>OCZT010005176.1_pt1 | contig 13064 bp, 10 predicted proteins | sample 1539031 | NCBI WGS metagenome assembly OCZT01 (sample SAMEA3539308, study PRJEB22396) | soil metagenome | biome: tundra; feature: field; material: soil | place: USA | collected 2010-05 | depth 0.15 m | reverse complement strand
TCAGCTCGGATTAAAAATTAATTTGCCAAATGGGAATGTTGCAAGCAGGGTGTTGCCTGTCCGTATTCATGATCTGGATATGAATGATATTAAACTATGCGAAACTCTACTTGGAGGAGTACTTCGCGGAGTTGATTTTGTCTATAAATCACTTGGGGTTAACCGGCCTCTGCGAGACATTGAAGATCACCCAAATGACAATCTGAATAAGACTTATTATCGCGATCAGATCAACAAGGTGGCAAATGCTATTAAAGAAATTATTACAGCAATAAAAAAACATAATCAACAGGATGGCAAAGTTACAAAGGAGGAAAATACTGCAGAGCCTTCACATATTAAAAATCTGAAGACAAAAATCATTATAGCATCTATTATAATGCTTGCACTTATAATGCTGGGATATTTCTTCATTCCTAAACTTTCCAAATCCTCCAAACCGGTCGAAAAATCAATTGCAGTATTACCATTTATAAATGACAGCCCAAATGATTCAACAGCCTACTTCATGAATGGTGTCATGGAAGAGATACTCAATAATCTTCAAAAGATCAGTGATTTCAGGGTTTTACCACGCACATCGGTTGAACAATTCAGAGGTGAATCCAGACCTGCCATTCCCCTAATAGCAAAGAAACTGAATGTGAATTACATCTTGGATGGAAGCGGTCAAAAATATGGCAACAAATTTGTTCTTCGGGTCCAATTAATTGTTGCTGATAACGAAAAGCGCCTCTGGGGCAAATCATATGATCGTGAAATACTGGAGACCACCGATATTATTAGTATACAAAGTGAAATTGCACAGTCAATAGCTATAGAACTGAATGCAATAATAACCCCTGAAGAAAAACAACTCATTAATAAAATACCAACCACAAGCCTGAAAGCATATGATGCTTATCTTAAAGGACAATTCTTCTACGAAAAAAGTCCGAATGTTGAAAATGAAAAAGCAGTTTTATGGTTTAATGAAGCAATCAAGTTAGATTCCACTTTCGCTTTACCCTGGACATATCTCTCCATGTACTATTGCAGACTTGCCACTACTGCTGATTCACCTGAATTTAAGGAGGCTAAACGGACCTCTGAGCGGGCATTAGAATTGGATCCCACCTCAGGCATTGCAATCGTAAACATGGCAGAAATACTTGATAATGAATTCAATTTTGAAGGAGCTGAAGAAAAAATAAAATTGGCTTTGAAAATTGATCCTAATAATCAATATATCTTAAGAAATGCAGGACGATTTTATACAAAATTGGGAAGAAGAGATGAAAGTATTTTATTATGCAATCGGGCATTACAAAATGATCCTAATAATCCAACCGCGCTGGCGTACTTAACCTTAGCATATTTTTACGCTGACCGTTTAACAGAAGCACTGGCAACATTGAAGAAGTATCACGAGCTTGAATATAAAGGACTTTCGTGGTTGTATTACGAGATTCTCCTGGATGAAGGTAACATAGATAAAATAGATAAAATACTAGAAGAACCGAGTTTTGATGATGATGATAATGCCCGTAATGTTGCCTTAGCTGCAGTAAACTTTAAATTGGGTCACAAAAATGTGGCTGAAAAATTATGCGCCCAATTAGTGGCAAAAAATATTGACAATTGTTCCTATTGGATTGCTTTTGCACATGCTTATGGGGATGAACCAGAGGAAGTCTGTACATGGCTCGAAAGATCCTATGTTTCGAAAGAAAAACATCTTGCCTACTTAGGGGTAGAACCTGCCTTTAAGAAATTCAGGAATGAACTATGGCTAAAGAAATTGCTAAAAAAAATGAAATTCCCGATTTAGGAGAACCAGCGACTAATAATTTGATTTCCCATGTAGCAAGCCATGAACTATACCAAAGTGATATGAAAAAGACCCTTGCAGAGATATATTAAATAATTGGTGAGTATGACAAAACCATAGTAAAAATTGAGCAGACGTTAAACTCTCCTTCATCTTTATAAATAAAATTATTGCAGCTGGATTCAAGATGGTAACCTTTGTTTAACAAACCGGAGTATCAATTATCAATTAAAAAATATTCAAATATTCAAAAATAATTAACAGACAGGCCCGACAAATTTGTCAAACCAAAAAAAGTAAAATTATGGTACAAATAAAAGGAACACAAGATTGGGCAACGGATGCCCATTCTCATAGCTTTCCACGTATACCTGGAGGGAGTACTGATTTAGTTAAAATTTTAAAGTTGCTTAAGGAATACGATGAAACGTGTTCAGAGGCAAGAGCTATAATGATCAAAGAGATCAATAAAGTAATAGGTAATGAAAATCCTACAATGACCCACTTAGAAAAATCGACTTAAAAAGTAGTTATGTTTCCAAGTTTTTCTTCTGATAATAGTACTTAGGATGTTGTATTTAGATTGTATCGGAGCCTGTCTGTTTTAATTTAAAGAATAATGAATACTCACCCGGTAGCTTTTATTGCATTTAAGCAATTTGATAACCTTGGAGTTGGTTATATGGCATCTGTATTGTCAGAAGCCGGATATGAACCTATGATAATTGATTTTAATGAAAGGAAGAAAGAGATTCTGAAAATATTAAAAAATCAGAAGCCCTTAGTAGTGGGATTTTCAGTGATATTCCAAAATCATATTTATGAGTTCAAAGAGTTAATAAGCTATCTCAGAAGAGCTGGTGTAAACTGCCACTTCACTGCAGGCGGAAATTATGCAAGCCTCAGATATGAAGAGCTTCTTAAAATTATTCCATCACTTGATTCAGTTGTAAGATTTGAAGGTGAGTACACTTTTCTTGAACTGGTTAAATGTATCTATAATGGTGCGGATTGGAAAAAAATAAAAAGCATTGCTTTTATGAATGATGGTAATTTGATTGCCAATCCTCTCCGTCCGCTTGAAAAAAACCTGGATAGTTTTCCCTTTCCAAAACGGTCTCCTTTAAAGGAATACGCACTTGACAAAAAATTTGCAACCATCCTGGCAGGCAGGGGATGCATTCACAATTGCCTGTTCTGCAATGTCAGGGAGTTTTATCAGCAACTTTCAGGACCAAAAAAACGTATAAGAAGACCCGAAATAGTAGTGGAGGAAATTGAACTGCTCCATCATGAAGAAGATTGTTCGGTATTCCTTTTTCAGGATGATGACTTCCCGGTAAGAACCGAAGAAGGATCAGAATGGATAAAGACATTTTGCAGGGAACTTGAGCGTAAAAACCTGACTGATAAGATCATGTGGAAAATAAACTGTCGCCCCGATGAAATAGATCATGATAGTTTTGCCATGATGAAAAACCATGGATTATTCCTGGTTTTTTTAGGTATTGAGGATGGAACTGACATTGGCTTGAAAAGACTGAATAAGCATATGACAGTCGCAAAAAGTCTAAAAGGTATTAATATTCTTAAAAAACTTGAAATAGGTTTTGACTATGGATTTATGCTATTTCAGCCTACCTCGACTTATGGGTCTGTGTGTGATAACCTCGACTTCTTAAGAGAGATTTGCGGTGACGGTTATTCTGCGGTTACATTTCTTAAAATGTTGCCTTACTTTGAAACCCGGATTGAAAAGCAGCTCCGGGAGGAGGGAAGATTAAAAGGGAAGCCAGGATTCTTAGATTATGATTTTCGTGATGAATCAATGAATCATTATTATGACTTTGTTACAGATTGTTTAATAGATTGGCTTAGAGATTCAGATGGTCTCTTAAATATAGCAAAATGGGCCAGGAATTATATATCAGTTTTTTCATGCTATTTTGAATTGACACCTGAAATACCATTAATATCAAAGGACATAAAAAATACAATTTCAGAATGCAACCTTTATTTATTGGATAAGATGAAGGAACTGGCACCACTTTTTGAATCAGGGAAATATAACAGCGGTAATTATAAGGACTTAAATAGCTACCGGGAAGATATAAATATGAAACACGATCATTTTATAGAACAGATAAATAACTCCATGGTCAGACTAATGAGCATTGCTGATCGTCAGATAAAATCGAAATTAGTTTTTCGTTGAGGCGGGGATTTCTAGATTTGTCGAAAGACGGCTTTTATTGAATAAGTATGAGGTACGCAGTAGCAGCCTGATAGATATATTTGATATTATAGCTTCGACAGCAAAGTAAGTTTTACATCCTTATATCCATAAACCATATATCATCAACCTGCTCAATTTTCTTTTATCTTTGAATAGTTCCTAAAATACAAATACCATTTATGATGCTCAACCTCCTTAAACACCCTCTTCTGACACATAAACTTACCCTTCTTCGGCGTAAGGAAACTGATACCAAAGATTTTCGTGAAACGCTTAAAGAGATTGCCGGGTTGATGGCATACGAGATAACACGCGATCTTCCGGTGAAAGATATTACAATTGAAACTCCCCTTGGGAAATGCAATACCCAGGAATTGGCGATGGATGTTGTTCTGGTTCCAATTTTAAGGGCAGGGTTGGGAATGGTTGATGGCATATCTAACCTGATACCTACCACCAGAATAGGCCATATTGGCATGTACCGCGATCATCTCACTCTTAAACCAATGACCTACTATTCAAAATTCCCTGATAATCTTCCAGATGCTGTCGTAATGGTTCTTGATCCTATGCTTGCCACAGGAGGTAGTTCAACTGACGCAATACAGGTGTTGAAAAACAATGGAGCAAAAACCATAAAACTTGTATGTGTAGTTGGCGTTCCTCAGGGGGTAGAACGAATCATGAAGGATCATCCTGATGTTCAGATTTATCTTGCCGGGCTTGACGAGAGACTCAACGAACATGGATATATTATCCCCGGACTTGGAGATGCCGGAGACAGACTTTTCGGAACTAAATAGAACTATCTCAGGGTGTTAAGTGCATTTTTTATATAAACATCATTTAATTCACATAAACCTGAGCTTGCAACATCTGCCTGACCTGTTGTTAGAATATAATTAAGAAATGCTAAAATAGCAGGATCAGTGGGTTTTCCCAACGACCCGAAAGTAAGTTCCCGTGTAAGGTTTTTTGGATAATAGCCAAGCCACAAACCTCTGTGAGCTTTATTAATATTGGTAAAAGGGATCTCTTTCTTATCAATATTTTTATCGAAATCAAGATCAATAGGCATCACCTGGATATCTTTTATCCTTTCCCCTGTTATTGAATCAAATGCATATGCGAAGTTACAATAACCTATGGCAAATTGATTCCCCTGAATGCTCTTTATCATTTCTTCGTCTCCAACAACCTTAGTACCTTTCAGGTCAGTACTCTCCTTCCACAGAAAATTAGCCCATACAACCGCAGCTCCAGATTCATCCCCTCTCGTATAAACAATAGCTTTTTCTTTTGAGGTTGTATCCAGAAGTTCTCCCCACGTCATCGTTTCACTGCGTGTATATAATTTTATCAGTTTCTCCGGATTGATCCCACGAGCCAATATTCTTTTAAGATATGGATTCCTTAGATTTACAATCGGTGCAACTCCTTCCTTAGCTACCGGGACAACCCATATTCCTTCTGTCTGTTCCTCATCGGTCAGAGGTCTGGAGATCATTGCCAACTGGTTCTTTTTAGCCTGCAGATCATCAATTCCCAGCCCGGTTCCCCCCTTTGTAACAATAATTTTAACGGAAGGATGTATATTCATAAAATCATTACACCATTTCTTTACCAACGGATAAAGAGCGTAAGCTCCACTGATAGTAAAACTTCCGGATATATCATTTTTTGATTCAGTAGCCAGTTTTATTTGGCTTTGTTCTGATTTTCGGGGCTTGCACCCCAATAATATTACGAGACATAAAAGGAAGATTGTGGTTTTATTAAGTCTCATTTTTTTTTTAAAGTTACAAAAAATACGAACATTGGGCAAGATTAAATTGTTAGGGATTATACATTACTCAATAAATCCTATCTAAAAAAAAATTAAATTTCGTCATATATTTTTAAATGCATTCAGATCCTGTTATAGAGGTAAAAAATGTCTGGAAATCTTTTAAAACCGTCCAGGCAGTAAAAGGTATTGATCTAAATATACCTGAAGGGCAATTTGTTGCACTTCTTGGACCGAATGGAGCAGGAAAAACAACGCTTGTCGAGATGATTGAAGGGATTCAAAAACCTGATAAAGGTGAAATTGCCATAATGGGAAAAAAGTGGAAGGGAAATGAAGATGAACTTCACACAATAATTGGGCTTTCTCTTCAGGAAACCAGGTTTATTGATAAGCTTCGGGTTTCGGAAACATTGCTTCTTTTTGCAGGATTTTTTAATCTCGGGAAAGAGCGCATTAATGAAATTATTGACATTGTCGGACTTGAAGAGAAGAGAAAATCTTATGTAGTGAATCTTTCAGGTGGACAAAGACAGAGGCTGGCAATTGGGATTTCACTGATAAACAATCCTGCAATTCTTCTTCTGGATGAACCAACAACAGGACTTGACCCTAATGCAAGACGAGAGATATGGGAAATTCTAAAGACTCTTAAGGCAAGAGCCAAAACTTCGATGATCCTTACAACACATTACATGGAGGAGGCAGAAAACCTGTGCGACTATATAGTAATAATGGATAACGGGGTAATCTTAAAAGAAGGTACTTTACAGCAGCTGCTTGAAGACGATACAAATGAAAAAGTTGTCGAATTCACCGCTGAACGTGCACTGATACAAGAGGAAATGAATTCATCAGATTTCCCATTTATTATTCACCCGGGTGAAACCCTGGAAAAGGGATTTATTACACTGACAAATTTTGAAACCGAACTTCCTGCTTTTATGTCTTTCATGAAATCGAGGAATATAACACTCAAACACATGGAGTGCCACCGCAAAACGCTTGATGATCTGTTTGTTTCACTAACGGGAAGGAAAATAAATGAATAGATGGGTCAGGTTTAATCAGCTGTGGCAACTTATATCTGCTCTTTTTCGTGAAATAATAAGGGAACCCGGAGTACTTTTCTGGGGAATTCTCTTCCCCATCCTGATGTCACTTGGACTTGGACTTGCATTTACTAAAAAAGCAGATGTAATCCGTAAAGTCGCAATCATAAATATAGATGAGAAATCAGCTTCTGGATCAGAGAATTCCGTTATTGCAGGTTTTCTTCAAAAGAATTGCGAAAGGAACGTCCAGGGAGTTCCTGATACATGGCAATGGAAATATACTATCAGGGATAAAAAGCTTGGAAACTCAGTTTTCCTGTTCTATAATATGAAATGGGATGAAGCAGTTAAGTTACTTAAAAGAGGTACCATAAATGTTCTGTTGCTTGGAATGAACGACTCAGTTGAGTACCATTTCGATCCTATGAATCCCGATGCGCAACTGACTTATCTTAAGCTAAGTACTATTGTTGGGAAAGGAGAAGTTCAGCCGGTTCAAAGCAGCACAGAAATTAAACCGCTCACTGTCACAGGTACACGATACATTGATTTTCTGGTACCCGGTCTGATAGCAATGGGTGTGATGATGTCTAGTATGTGGGGAATAAGCTATGGGATAATTGAAAAGAGATCAAAAAAGCTGCTAAGAAGGCTTGTCGCAACACCAATGAAGAAGTCTCACTTCTTAATTGCACTTATAACTGTCAGGATCACAATGAATTTTATTGAATCACTCGTTTTGTTTTTATTCGCACTTTTTGCATTCAAAATGACAATCCAGGGGAATATCTCAGCTCTTGTTTTAATGTTCCTTGCCGGGAATATTGCTTTTGCCGGAATAGCAGTATTTGTTTCATCGCATACTTCAAATACTGAAGTAGGTAACGGACTTATTAATTTCGTGGTATTTCCGATGATGGTGCTTTCAGGAATTTTTTTCAGCTATCAGAATTTCCCCGACTGGAGTCTCCCGTTTATTAAGAACCTTCCCTTAACAATGCTGGCAGATGGTATCAGAAGTATCTTCAATGAAGGGGCAGGTTATCATGAAATAGCTTTGCCTGTTTTGATCCTGCTGGCAATCGGAACCCTTTTTTTTACAGTCGGCTTAAAAATATTCAAATGGCATTAATAATTTCATCATACCCTCTGTGTCTACCTCTTAAAGTAACAGACTCTTCCCTTAAACAAAAAGGGAAGGGAAGATTTCTCATTAACGCCCGGAATGACATGATTTGGATTATCGGTTATTGAAGAGGGAAATTCCTCGCTCAAGCTCGGAATGAGGATCCTAAAAATTAAATGGAGAACTTCCAGGGGAAATAAGCTCCATCATAATAAAATAATTATGATATAAATGCAACGAATTATTTTTCTTCCTGTCTTTATCAGTATTACAGTTCAAAAAACTAATATTAAGAAGTATGAAAAGCCTTAGATCGTTAACAATTGTAATTATCATCCTTGGCCTCACCTCCTGTATTCAGGGACAGTTCTGGAAAACAGTCGAAGGGCATGGGAAAGTGGTAACAAGAGAAAGGAAAACTGATTCTTTCACCGGGTTAAAAGTAAGTTCAGGTATAGATGTATATCTCAAACAGGGTAATAATGAGGCAGTCTCCGTTGAAGCAGATGAGAATTTACATGAATATATTCTCACGGAAGTAAGAAATGGAGTCCTTAATGTTTACAGTGAATATAACATCCGTGAAGCTCAGAGAAAAAGGGTCTATGTCACTATGAAAGAGGTGAATTCCGTAAAGACAACAAGTGCTGGTGATGTTTATGGGGAGTCTCCGATAAATAGCGACAAACTTGAGCTGTCAGCAAGCAGCGCCGGAGATATCAAACTTGAGGTAAATGCAAAAAGCCTGGATGTTGATATCAGCAGTTCAGGGGATATTTCACTCACTGGTGAAACTGACAGGCTTAGAGCCGATCTGAGTAGTGCGGGTGATCTGAATGCATACGATCTGAAATCAAGAGAGGCAGACATTTCCGTTTCAAGTGCAGGTGATGCTAATGTTAATGTTTCAGAAAGAATAACTGCTAGAGCATCCAGTGCAGGAGATGTCAATTACAAGGGTGATCCTAAATATGTTGATGCTCATTCTTCAAGTGCAGGTGGAATTCACAGAAGATAATTTCAAATCTATATATTTCCCAACATTATTAAAAGCCGCCGGATTCCTTCCGACGGCTTTTTTCTTACCTTTGCACGCATGTTACAGGAAAATGAAAAAAATTTAATGAAATGAAGGAAAATTTAAGCATCAATCTGAAAAACATCAGCAAATTTATCTCATTTGAAGAAGTCGTTGCCAACGCACAACAATCTGTCAGACACCTCGATTCTCTCAATGCCGGAACTGGGCAGGGAAATGATTTTCTGGGTTGGTTATCGCTCCCTGATGATATACTTCCTCAACTTGAAAAAATAGAAAAAACTGCAAGACATCTAAGGTTAGTTTCTGATACTACTGTAGTAATAGGAATCGGAGGGTCATACCTTGGAGCCAGGGCTGTAATTGAAGCTCTTTCGCATTCTTTCTCCCCTCTTTTGAAGAATAAACACCATGATGTGATTTTTGCAGGTCAGAATATCAGTGAAGATTATCTTGCTGAACTGCTTGAATTGCTGGATGGAAGAAATTATTCAATTGTTGTGATATCAAAATCGGGGACAACCACAGAACCTGCTATTGCTTTTAGAATACTTAAGGATCATCTTGAAAAAAAAGTCGGGAAACTCTTAGCTGCCGAAAGAATTATCGCGATTACAGATGCAAAAAAAGGAGCTCTCAGGTCATTGGCTGAAACCAACGGGTATGAAACATTTATTATACCTGATAATATCGGAGGAAGATATTCTGTCCTCACTCCGGTCGGATTGTTGCCGATCGCTATAACCGGACTCGATATCCGTATGCTGGTGAAAGGAGCCAAATCGATGGAAGAGCTTACCAGGAATAATAAGCACGCTGAAACCAATCCGTCTCTTCTTTATGCATCAGCAAGAAATCTTATCCTGCAGAATGGAAAACCTATTGAAATAATGGTTGGCTTTACTCCTAAACTGCATTTCTTCTCAGAATGGTGGAAACAGCTATACGGAGAAAGTGAAGGAAAAGATGGTAAAGGTATATTCCCTGCATCTGTAGATCTGACAACTGATCTTCATTCAATGGGCCAATACATTCAGGATGGACAGAGAATTCTTTTCGAAACCATGATATCTGCGAAAAATCCTGTAAAAAAACTTACTATTCCTCTTGAAAAAGATGACTCGGATCAATTGAATTATCTGGCAGGAAAAAGACTTTCTGAAGTAAATCACAATGCAGAATTAGGCACCATTCTTGCTCACAATGATGGTAATGTTCCTATAATCAAGATTGGCATTCCTGCTCTTGATGAATTTTATACCGGACAACTCATCTATTTCTTTGAAATGGCCTGCGCAATAAGCGGATACATTCTCGATGTCAATCCATTCGACCAGCCGGGTGTTGAAGCATACAAAAAAAACATGTTTGCCCTGCTTAATAAACCAGGTTTCGAAGAAGCCGGGAAAAAACTAAAAGAAAGATTATAAAAAAGATTTAATTAACCATAATAAATGATTTAGGCACTTTTGAAACTTAGTGTCTTAGTGGCAAGAGTTTTTTTTGCCACCAAGCTTCCAAGGCGCTAAGAATCACCAGGAATCACTAAAATGAAATTTAAAACAAAGTTAACCTCAATTAAACAATATGAAAAAACTCAAAATTTCCCCCTATCTCCTTTTTATTTTAGTTCTCGCGATGTCGCTAAGCAGTTGTAAAAACTGGAGCGAATCCGGGACAGGATCACTCAGGATCGTAACAAATAAAGGTGGGCAGACTCTTAGTTATGATACAACCTCACATATTAAATTAATAACTGTTAACGGCCTTGCGTTTAAGGATTTGAATAAAAACGGCAAGCTCGACAAATATGAAGACTGGCGCCTCAGCGCAGAGGAACGGGCAAAAGATCTGGCATCAAAAATGACTGTCGAACAGATTGCCGGATTGATGCTTTACAGCGCCCATCAGGCTATTCCTTCAGGCAGTACACGATTTGGTGCAAGTACCTATAATGGTAAACCGTTTGCAGAAAGCGGAGCTAAACCATTCGATCTCAGCGATCAGCAGATCAAATTCTTAACCAAAGATAATCTCCGCCATGTTCTGGTTACCACAGTGGCCAGTCCTGAAGTTGCTGCAATATGGAATAACAAGGTACAGGCACTATGTGAGGGTATCGGGTTTGGTATTCCCGCCAATAACAGTTCTGATCCCAGGCACCGTTCAGCATCGGAAGCTGAATATAACGTTGGTTCTGCCGGACAAATATCAATGTGGCCGGGATCACTCGGTATGGCAGCTACCTTTGATCCTTCTGTCGTAAAACAATTCAGTCAGGTTGCAGCAAAAGAATATCGTGCTCTTGGCATTGCAACAGCGCTTTCCCCACAGATTGATCTTGCTACCGAACCGCGGTGGGCAAGAGTCAACGGGACATTTGGTGAAAATCCTCAACTTACTGCTGATATGGCCCGTGCGTATGTTGATGGTTTCCAGACATCGGTTGGTGACAAAGTCATTGCAGGTGGGTGGGGTTACACAAGTGTAAATACTATGATCAAACATTGGCCCGGTGGCGGCCCAGAGGAAGGCGGCCGCGATGCTCATTTTGCGTTTGGAAAGTACGCTGTCTATCCTGGCAATAACCTTGCCGATCATCTCATTCCATTTACTGAAGGCGCCCTTAAACTGGAAGGTGAAACAAAAATGGCTTCTGCAGTAATGCCTTATTATACAATTTCCTATGGTATTGATAAGCAAAACAATGAAAATGTGGGCAACAGCTACAATAAATATATTATAAACGATCTGTTGCGGGGTAAATATTCTTTCGACGGAGTTATTTGTACCGATTGGGGAGTTACTTCCGATGAAAAAGCAGTTGACGGATTCGGAACAACCTGTTGGGGTGCCGAAACCCTGACTATAGCAGAAAGACATTATAAAATTATTATGGCAGGTGTTGACCAGTTTGGTGGAAACAATGATGCAGGGCCTGTGATGGAAGCCTACCAGATGGGAGTTAAAGAACATGGAGAGAAATTTATGAGAGCACGTATGGAACAATCTGCAGTTCGTCTTTTAAAAAATATCCTCAGGGTCGGACTTTTTGAAAATCCATATCTGAACGTGGAGGAAACTAAGAAGATTGTCGGAAATGAGGAATTCATGAAAGCCGGATATGATGCACAGCTGAAATCAATAGTCATGCTCAAGAATAAGAACAAAGTTCTTCCGGTAGCAAAACAGAAAACAGTATATATTCCTAAAAGAATTACAGCAGCCGGAAAAGACTTCTTTGGTGGTCCAATTCCTGAATCGATCAATTATCCCGTTAATCTAAACCTGGTAAAGAAATACTTCAAGGTTACAGATAACGCTGCTGAAGCTGATTTTGCACTTGTCATTATAAGGAGCCCTAATTCCGGAAGTGGCTATGATGCTGAAGATGTAAAGAAAGGTGGAAATGGATATGTTCCAATAAGCTTACAATATGGCACTTACAAAGCTATCTATGCCCGCGATCCCAGCATGGCCGGCGGAGACCCATTTGAGAAATTTACCAACCGGACTTACAAGGGAAAAACAGTTACGGCTTCCAATGCTACAGATCTGAAAATGGTGCTGGATACCAGAAAAGTAATGAAAGCCAAACCTGTTATTGTATCAATCGCAATGTCAAAACCAATGGTATTCAGCGAATTTGAAAAAGAGGCAGATGCCATAATTGTTAACTTTGATGTACAGGATCAGGCTATTCTGGATATTCTGACAGGTGCTTCAGAACCTTCTGGTTTGTTGCCAATGCAGATGCCCGTTGATATGAAAACTGTTGAGACACAGAAAGAAGATGTACCATATGATATGATATGCCATGTCGATTCAGAAGGAAACACCTATGATTTTGGTTTCGGCTTAAACTGGAATGGTGTTATTAAAGATGCACGGGTTGAAAAATACAAGAAGGTTGTAAAATAACGAATGGTCCCCCTGCCTACCTAAAGGGGGGTTAATTCTTGGATTGAATGTTAAAAACAGGATAACGATATAATAAATTAGTCAAATGTCA
>OCZT010005175.1_pt1 | contig 13065 bp, 8 predicted proteins | sample 1539031 | NCBI WGS metagenome assembly OCZT01 (sample SAMEA3539308, study PRJEB22396) | soil metagenome | biome: tundra; feature: field; material: soil | place: USA | collected 2010-05 | depth 0.15 m | reverse complement strand
TCTTTCAGAGCCAGCTGTTATAATAACTGAAGAACATGTCATCCTGCCTCAAAATGACGGAATAAATTCAGAATTTAAAAAAATGTGTATAAAGGGTAGTCTTAAGGAGAAGGGGTCGGGGGATGAGGTAAAAATTAACGAGAAGGGGGCCAGGGTAAAGAGGCGTAAAAAAAGGGATAAGAGACCAGTTAAGAGAATCTTGCTTTTTTCCTTACTTTTGTCCCAAATTATTTGTCTATTGGAAAGAGGAGTTGTTTTAAAATCCACAGGAAGCAGGTACAGGGTTCTCTATGATGAAGAAAATATAATTGAGTGTTCCATTAAAGGGAAACTCAGGATCAAAGAATTCCGTACAACAAATCCGATCGCAGTTGGTGATAATATCTTATTCGAGAGAGACAGCAAAACCAATTCTGGAATTATAACAGAAGTGCTTGACAGAAGGAACTGGATATTAAGAAAAGCTTCAAATCTCTCAAAACATTCACAGATACTCGCCGCAAATATTGATCAGGTATTTCTTATGATCACTATAATCCTACCTGAAACACCGGTGGAATTTATCGACAGGTTTCTGATCACGGCAGAAGCATACCGGGTTCCCGCTAAAATAATCATCAATAAAACAGATCTATATGGCAATGAAGAGTTAGCCAAGATGGAGTACCTTGAATCGATTTACAGCAATATAGGCTATGATTGTATCAGGCTGTCTCTGAAGGAGATGAAGAATATTGAAGCTCTTAAAAGATTAATGATTGGAAAAACCAGCCTGATTTCGGGTAATTCAGGTGTTGGAAAAACAACTCTTTTAAATGCATTTAATCCTCTTCTTAATCTGAAAACCGCTGAAATTTCTGACTATCACAAACAGGGAAAGCATATCACTACCTTTCCTGAAATGCATAAATTGCCATTCGGGGCATTTGTGATCGATACACCGGGAATCAAAGGGTTTGGTGTTGTTGATATGGAAAGGAATGAGATTTACCACTTTTTCCGTGAGATATTCGAAAAATCAAAAGAATGCAGATTTAATAATTGTCTACATCTTGACGAACCAGGATGTGCAGTCAGGAGCGCAGTGGAGAAAGGAGAAATTGCTTTTTTAAGGTATCGGAGCTATCTGAATATTATGGATGGAGATAATGGCAAGTACAGATAAAATAAATTTATTGCATTTATGGATTATCTTTATATACTTTAAGAGATAAACAAATTATTCAGATGAGAAGGATACTTATTCTTGTTTATTCAGCATTCCTGATAATATTGCTCGCAAACTATATTTACTATAAAAGCCTGTATAATAAGCAGATAAATTATATTGTTAAACTGCTTGACCGGCAGGTTCAGACTGTAGGACTCTCTGTTGACAGCATTGATTCCAGGTTTTCAAGCGATTTAAATCAGATTGGTTACAAGGAGGATCTCACCACATTTTTTACGAATAAGGAAAATCAGCAGATGGCAACGGAAAGAATGAAACTCTTCTTTTCAAAATACAATGATATTGTAACGGGAATAAAATATTTCGACAATAACAGGAATGAATTCACTTTAAAAAAAGACAATGAAAGCGGAGATTGGCTTGAACAGACTTTTGTGCTTCAGCCTCATGTCCAGGCTAAAATCTATTCAATGGAAAAACTGGACAAGGAAGACCAGAATTTTAAGTATTATTTGCCAGTGCTGAAAAACGGTGAGACTATCGGGAACATTGTTGTGACTATTGACTACCAGAAGTATTTCAAAGCTCTTTTTTCGGAATTTAACCTTAAAGATTATCAATGGCAATGGGTGGTAAGCGATTCAGGAGACATAATTTTTGATAACAATCCCGGTAAAATCACCTATAGCCAGATTGATAAAATTACTCAAAGCCTCGCCGGAGGATCCGTTGCCAATCTTATTCATAACGCCACCATCAATGAAAAGAAGGTGGAAATTATTTCATCTTATTTTTCCACGCAATTGCTGCAGAGAGAGATGGGGCTGGTGTTTTCTGCACCAACAACTTTTTTCCAGGAATATTTAATCTGGAACTCTCTCTTAATAGTGACCCTGACGTTAGTGCTTATTCAGGCTATTATTTATATTTTCTGGCGGTATATTAAGTCCCAAAAAGCTGAGATGGAAGGTTTAAAAACTTCCGAAAAAACACTTTTTAAGCTTATTGAAGAGATGCCTGTGGGTGTGATTGTACACAATAAAAACAGGGAGATTCTTAAAGCTAATAAAGTTGCCGCAAGCCAGTATTCTTATCAGAGTGATACTGAGATGAAGGGAAAAATCTTTCCCGAATCAACTCTGACTGGCGATAATGATTATTATTCAAAGAACCTGGGCGGCTCATTTAACCCAGAACAATTTATAATTCTTAAAAAAGAGATAGGGGAGATAGTTCTGTACAGATACAGTATCCAGGTGATGTTCCTTGGTGAGGAAGCTACAATGGAGATACTTATTGATGTAACAATGCTGGAATCTGCAAGAAAACAGGAGGCAAAGGCCAATGAAGCAAAATCAGAATTCCTTGCAAGAATGAGCTATGAGATCAGGACACCCCTGAACGGAATAATCGGGATGACTGATGTGCTCATAAAATACCACCTTACACCTGAGATAAAAGAAATTGTAGGATTGCTTCACCGTTCCACCGAAGTCCTCCTTAATATCATTAACGATATTCTTGATTTCTCAAGGATCGAATCGGGGAAAATGATACTTGATGAGGTCCCGTTTGATTTAAGGGAAGAAATTAACCTTTGCTATGATCTGGTTAAGACAAATATAGCGGCAAATAACGTTAAATTTATTTGCACTGTTGATGATAATGTTCCTGAAAGCATCATAGGCGATCCATTCAGACTCAGGCAAATTCTTACAAACCTTATAAACCACTCTGTTCGCAACACCGAGAAAGGTGAAATACGTCTCAGGTGCTTGCTTAAAAACAACAAAAACGGATTTCTGACTCTTGGATTTGAATTGCTCGACACCGGCAAAAGTTTCGATAAGATAAGCCTTAAAAAGATTTTTGGAGATTTTGTAAATATTGAATCAAAAAAAGTAAGAGCAAATGATGATTCGGAATTCGGAACTATTTTATCAAAACAGCTTGTCGAACTGATGGGTGGAGAATTGTCTGCCGTCAGTCCGTCGGGTATTTCAGGTGATCAGGGAATTAAAGTTTCATTTACAATAGTAACCTATTCGAACGACAGGCAGATTAAGGAACTTTCGCTCGAGAAAGTAAAGTCATTTGAACAAATAAGAACGCTGGTCATAACCGGAAACCAGAATCGCGATGAAGAGATCTTAGGTGCATTGCACCACCTCGGACTGACTATTGCTATAACTACTTTCCAACGATCGACTGTAAACCAGATAAGGGCAAATATGAATTATCCGTCGGATAAATATAACCTTGTCATAATCTTTGATGATGATGAGTTCAATGGGTTTGAGGCAGCAAGAGCAATATGGGAAAACAAGCTTTCAGGCAACTTCATTATGTTAATGATCAGCTCAAATGATAAAAAGGGGAATTATCTTAATTGCATTACTCTTGGCGTAGATCATTACCTCATCAAACCATTTGATGTCAGCGAGCTTCTTGGTACAATCAAGAGTAGTTTTCCTTACCTCGAAGATCAGTCAGCGGCTATGGAGTTAGGAGGTGTAAGAAATGATGTCAAAATACTTATAATTGAGGATAACAAGATGAATCAGAATGTTATCGGTATGATGCTGAAAAGCCTTGGCTATTCTTACCAGCTTTCTGATGATGGTTATGCAGGTTATCTTATGGCAAAAGAGCAACGATTTGATCTTATCTTCATGGACCTTGTAATGCCTGAGATGGATGGATTTGAATCTGCACAACGAATTGTAAAAATTGATAAATCGGTTTTAATTGTTGCCTTTACTGCAGATAATATGCCTGAAACAAGAAGAAAAGCCGAACTGTCAGGAATTAAAGATTTTATTTCTAAACCTGTAAGAATTGACGAACTCAAAAGGCTTTTTGCAAAATATTTCAAGAAATAAATATTCTGTGTATTGATTTTAAAAATCCTTCGTGACGCTTAGTGATTACCTTTATCTCGCTTTGGACTAGAAATAAATCAATAATCACAAAGGATCACTAAGTAATACTCAAAGTAGCATAAAGTAATATTCCTCCCTGATTAAATCATGCAAGTTCAAAAAGTTGATATTATCAGGTTTCTGGAGCTATCGGAGACCATCAAAATTGCTGATGTCAGATCACCTTCAGAATATAACATCGGGCATATTCCTGGAGCCGTCAATATTCCTCTTTTTGATGATATTGAGAGAGCCGCTGTAGGCATAAAATATAAAAAAGAAGGACGATTACCAGCAATTCTTGAGGGACTCAGGCACTCGGGCCCTCTTCTAAGGTTTAAACTAGAACAGGCGCTAAAGGCAGCAACTGAAGGTAAACTTCTGGTTCATTGCTGGAGGGGGGGCATGAGATCCGAAGCCATGGCCTGGCTTTTTTCACTCGCTGGTCTTGAAGTGCATGTTTTAGATGGTGGATATAAATCATATCGTCGGTATGTTTTGGAATATCTTTCAGAGAAAAACAAAATGATTGTTCTTGGAGGAATGACCGGCAGCAGCAAAACCCATATTCTCAGATACCTGAAAAACAACAATCAGCAGGTTATCGATCTGGAACAACTTGCAAACCATAAGGGTTCGGCTTTCGGGGCTCTTGGTCAGCCATCCCAACCGACAACCGAACAATTCGGGAATTTGCTTTTTGATGATCTGAAAAAGTTGAACAAAGACCTGCCTCTATGGGTTGAGGATGAAAGCCGGAATATCGGTACTGTCTTCATACCTGACTCTTTTTATCTTAATATGCAGGAAACAGCCACAATTGTTCTTGAAATGGACTTGAATACAAGGTTGCCACGTCTTATGCAGGAATATTCTGGTTATCCTTCCGGGTCACTTAAATCATCAATTTTGAAGATCAGCAAACGACTCGGAGGAGATAAAACAAACGATGCGATCAATGCTGTTGAATCTGGTGATATTGCCAAAGCAATTGAAATTGTCCTTTATTATTACGACAAGGCATATTTGTTTGGATTAAAAAAAAAGAACAGCAAAAATATAATTTATGTCAATACCGATACGGATGATATTGAAGCCAATGCATTAAAAGTGCTGGATGCTGCATCCAATCTAAAATGGTAAAGACAGGGAAGAATGCACCACCCCGTCATGACCTGAAGGTCCTGACACCCCTCTCCCTAAGGAGGGGAGACTATTATCTTTTTAATTCTCTCCTCCTTTTGAAGGAGGAGTACCACGCTTCAGGCGTGGGGAGGTGGTTGATTTATCACTCAACTTTTATTCTCTTTCGAATCGACCCACTTATAAACCTTATCGGATCTTCTGAGATAATCGGGAGTTTTGATTGAACACAAATCTCCTTTTAAAGCTTTATCTGCCACCTTCAGATCAACGCGTATTTCATCGACAAGATATTCAATGACTCCTGTTGTTGGACCAGTTATCAGAATTGTATCCCCTTTATAGAGATCGCCGTTTTCGAGTTTGATTTCGGCAACATTCAGCTTTGTAAAATAGTTGGTAATTTTCCCTATATATATCTTCCTTTTTGTTGCACTTGATCCATAATTTGTGTTCCATTCTCCTAATGTCTGGCCAAGGTAATAGCCATCCCAGAATCCTCTGTTAAACACTGTGGAAAGCCTCGCCCTCCAGGCATCAGTTTTCTCTTTGCTGAATGTTCCGTTTTCAATGGCCATCAATGCTTCATTATAACAGGATGATACTTCCCTGACATATTCAGCCGACCTTGCCCTCCCTTCAATCTTTAAAACCCTGACACCCGAATTAACCAGTTTATCGAGGAATCCGATTGTACAAAGATCTTTGGGCGACATGATATATTCATTATCAATCTCAAGTTCATAACCTGTTTCCATGTTCGTAGCCAGGTATGATTTACGGCAGGTTTGATAGCACTCTCCCCTGTTGGCAGATTTATTATTTTCATGAAGGCTCAGGTAACATTTTCCTGAAATGGCCATACAGAGCGCCCCATGAACAAACATTTCAATTTTAATCAGATCACCTTTTGGTCCTGTGATATTCTGTTCGCTTATGTTCCTGAAAATGTATCCTACCTGGTCAAGATTCAGTTCGCGGGCTAGAACCACTACATCGGCCCATCTGGCATAAAACTTCAATGCCTCAATATTGGTTATATTCAGTTGTGTCGAAAGATGGACCTCGATTCCTGCAGATGAGGCATAATTTATTACAGAAAGGTCAGATGCTATAACTGCTGTAATGCCGCTTTCTACAGCTGCATCAATGATTTTGTGCATTTGTTCGATCTCATGGTCGTATACAACCACGTTCACAGTCAGATAGCTTTTAATCCTGTTCTCTTTACAGATGGAGGCAATTTTCCTGAGGTCTGCTATTGTGAAGTTATTAGAAGAAGCGGCCCTCATATTTAGCTGCTCAACTCCGAAATAAACAGAGTCGGCTCCCCCCTGTATCGCTGCCATGAGGGACTCATAGGATCCTGCAGGGGCCATAACCTCAATATCGTTTCTCTTCATAATGGGCTGCAAATATAGCAATTAGATTTTGCCCTTGTTCATCACTATCCTTAAACAGGAACCCTTTCCTACCTCCGAATGCCTGACAAAGATCCTTCCATTATGGTACTCCTCAATGATCCGTTTTGCCAGAGACAGACCCAAACCCCAGCCTCTTTGTTTGGTTGTGAAACCAGGATTAAATATTTTTTTAAATGCAGATTTGGGAATCCCCTTTCCTGTGTCAGTAATATCTATCAGAGCGTGTTTCTCTGTTTCAGTGATCTTTACCGTTATCTCACCATTTCCTTCCATGGAATCAACTGCATTTTTAAAAACATTTTCAATGACCCATTCAAACAATGCGCTATTTACCGGAACTTCAACCTTTCCTTCAATATTGTAATCAATGTTGATTTTAACCTTTGATGAGGTTCTTGATTTCAGATAATCAATTGTCCGGGAGATAATTTTAATTATATTTTCGTTGGTAATCAATGGTTTTGATCCGATTCTCGAAAATCTTTCTGTTACTTTTTCAAGCCTTTCTACATCCAGCGCAAGTTCCTTCGTAATTGAAATCCCCGGGTACTTTTGTTCCAGAATCTCAATCCATCCTGCAAGTGATGAAGTAGGTGTGCCAAGCTGGTGAGCAGTCTCTTTTGACATGCCCACCCAAACCTGATTCTGTTCGGCTTTTCTCGATGACCGGAATGCCAGGTAGGAAACAAGAATAAAAAAGAGAATTATGCCTAATTGTATATATGGATAATATATCAGCATTGTCAGAATTATACTGTCCTTATAGTAAATCAGGTTGTAATGACCATTTTCAAGATTATTTATAATAGGCTTGTTCCTTTCCTTAATCTTTCCGAGCTGATTTTTAATATAGCTGTAATCACCTGCTTTATGCGAATCAAAATTCCTGGAAGAGATTATACTGTCTGATTCATCTGTAAGAATTACGGGAACAGTATTGTTGTTTTCTATAATAGTGGAAAGAAACTCAACATTCTGAACGGTATCAGGCAGTGAAATCAGCCTCGTTGCTTCAGCCCATAACTGAACATTTTTTCGCTCCTCAACCTTTAGTTTTGAAACAAGATACTCGGTATAGATGAGAGAACCCAATCCGATCAGAACTGCAATAAGAAGTAAAAAGTACTTCCAGAAAGTATTATAACGAAGAAATTTCACTTTATAAGTTGTAAATATAAACCACCAATATTTTTATTCATAGGCTTTACATTTCTTTGCGTGAAAGTCTAAAAAGTTCTTTTAACCACTAAGTACTCAAAGCAGGCACAAAGATCACAAAGTTAAATTTAATTCATTTTTGTCTTAGCGACCTTGTTTTTGATCTGTTGTGATCTTTGCGGCAAATGGACTCCAACTTTCTGCAAAATCTGATTCCTCTGTTATTTTATTTCTTCTTTTTTTCAGAGGAAGGATTGATTACGGACTTTACAGTATCTCCATCGTCCCATGTAATCCTGAACCGGGTTTTCTTATCAGGTTTTTTCTGATTTAAAGTGGAATCCTGCTTATACCATCCATATTCCTCGTTAAGAATAGTCTTAAGTGTCTGCTTTTCTTTTTTAATATTGTCATTAACAAGAGTTCCTGCCGCTTTCATGTCATATCCTACTTTAGCGCTTTCACCTTTGCCAATTATTTTCAACAAAAGCGATGTCCGGCCAAGTCCATCGTCTTCGACAATGCCGAACGCGGTCTCGTTGCTTTTAATTTTATGTCTTTTCTTGGATAGGATTTCAGATAACAGTATTTTAACATGGTACTCATACTCATTATCAAAACTATGCTTGCCGTTCACGGAAAGATCTGCGGCAGATGATTTAACTTCCATCTGCGGGACGTAGAGCAAGTTATTTTTTATAAAAAAGTCATTCTCAAGCTTCTCAAAACTTATGTTTTCAAGTTCTGAAAGTTCAATAAATGAGGAGAGTTGCTTAACAGGATCGAAACTGATGAGAGCCCCATTGACCAGATGATATTTCCCCTCTGCGATTAGTGTCTTAATATTGTAATGCAATACTGAATCAAGAGGAAGAAGGAGTTTAAGAGAGCCGGAAAGGGTGCCTTTTATATTTTCAGCTTTCAGGAAGCTCTGACCGAAATTGTGAAAGGTTGTGAATGCTTGATTTACATCAATATTTGTGACATTAAAGCTTCCCTTTGCAATTATTGATTTATTGGTATTCTGGGCAAAAAAGCAATTACCTGTAATGATTCCATTTAATGAATTCATCTTAAGTTTTGTGAAAGTCAGTTCTCTCGGATGATAATTCAGATTCCCTTCAATTCTGTAGGAAGAAAAGGTTTTATAGGATAAACTGTCAATCTTGAAATTCAGGTCAAGTATCAGATTTCCCGGCATAGAGACAGCTTGTTTACCATTATCTGATTTCCCGGAATCCTTTGAATCAGAAAAAAAGGTTTCAGGAATCAGTTTGTCAAATGCGACGTTAGCTTTTCCTGTCATTATGACGGAACGTCCAGCCAGCCATTCAGGAAGGTTTTTAAATTCCCCGTCGAGTTTAATATTCTGCCCTTTGTAGTTAAATTGAATATTATTTGCTCTGAGAGTATTTTGAATCGTCACTTTCCCAGTCACCTTTTTAACAAGAAATTTATCATTATTCAGCCCAAGGGTCATTGAATTAAAACTTAGACCGGACTCAGGTTTCGTGTCGATGAATCCATTAAGGGAAAAACTTTTATCGGATAAAATACAGTTAACGAGCTTCAAATCTACGTCAACAGAACCCTGTGCTGTTGAAATCTCTTTAATAGCGAAAAACTCCTTCAATTCGGATGGGATAACCTTTCCTTTTAGTGAAAGATCAATTATGGGACCGGTAAAGTCTTTCAGATTCAGTGCACCTGTATATTCTGAAGATCCAAACTTTCCTTTAAAATCAGTAATTAATACTGAGCTTGTTTTGTAGCCGTTTTTCGTTCCGTTTGATAAGTGTCCGGTAAAAGAAAGATCCCTGAAAGTAAGGTTCGATTTCTTATAAGCAATCTTTCCGTTCTTAAGCTGCCAGTTGATTTCAACATGTGGATTTGATGTCCGGCTTAACAGACCTTTTATTTTACTATTGGCAATTATTGTTCCGGAAGGATCGTAATCAATGACTAACTTCAGATATTTTTGCGGCAGGTAATTACGGATCTTCGCAATGTTTAAATTATGCCCCGTTACATTAAGATCCAGATTATTATCGGAAGCAACTAACCCTTCAATACTGAAGTCAAAATTATCAATATATAATGTTCCTTTTCTGAACCTGATCCCGCTTTTCGAACTAAGAAGATCCATATCAAGCTTTGCCGAGATATTTTTATCGGTAATGAAGTCATAAAGCTGAAACCTTTTTATTTGGATCTCGGTACCGGCACTAAAATCTATATTACTCCCTGTAATCCTGCTTTTCAGCCTGCCTTTTTTAATCGCACCGGTTATTATGAGATGAGCCGAAAGACTATTGTAATAAACATTTATATCGGTAATATCAATTCGTTTGAGATCAATCAGTGTTGCGACATCTCCTGAAGAATTATTTTTTAATGAAATATTGTAATTTACATGACCGGTTGTATCAGTAAAAAAATTCGCTTTTCCCAACCTGGCGCCAATCCTGTCGATAGTATAGACTCCTTTGATTATGTCTGTTATTTTGAACTCAACGGTAACAAAACGGGCCGCAAGAAGAGTATCGGTGTTTATTCCTTTAAATGCAGCCGAATTAAAGTCGTGAGACGAATGAGCTAGCACATTTTTGAGTTCAAGGGTGGCTCTCGGGAAATTTCTTAAAAATGACAGGCTGTATGAACCAACGTCGAGTTTAGTAGAGAGATTCTTATTAAGAGATTTCAGGATTATAAATCCCACCTTATCCTTAAGAAGAACTGAAGCTGATATAAGAATAATTGAAACAGTAATGATCAGTACTGCAAGGATCTTCCCAATTTTAAGGAATATTTTCATCTATTTAAAAGAAATATCAGTCTGCAGATTGAATAACAGGCGAGCAAAGGTAGGTTTAATTTTAAATGAATACACTAACTCTGTCGAGATTGCTTCGTCGCTTAGTTCCTCGTAAGGACGTCAAATCAAAACTCACTTCAAACTATTTATATTGTGATTCTCAGGAATATTTGTCACGGAAAATGTACGGAAAACATTACTTAAGGTATTAATTAGCAGGACCTTCCCGGATAAAATATCGCCCGTTTCAGTAATTATCTTAATGACTTCATTTGCCATGTATGTTCCAACGATCCCCGGGACCACACCAAACAGTCCCACATCCCCTGATAATGGATTTTTGAACTCTTTGCTGATTGGCTGAGGATTATAGCATCTGTAGGTAGGTCCTCCTTTATAATTAAAAACGGAAATCACTCCCTCATATTTATAGATAGCTCCGTGAACCATAGGTTTTCCCAGAATTACACAGGTATCGTTGATAATATATCTTGAATCCGGATTATCTGTTGCGTCAACTATCACATCCCAGTCTTTAAAAATCCTTTGAGAATTTGAACCCTCGCATCTGAGATTATATACTTCTAATTCGGTATGTGAGTTCAAATTTTCAAGGCGTCTTTTAGCTATTATTGATTTAAGTTTTCCAACATCCGAGGAACCATATAAAACCTGTCTCTGAAGATTGGTTTCATCAACCGTATCAAATTCAGCAATACCGATTTTCCCTATTCCTGCAGCGGTCAGATACTGAAGGACGGGGCATCCCAGTCCCCCTGCACCTATAACAAGAACTTTTGAAAGTTTTAGCATTTCCTGACCCCGGAGACCTATTTCCGGTATCATGATCTGTCTGGTGTATCTTCTTTTTTCACTGGGAGACAATATATCACCATTCATCCTTATTAGTATCTGAACAATACAAATATACACCACCGTAAGACAACTAACAATATTTGAGATGGAGGGTGTCTCAAAAGTGATTAATTACCCCAACCCCCAAGGGGGGGCTTTTTAATTATCAGTAAATCAAGAAGTCCCCCTATGGGGGATTTAGAGATAAAAATAAATGCAGATACGTCCAATTTGAGCGTATCTGCATATGAATAATCGGATAAGCTAAACAAATTTAAAATTGAGCTGTTACATAGAATGATTATAAATAAGATAACAGATCTAAACAATAACAATGATCACAGTTACATTACTCATATTGATTATGCTTATAAGAAGATTGGCAGCCTTTATAATGTCATTAACCAAATAATTAAACATGCAGGAACGTATCATTATGCGTTCCTGCACCAGGTATTTTATTAAAATTTTTTATTTATCTGTTTTTATAAACCCTGATCCAGTCAATTTCCATGGATGTCAGACCGTTTATTGGTTTGTCGAGACCTCCGGCTAAAAGAACATACATAGGTTCCTGCGGAACACCTGAGGTTTGAGTGAACACTTCTTCGCCATTTATTTTCCATACCAGCTTATCGGATGTCCATTCGAGGGTATAAATGAAATAATCATTGGAATAACGCGATCCAACTGAACCATTTGATTTATTTCCATTAGCTGAGAAATAATCGAACCAGACTTTTCCACCGGAAGTCCGGCAGATATCAATATGAGGCGTGATCTTATCAGCAAGCATCCAGAATGCGCTTTTAGCAGCCGGGTTGCCAAGCTTTATTTTCCCAGAGAATGTTCCAAATCTCTGCCTGAAGCTTGATCCGGAATTAATAAGTCCGGAAGTATGGCTGAATTCTTTTGTTGTAAATCCATTGACAGCGGACCATACTTTCCCCTGGATCCTCTGCGGTTTGGTATTTATCCTTAGAATACTGTTGCGGACCTCAAAGTTCTCCTTTTCAGTATAGGCCTGCAGATCTGATTCAACTGAGTATCTGTCTTTAAATAATTTATCCCCCCAGTAATAGTTAGTCAGCCACTTTTTTGTATCGAGTTTTTCACCTTCAAACTCATCGCTAAATATCAGTTCCCTGCTCTTTAGAAGGTCGAATTTGTCGGAGTCTTTAACTTTGAAATACCAGATAATATCCGGGCTCTTCTTTAGTTTATTGTACTCCTGAACCTCTATAAACATTTCAGTCTTTTCAAATCTCTTCTTATCCAGAAGATACTCTTTTTGTTTTTTAAATTCCGGCGTAGCAACATATTCTTTCAGCTCATGATATCTCTTAAGCCTTGCTGAATTGTTGGTATCCAGAAAATTTGCATACTCTTTCGACGATTTGAACTTATAAAACTCCTTTATTTCAAGACTGCCTTTTATCCTTTTATATTCGAGAAGCTTTTTATACTCTTCTGAATCTTTGAAGGTTATTGGCTTCATGTTTTTCTTTGCAAGGAATTCGGATGACTTTACAAAGGCAGAAAGGTCTTCATACCGCAATATTGTAGATCGGAAGAGCG
>OCZT010005174.1_pt1 | contig 13068 bp, 10 predicted proteins | sample 1539031 | NCBI WGS metagenome assembly OCZT01 (sample SAMEA3539308, study PRJEB22396) | soil metagenome | biome: tundra; feature: field; material: soil | place: USA | collected 2010-05 | depth 0.15 m | reverse complement strand
ACCTATCTAACTTCTCTGTGCCCTCTGTGGCAAAATTGGCAAAATTAGCAATATTTCTATGCGTGAACGACTCGCACAAATCGAAAAGACCTACGAAGAGCTGACCGAGCGGATCTCGTCGCCCGACCTTATGTCGGACATGTCTTCGTACGCGCGGCTGATGAAACAGCATAGCAGCCTCGGCGAGATCGTAAGGAAATATCACGACATCAAAAAGATGCGCGACGATCTGCAAGGGGCCCGCGATCTGGCCGATCTCGCCGATGACGATGAAATGCGGGAGATGGCCGCGTTAGAGATCGCTGAGATCGAATCAAAGTTGCCAAAAGCCGAAGAAGATCTCAGATTACTCCTCATTCCCAAAGACCCGAAGGACGAAAAAAACGTAATTCTGGAGATCCGTGCCGGGACCGGCGGCGACGAAGCAACATTGTTCGCTGCTGAGATCTTGCGGATGTACGCTCGCTATGCAGAGCGGCAGGGCTGGCGAATGGAGGTCCTGGAAGCGTCCGACACGGGTGTCGGCGGTATAAAGGAAGCCATAGCGATGATCGAGGGCGACAACGTCTATTCAAAAATGCGCTTCGAATCTGGTGTTCATCGCGTCCAGCGCGTGCCGCAGACCGAATCCAGCGGCCGTATACACACATCCGCCATTACCGTCGCCATTCTTCCCGAAGCGGAAGAGGTGGATGTGCAGATCGATCCGGGCGACCTGCGCATCGACACATTTTGTTCAACCGGGCCCGGCGGTCAATCGGTGAATACGACATATTCCGCGGTCCGGATCACACATCTTCCGACGAATACCGTTGTTTCCATGCAGGATGAAAAGTCGCAGATAAAGAACCGCGAAAAAGCTATGCGAGTTCTTCGCGCCCGCCTCCAGGAGATCGAGGAGCAAAAGCAGCACGATGCGCTTTCAGCGGAACGAAAGAGCATGGTTGGCAGCGGCGATCGGTCGGAAAAGATCCGCACCTATAATTTCAAAGAGAACCGCGTGACGGACCATCGCGTCGGCCTGACGGTACACCAACTTGATCTCGTTATGGAAGGCCAACTCGACGAATTTATCGATGCGCTGCAATCGAACTATCAAACCGAAAAAGTAAAAGCCGAAGCGGTCGCCGCTTAATCTATGGCCCACCCAACGCGTCTCTTCCTTATTCGCCACGGTCAATCGGCCGGCAACGCCGAAGGACGATTTGGCGGTCACGGGCCGACGCCTTTGTCAGACCTCGGTCGAGACCAGGCGGAAAAGACGGCAAAGGCATTAGTAAAAGAAGGGATCGATGCTATATATACAAGCGATCTGCTGCGGGCGGTTGAGACCGCCGAGCCGCTTGCCAGGTTATTGGATCTGCCCATCCATTCGTCGCCTGATTTTCGCGAGCGTCACGTCGGTGTATTAGAGGGGCTAACCTTTGACGAATCGCGCGATCGTTTTCCAAACGACTATTACGCGTTGGTCAACCGCAATATCAATCACGTCATATCCGGAGGCGAAAGCTATCGTCACCTATTGCGTCGGATCACCGGAAAGCTCTATGAAGTTATCCGTTCGCATTCCGGCGAGCGCATAGCGATCTTTACTCACACCGGAGCGATCTGTTTTATGACGCTGCATCTGCTCGGCGCGATCCATCGCGAGACCCAACAAACACCGTGGATCGTCACTTCGAATTGCGGGATCAACCGATTTGAACTGCGGGGTCGCCGCAACGTTCGTGTTCTTGCCCTTAACGACACGCGTCACCTTGCTGCGATCACCGGAAACGACTCATTCGCTGCCAGATAGCCTGCGTTTTATTGCTTTTACAGCCGTCGCAGCCATTCCTACAGCGGTGCTGATGGTCGGCGATACCGGACTTGCTATGTCTCCGACCGCGTATACGTTTTCGACCGATGTGCGGCATCGGTTGTCGACGAGAATGTAGCCCTTGGCGTCGCAGGCTAGTTGTTCACGAAAGACTTCGTTATTGGGCTCGACCCCAATCCTTATCAATACGGCATCAGTATCGACGCGCGATACCGTACCCGATAGGGTATCCTGCACATCGACAGCGGTAACCGTTGTATTACCAGCTATTTCCCTGACACGGCTATTGAGCACAAATTCTATATTTGCTTTGCCCCGGGCATTACGGAAAAACTCTTCGCGAGCTGAAAACTCGTCTCGGCGGTGAACTACAAAGACTTTCTTCGCTTTCTCGCTGAGCATAAGAGCGTTCTCAAAGGCGGCATCGCCGCCGCCGACTATCACCACCGTTTTGCCAACGATCTCATCTTTTGACTCGGCACCCGATCGAAGTATGCCTTTTCCACGAAATTCGGCCTCGCCGGGGACACCCAACGTCCGTCGCCGAACCCCCGTGGCGACGACGATAGCCGTGCCGGAATATTCGGCGCCTTCCGCCAAAACAAGTTTTCGTCGCACCAGATCGACTTTTTCGATCGCGGCTGCCGTCTGCAGTTCGAAACGAGAATCTTTGAGCGATCGCAAAAACCGCTCCAGCAACTCACTGCCGTTTGATGCGTCAATGCCGAGGTAATTCCGGATGGGGTTATGAATGATGGTCAACTGGCCGCCGAGATGGTCTTCTTTGTCGAACAAAACGGCATTTAACCCGAGTTCGGAACACCATAACGCGGACGCCATTCCGGCTGGTCCACCGCCAATAATGACCACGTTGAATTCTTGCTTAACTGGGGTCATCTTTCCCTTGCAAAAGGCCGTAATTTGCTACTTTTTGTCAAGCACTTCTACCATTTTTTGTCACTTTCCCGATGTTTGTAATCGAGATCATTTTTCCAGAATCGGCGATAAGCGTTTTGAGCCTTTAGTTTAGGCACTTTTCTCAACATTAACAACGAAAGAAAAGCCGAAGCGCGTGGCACTCATGTTGCGTCGGGAAATGAAGATGCCAACGGCACCGTTGCTTTGCCGATACTCCCATTTCACTTTAAGAAAACCAGCGATATGAGACTAGAAACCGCAACAAGCACAACAGACTTTCCAATCGTCGAGGCAAGCAGTTTTGATGAAGCGCGGGCAGCCAGGTTTAGTTCGACGCTTGCCGAAGGGATCACCGCCGCCCGAAATGGCGAGCGGGAAAAAGCACGCGAGTTGCTGACGCGCGCCACGGATATTAACCCCCAAAGCGAGAACGCCTGGATGTGGCTGGCCTCACTAAGCGAGTATCCGGAAGAGTTACTTTCGGTCTTGAAGAATGTTTTGAAGATCAATCCTGATAATGAGCGCGCCCTCGAATGGCAGACCGCCACACTGTCGGTACTCGCAAACGTCTTTGTCGGCCGCGGCGTCAAGGCCCACGCCGAGGGATCAGTGGAACTCGCAGTTCAATTATTTGATCAGGCCCTCAAATACGATGACCGCTGCGAACTGGCATGGTTTTGGAAATCGTCGATCACCCGAAACGAGGAGGAGCGGCTTGCGTGTCTAAGGCGAGTGTTAGAGATCAACCCGCAAAACGACGACGCACGTAAGACACTGGATTCACTGACGCGCCCCGTTGAACAACCGGAAGTGGTCGAGCCACCACAGACGGCCGAAATCAATGAGGTCTATGACTATCAATGGTCATCGCCGACATTAGACACCGGTGAATTCGATGCCAACGAATTGGGAACGCTCGACGAAATGTCGGACCCCGCGAACTTATACGCGGCGGACGACGAGCGCGGTTCTATCGAAGAGCCCGCGAGCCCCCGCCCTGGCTCTGAAGTTTCTGACGAATGGAAAGCTGATGATTGGGACCAGACGACGGCTGAATCATTGCCCGTTGTCGATTCGCTGGCCGCAGATACAGAACTAGCTTCCGCCGAGATCGCCGCGGGCGAGAACCGGGGAGCCACGCCAAAAGCCAAGACGATCCTTGTCGTCGACGACAGCCCGACCGTGAGGAAATTAATAGCCGGTAAACTCGAGAAATCGGGACACTTCGTCAGGTGTGCCGGTGACGGCGTCGAAGGACTCGCGAGCATCGAAGAAAAATTACCTGATCTGGTTCTATTGGATATTTCGATGCCGGGGATGGATGGTTATGACATGTGCAAAAAGATCAGATCCCATCCCCACGCAAAAGACTTGCCGGTCGTCATGATCTCTGGAAAGGACGGATTCTTCGATGAGACACGCGGGCGGATGGCTGGCTGCTCCGGTTACATCACTAAACCATTTGGTCCTGAAACGCTGATGAAAGCACTGGAGGCCTACCTGACCCACGAAAACGAAACGAGCGAGTAGGCCGGATGTCGATCAAAATCTTGACGTTGTTTAAATGCATTCGCAGGAATTAATCTCTCTCATAGAAAACGCTGCTGAGATCCTAAGCGCCGTTCGCGGCAGCCTTTTGCTTTTTGCGCAGGCACAATTGTCGTTCACGGAATTAGAGGTCGTTTCAAACGATCTTAACAGTCTCGGACACAACGCCGCACGCGCCGGATTGACCGACGCGGCGACGGAAGTCGATAGATGCATTGAAGCAATAGCGGTACTCGCCTTTGTCGACCAGATCGATTGTCTGCCTAACGTGAATTATGTCCTTGATATGATCTCGCGGCTCGAGGCTGAGTTTCTTCAGATATCTCTACAATCAAAGGAATTTTTCAATGAGATGGACGCTCTGGTTGAAACCAACCTGAGCGAGGCCCTAAGCACGCAGACATCCGCCACCGCCGTCGAAAAACATGCCGCTGAGGATGTCGCCCACGACGAGTTTGAGGTCGATGAAGAAACGCTCGACATCTTTCGTTCCGAAGCTGATCAATTGTTGAATGGCATTGTTGAAAACATCGCCCTTCTTGCGGGAACGCCTCATGACACAAACGCCCTTTGGGAGATCAGGCGTAGCGTTCACACATTTAAAGGGGCGGCGGGAATCGTCGGCTTCTCGGACGCGTCTTCATTTGCACATCGGATCGAGGACCTTCTAGATAAGATGGTCGATGCCGGGAGCGGCGCCGACGAAGGGTTTTTGGATCTCTTGTCGACTGCGACCGGGCTGCTCAAGCAACTTGTTTCCGGCGTTTCGCCCCGTGACCGTGAAGGAAACCCATTCGACAAAGCGGCTGAGATCGATGCCTTAATATCCTGGATCCGATCGGGACAGAAAGCTGCAAATCAAATAGAATCATCCGCCCCGATGACGAATGTCGCGATCTTTGAAAAAGACGCCGATAAACCGGCCACGGCACCAGTTCCGGTCATACGGGTGTCGCTGGAGCGCCTCGATCATTTGCTCAATATCTCACGCGAATTGTTAAGTAACCGCGCTGCACTTGCATCCGGCATTAATGATCTCCGCGATCCACCGGGTGCGACGACGCCCATGGAAAGGCTCGAGGTTCTTATCGAAGACCAGCGCCGTCTTTCTGATGAAATGCTCGAAATACTCACCAGGCTGAGGATGGTCCGCTTCGGAAATCTCGAGATGCGGCTCAGTCGCGCGGTCCATGTCACCTGCCAGGAAGAGAACAAAAAGGCGACGCTTGTGATAACCAACCCCGAGGTCGAGATCGACACTCAGCTTGTCGATGCCCTAGTCGAGCCATTGCTGCACTTGTTGAAAAATGCGGTGGTCCACGGTATCGAAGAACCTGAAGCGCGCCGTCTGTTGGGTAAATCTGAAAAAGGGCGGATAGTCGTTTCGATCGAAGCGGACGAAACGGCGGTCCGTTTCCTGGTAACCGACGATGGCCGCGGTGTGTCGACCGCAAAGTTGGTAAGCAAAGCAGTTTCTAAACAAATCATCGACGAAGGTTCCTCAGCGTTGCTCGATGAACAAGCAAGGATCAATCTGATCTTCCAGCGCGGCTTAACGACGACGACATCTTTGAATTTGAATTCCGGCCGCGGGATCGGCATGAGCATAGTGAAGGAAAGCGTCGAGGGGCTTGGCGGGTCTGTATCGGTCGAATCGGAACCTCAAAAGGGGACTACTTTCAGGATCACAATTCCGGTCAACCAGAACCTCGTCGCGGAAGACGATTCAGCGGACCTTCAAGAAAGGATACAAGTTGAACTGAAGGCCCCGGTAATACTGGTCGTTGATGACAGTCAAAGCGTGCGAAAGGCAGTCGCCGGTATGATCGAGGAAACGGGCTTACGCGCAATTACCGCCGCCGACGGTGCTGAGGCTCTCGAGCTTCTGTTGTCTAGTAAATGGCGACCCGCCGTTATCCTGAGCGACATTGAAATGCCGAATATGGACGGTTGGCAGTTACTTGAATATATTAAAACCGACGCCTCTCTTGGACAGACCAAAATCGTCATTCTAACCTCGATCGATTCAAACGAAGGCCGTCGAAGGGCGCTCGACCTTGGAGCTTCAGACTATCTCGTTAAGCCTTTTAGCCAAAAGGCGCTTTCCACAGTTTTGCAGAGCCTTGTTGATTTTGCCGTCGCGGCCTAGCGTTTCGGGGGCCTGCTCGGCCGGATCTCGATCTTGCTTGAAAGGGCGCGTGGATCCATCAATAATAGATCGATCACGACGCTCGCGATGTCATTTGGCTGAAGCTGCCACGCCTTTTCGTCAGTCGGCGTATCCCCGCCAAAGTCCGTATTGACGCTGCCCGGACATATATAGCTCACCTTAATACCGTCGTGACGAACCTCCTGCATCAACGCTTCTGAAAAGCCATTGAGCCCAAATTTCGAAGCATTGTAGGCAGCCATACCCGGGTGAGCGTTTTGCCCCGCGAGCGAAGAGATGTTGATGATGTACCCGCCGCCGCGCGATCTCATCAACGGGATCGCGTGATGACAGGCATAGTAAACGCCGAACAGGTTTGTTTCGAGTGTCTGGCGAAACTCGATAGCGGGCATCTCCTCGACAGTCTTGCCAAAGATCCCCATACCGGCATTGTTTACAAGGATGTCGACACCACCGTATGCCGCGGCCGCCTGCTGAAGCATAGTCACGACCTGGTCCTCTTCGCGTACGTCACAGGACGCGCCGTCGATCTGACCACTGCCGCTTAATCTATCTATCGCATCCGATACGTCGGATTCACTTCGCGCGCAAATAAACACATTTGCACCGCTCTTTAGCAAAGCTTCTGCGATAGCGTAGCCAATTCCCTGTGTCCCGCCTGTTACGACGGCGGTCTTCCCGGTGAGGTTCATAGTTTTTTCTTCAATATCTCATTGACCAATTTCGGATTTGCCTTACCCTGCGAAGCCTTCATTACCTGGCCGACGAAAAAGCCAAATAGGGCTTCCTTGCCGCCGCGATAAGCCTCGACCTGAGCGGGACTTGCAGCGATCACTTCGTCGACGATCTTTTCAATGGCTCCTGTATCGGATACCTGTTCAAAGCCCTTCTCGCGGATCACCTTTGCTGCCGGTTTACCCGAAGCAAACATGTCGGCCATAACCTCTTTCGCCTGGTTGTTGTTTATCTTGCCGGTCTCGACGATCTTCAGCAATTCTGCAAAGTCTTCAGCGGTCATTAGACATTCGGCGAGGACCTTGCCGGACGCGTTCAATTCGCGCGTCAATTCACCGAGGATCCAGTTTGCGCAGAGCTTTGGATTCGCTGTTATGCGGGCGGCGGTTACGAAATAGTCCGCCAGCTCGCGACTCGTTACCAATTGTGACGAATCGGAATAACTAAGGCCATGAACCTGCATGAAGCGGTCTCGGAGCGTATCCGGAAGCTCAGGCATCGCGAGCTTTGTCTTTTCAATAAACTCCGCGGTCACCATTAGCGGCTGCAGATCGGGCTCAGGAAAATAACGATAATCGTGAGCGTCCTCCTTGGAACGCATAATGCGCGTCTGGTTGTTCTTTTCGTCCCAGAGGCGTGTTTCCTGATTAACGGCTTCGCCCGCTTCATGGGCCGCGATCTGGCGCTCGATCTCGTACTCGATCGCTTTTTGCATAAAGCGGACCGAATTCAGATTCTTTAACTCGACCTTGTTATTAAATCCCGTTTCTCCCACGCGTCGGACCGAAACGTTCGCTTCGCATCTCAAGTTTCCCTTCTCCATATCCGCATCGCTTGCACCGACCCACTGCAAGGCGTGGCGGACATGGTTCACATAGTCGTATGCCTGCCACGAAGTGCGAAAGTCAGGTGACGTAACGATCTCGCCGAGCGGGGTCCCGGCGCGGTTCAGATCGATATACGAAAACCGGTCAACCTCCGGAAGCCCCTCGTGGACATTCTTACCGGCATCCTCTTCAAGATGCATTCGCTGGAGGTGTATAGTCATCGGACGCCACTCGACGGCGCGGCCATGTTCATCGCGCTCGGCGGTCATGATCGTCAAATGGCCATTAGCCGAAAAAGGCTTGTCGTACTGTGAGATCTGATAGCCTTTCGGCAGATCGGGATAAAAATAATTCTTGCGTGCGAATATCGAACTTTCCTGTATCTCCAAACCAAGCGAAAGCGCGGCCCGCGCACCCAGCTCGATAACCCGCTCGTTCAGCACAGGCAACGCACCCGGCAGACCAAGACACACGGGGCACGTATTGGAATTCGGCTCGCCGCCCGTCTCGACCGCGCAGCCGCAGAAGATCTTTGTCGCAGTCGCCAGCTGCGCGTGGACCTCCATTCCGATGACCGCTTCCCAACCTGGTTTCATAGGTTAATGTCTCGGACGTATCCTCGGATGTATTCTAATAGGCTGCGGAGTTATCCGCGGACCTGTCGGCCAAAAAGCGCCGCCCGCAAAATAGCCCTGCTGGACCGGCACACGGGGCGATGAGAAGCGACGGCCCGCTGACCAGAAATATGCCGGGTACGGATCAGTGTAGTAGCTATCAACCTGATTCGGCGGATTGCTATACACCGCCGCGAGCCCCTCGGCTGCTTCGCGATCGGCTTCGATGCGGTCACTTTCGAGACGTTCCTGCCTTAGCTTTTCGGCAAGGTCGTTAAGCTTCTGTGAGGCCTGGGCATCGCGCCGGGCCCGTTCCTCCGGGGACGAGAAACCGAGCTTTGCATAGTCCTCACGAAGCTGGCGCTCGGCTTCCACACGTTCAACCCGATATTTCTCAAGATCCGCATTCGTGATGGTCCGGGTCTGAGCACTGACGGAAATTGTGGCGATCGAAACCAAGAAAAGAAAAACAACATATCTTCGCTTCATACCTGTTTACCCCTCGTTTATATGATGATATCGCGAAGCGTGGCGCAATACGAACTTCTTTTAAAAGCCGAATGTGGCCCCGAGGCGTGCCGTGCGGCCGGCGGTGCGAAATCCATTTTCAAAATACTCATAGCCGAATACATTCTCAATAGTGCCGTAGATCCTAAGAGTCCGCTTTTCACCGCTTAACGCGAATGTATAGCCGGCAGTCAGATCGCCCTTGCGATTTCCGCGAAAATGATAGATATATGTATTGAATGTCGAATTACTGAATACCGGCGCCAAGTAGTTTGAGGTAGCTACAAGATCGAAATTCACCCAAAAGCGTCTGAATCGCTGTGTCGCCACCAGTGTGAATTGATGATCGGGGATTCCGAGCGTGCGCAAGATGCCGGTCCCGCTTACCTGTGGTGTATTTTGATCGCTGTTCGTGTACGTGTATGAGACGAACACATCCGTCGAGGAGCTTGGCGTTGCTTTCGCGCTGAATTCCGCGCCGCGGGCGATACCACCCTTCTGATTTATATATCCGCCAAATGGCCTTGAAGTTGTTCCGATGTTTGGTGCCACATTGCCGAATCCGATCGTGTCCGTTAGTTTCGTGTAAAAGTATGTCGCGGATAGCCGAAGGCGCTGGTTCGCGGCATATTGCTCGATACCCGCATCGGCTGCAATGGTCTTTTCCGGTCTTAAGAATGGATCGCCGAGGGCGACAAAGCTGGGGGTTCCAAAACTGGAAAAGAATGTGCCGAAACGTTCATAAAGGGATGGCACGCGATATCCGTTGCCGACGTGCGCCCTGAGCTTGGTGCCCGAGCGGTTAATAAAGTAAGACACGGCACCGTCAAACGTAATGGCCGACGGCGGATTCGCTAGCGTCAAATTATTATACGGCGCATTTGCCAAGCTGAATGCCGGCGTTTCAAGACTATACCGCTGCGCCCGGAACCCACCCGCCAGCTGTAAGTTACCATCAAGCAGACTTACCAGATCCTGAACATAAAGAGTGCTGCTTCGTTGTCCTGCGTTTGTGGTGAAATTGTCGGTGTTAGACGGTGTGCTGCCCTCATTTCCAAAATGCTCATCTTCGAATTCATATCCGACGGTGAGAGTGTCTTCTCTGGTTGGCGTCCAATTCAGATGAGCATTTGCAGTGTGGATCGTCCCATCGAAGATACTTGTGGATGCACTTTGAAAACCGGGGCCGAGCGGACCGTCATCATTTTGCCTTCTGGTTTTTAGACCCTGGTAGTACGCGGCGATAAGCAATCTGCTATTGATGATCTGGTTGATGGCAAGTTGGCCGCTGAAGAAACGTGATCTTTGAAATGCATCGGGATCGTTTGCGTCCGGTACAAAATTCACGCCCGCTATTGCGTTTATGATCGAGTTGTTCGACGCCGGCAGGGTTCCAAGCGTATCCGGGCTTACATTCAATCGAACCAAAGCGTCCGAAAAGAAGATCCGGCCCGAGATGTTTGTCCTGGATGAAGGATTTGCATCAACCCGGGTTTGAAGATTTGTATTGTGAGCAGTGTCCTGTCCATCGATGCCCTTTGTATAGACGGTCCTTGATAAACCGCCGTCTATACCAAACTTGCCATCAGTTGTTCCGTGTGAAAGGTTCAAGCGAAAACGGCCGAGCCCCATTCCGCCGAACGCACCCGAGATCTGACCGTGTGTTCCGCTTGCCGGATGTGGGGTTTGAAAGTCTACAACACCGCCGATCGCATTTGTCCCATAGAGCGATGAACCCGATCCGCGCAGTACCTCGATCTTGCTGACGCTCGTCAATGTCAGATCGCTCAGGAATGGTGATGCGTCTCCGGTTATCGCGGACGCATCGCGAAACCGGATCCCGTCTATCAAAATGGCCGTGTCCTGATTGCGCAAACCGCGTGTCTTGATCGATGCCGTTCGTCCAAACCCGCCAAGCTGCTGTACACGAAAGCCGGGTATCGTTCTTAATGTATCAGCCAGGGAAAAGTCTGCTCGGTCGCGCATCTCTTGTGCGTCGATCGTATCGACGGTTTTTGACACCGCACCAAGCGGCTGATCGATACCCGAAGCAATTACGACGACCTCTTCGCGGATCGATCCGGGATGGTCAAGATCTATTTCGATCGACCGGTTAGAGTCGTTTACGATCAACTCGCCTTGCCACGTTGGACGGCCGGCGGCCGCTGACGTGCCGTTCTGTATGTCGGCTGCTTTGATCAGATATCTTCCCGCCGGTATATCGGAAAACTTAAATTCGCCAAGGTTATTTGTTTTTGTTTCTAAAGCGACTCGTTTGCCGCTCACACTAAAGAGGGAGACGTTTGCTCCCTCGATGGGTTTGCCGTCTCGTATTACCTTCCCCGAAAAGCTCGGAATGTTTTGGCCTAACGAACCAACAGTCAAAACAAAGCTTAAAAAGATGCCCGCATACAATGTACTTAATTTCATTTCATCTCCTCTTCTGCCCACACGCAGAATGGTTTGAGGTCACGACAAACAAGCAAAGTTCCCGGCTCCAGTAAGAGTGACGCCTTTAGGCGTTCGCCTTAAGGCGTTCTTACGATCACGGTTGCGTGGGCAGCGCCGGCTTTTCACCGGACTTCCTCTGCAATGTCTGTCAATCAATAAACGGCGGTAACCCGAACGTTACCGCTCGCCGGATTTGCGTCAAGCAAAACCCTTACACCAAAAACTGTTTGTATATTTGCGGCCGTTAAAACATCGGCCGGCGCACCTTTTGCAACGACGACGCCGTTCCTTAGCAATACGATGTCATGTGCAAACTCGGACGCAAGGTTAAGATCGTGAGTGATCACGACCGCCGCGACGCCATCGGTAGAACATCTTTGCCTGACCAGTCGAAACATCATCGCCTGGTGCGCGAGATCGAGATTTGCCGTGGGTTCGTCCAGAAGAAGGATCTTTGCACCGGTCGCAAGGGCCCGTGCGAGAACGACCCGTTGGCGTTCACCACCCGAAAGTTGATTCATCTGCCGGTCCCTGAATTCAGCGAGGTCGCAATCAGCCAACGCGTTTTCGGCCGCTGCAATATCTTCACCGGTTTCCCATCCAAACGCGCCGCCATGTACGAAACGTCCCGAAAGAACGAATTCCAGGACTGTGATCGGAAATCGTGTTTCGTTTTCCTGCGCGACAACCGCAACCCGCGCCGCGATCTCGCGGCGTGACTGAGCCGCCAGACTTCGCCCGTCGAGTTCGATCTCGCCATTCGCGATCGGCACTCGTCCGTTCAACGCCCGGATCAAAGTTGTCTTGCCGGCGCCATTTGCCCCGAGCAAGGCAACGATGTCGCCCGGTCGCAATTTGAGCGATACGTCCGCCAGGGCCTGACGGGCGTCGTAATTAACGAAAATGTTCTTTGCCTCTAACACATCCAAAACAACGAACGGCGATCTATGAACTCTTACGAAGCAGTAAATATATGAACATCGGTGCACCGACAAGCGCTGTTACCGCACCGACGGGCAGTTCGCGAGGCGCGATCACGGTCCGCGCGATCGTGTCCGCCAGGACGACAAAAATTGCACCCGCGATCGCCGAGAAAGGGACCACCAGACGGTTGTCGCTCCCCACGCTCAGACGCACGAGATGGGGAACGATCAGCCCAACATAACCAACGGAACCGCTGGCCGCGACCGCAACACCGACGACGAGACTAGCGGCGCCAAACACTAGCAGTCGCACACGACCGACCTCTACACCAAAATCAAAGGCGTCGCGCTCGCCCACCATCATCAGGTTCAGGGCGCGGGCCTGCCAGGTTAACAGAACGGTACCGATGATCGCCGCGACAAGAGTCAGATAGACGCCGTTTCGAGTCGCCTGTGAAAGATCGCCCAACAGCCAGAATGTAAAGCTGCGGAGCCGCGCGGCGTCCAAAACGGTCGTCAGCATGACAATTATCGATGACAGGAAAGTCGTGACGAT
>OCZT010005173.1_pt1 | contig 13069 bp, 15 predicted proteins | sample 1539031 | NCBI WGS metagenome assembly OCZT01 (sample SAMEA3539308, study PRJEB22396) | soil metagenome | biome: tundra; feature: field; material: soil | place: USA | collected 2010-05 | depth 0.15 m | reverse complement strand
GCTCCAGGGCAAGGGCCAGGGCGGCACCGACGCGCTGATCGTGTGTATGCCGGAAGTCGCGAAGCCGCAGGGCGCGTCGCCGTGGAATACCAACAAGTTCGCCGATCTGTCGAACGGGTTGGCGGCCACGGTCATGCAGCTTACCGATATGGCGGCGCCGCGTGAGATTACCGTTCCGCTTCCCGGCGGCGCGGTCGATACCGTCTATGAGCAGCGCATCACGTCGGGCTGGCCGATTCGGCCGGAAGCCGTGACGATTCTCTCGATCGCTCCGTAACTACCCCGCCACCAACCCCTAGCCACGCACCGCGCGACTATCGCGGCGCAGGAGAAAGATAGACATGGACCTCTTCATAGGCAACGCGACCAGGCAGGTTTACGACTTCTGCTACAAGGTTCCGGAGAATCAAAAGCTGTTCAGCCAGAAGATTCATCCCGGCACGTTCCAGAAGATCGCTATCAGCCACCTGACCAAACCCGACATCGACTACATCATCGCTCAGCACGCGAAATATGGGCTGATCGCGGAAGATGAAATCGACCGGGCCAAGGGGTTTTTCGGCATCTGCTACTCGGTCGATAAGCCGATCACCCGGACGCGGTTGCTCTATCTGATGGATCACAACCTCGGAAAACTGGTAGAGCGAGGCCACGACATCCGAGCCACCAACGCCATTGCTCAGAACAACATGGTCAACAATGCTCTGGTTGAGAGCGGAATGAGCGAGCGCGTCCAGTCACTTGACATGACGATCCAGCAGGAAAACGCCGATCCGGGGAATGATGTGCCGCAGATGTCGGACGGTATCTTCGTGACGACGGAGCACGATGCGCCACCGCAGCATCGCGGGCGCGGCCGGCCGCGTAAGGTCGCCTGATATGGCGATTCCGTTGGCGCGTCCCGTGGAGCCCGATCCGCCGATACCGGATCATGCCAAGCGGTTGCTGACGCGATCCCGCTCGGCACTGACGGCGGTCATCAATGAGGAACCGGGCGATCCGGTTCCGACTTTGACTGTCGGCATCCTGGCCCGGTTGTGCGAGGACATCAACGCGGCACTGGCGCAGCCATGATACCCGGACCGACCCTCTCCGGGTTTCAATGGTTCATCCTCGATATCATGGCGATCCCGATCGAATATCTGCCGCCCACCGCGCCGGTAGTTGGATGGGCGTTTGCTCTGGCATCAAGCATTGCCAATCCGGACCTTCGTCATGTCAATAGCCGAGTTCCCGGCCTGCCGCAGACGAATATGTATAACGAAGCGGTCTACAATCTTGCGGCAGATATCGTGATGAACTTCGCGCAGGATCAGGCCGGACGCTCGTTCTTTCGGGACAAGCGCGCGGAACTGGACATCAACAAATTCCAGGCCGGCGTTGTGGCGTCAACCGCCGATAGCAGCACGTCAACGTCGCTTCTCAATCCAGAGTTCATGAAGACCCTGACGCTGGCGAATTTGCAGAACATGAAGACGCCCTGGGGTCGGATGTATCTGGCAATAGCGCAATCGGCGGGGCCGACGATTTGGGGCAGCAGCTAGTGACCATTACGCTGCACCTCGGCGTCGTAGAACAGCCGTATGCGGTCGCAGTTCCGGCATCCGCGCGCCGAGTTGCGATCAGAACCCGCAAAGGCGGCAAGGCTCGGGTCATCAATGCGGCCCCGGCTGGGGGTGAAACTACGGGAGATGTTGCAACGATCCTCGAAGAAAAATACCACATCATGGAATATTTTTTCGAGGATGTTGGTGGAGATGCGATTTCCGCCGTGCTGGAACATTCCTATGCCGGCGCAGTCGAAAACCTGATGTCCGGCGCTCCAGTCGCCCAGATCAGTCTTTCGGCCGAAGCTGAAAGCGAAATCGAGGCGGCGTTCCGGATGTTCCTTGGGCAACAGGAAATTAATGGAATTCCTGGCGTGCCGACAAAAGCGGCGTTGGCTGGGGTGAACCATCGTCTAGCGCACCCATACGCCAAGGGAAATTCTCCCCGTCCGTCGTTCATCGACACGGGCGACTATCAGGCCAACTTCAAAGCCTGGACGGACGAGTAATGGCCACCGTAGACGAAAGCACCAGCGCGGAAGGCGGCGCTGGAACCTTGCTTGCCGGACTGCGGACGCTATCGCTCAATGAGGCGATCCCGTTCACGCAATATATCCGCTATGTCCTGCCCCTTGATGGATACGTGTTCTGGCTTCGCACGAAACAGTGCGATATCCAAGGGTCAATGCACATATCGGCGGACAAGCGCCAGCTAGAAGACGAGACGATTTCGATCAGCCGGGTTCTGTTCACCACGGGCAGCGAGGTCCAAGAGTTCAATACGATCGGTCCTGACGCGATCTGGATCGGCGAGGCTGGCGGATTGAAGTTCGCCTTCTCGCAACGCGGGCCATATTATCGCACAGCCAATCTGTTTCACTACAGCGGCGATGCGGTTTACCCCGCGATGCAGTCGCAACTTGTCGATGTCGGAGCGCAGCTTTCGCCCGATACGCTTGTCGTATCCAACAGCCTTCCGGCATGGCTCCAACTGAAAAGCTACGATCCGTGCTGGCTGCAAATACCGAACCCGTGCGTGACGCTGTATCCGTCGTTTGCCGTGCCGGCCAATCTCCGTCCGCCCTATGGATCGGTCCACATCGACCCGGCACAAACGAAAGCCATCTCGGCATTTCCGATGCTTGGACATACGCATACGTCGCAGCATCAGCTAGTCACTGATCGCGTCAGGATCACGCTCTATGGACTGACTAACGAACAGGCAATGGATTTCGTCTCATTGGTTAACCAATTCTCCGAGGATACCAACATCATCGGAATGATGGATATCGCTGCGATGCGAGATGAAAAGCGCACCCAAGCTGAGCTTGGTATCCTGGCGATGAAAAAAACGATTGAATATTCTGTTTCATACCTACAGGGCGCGGTGCGCAACGTGGCGCGCGCGCTGATCGAACATGCTTCCGCAACCATACTGCCGCAACCGAACGGAGTTCCATAATGGCCCAGAACAACGCCAATCAGTCTTTGGGCGTCGCCCCGAACAAAAAGCTAGCCGCGATCCAAACGAATGGTCAGGGCTACGTCCTGCCGGCCGGTTCGGTCGGGGCCGGCAATGCGTGGTTCGTCAATGAAACGACCGGCAACGACAACGGCAGCGGTTCGGCGGCATCGCCGTTCGCCACGCTGGGAGCGGCGCAGAGTGCGGCCACGGCCAACAACGGCGATGCGGTTTACGTCATGGGCAGCGTGCATCTTTCGGCTCCGTTCACATGGTCGAAAAACGGCGTTTCTCTCGTCGGACTTCTGTCTCCGTCACAGAATAACCGATCACGAATTTCCGTGGCTTCGGGTGTGACGCAGACGCAGGTAACGGCGCTCGGCACGCTGATGACCGTTACCGCGCAGGGATGTTCGTTCCTCAACATCGAAGGGTTCCATGGCTTCAACGGCAGCCTGACGCCGCCGACCTCGCCGATCTGCTGGGCTGAGTTGGGCGGTCGGAACCACTACGGGAATTGCCAGTTCCTCGGCGGCGGTGATGCGCTGACGGCTGCGATAGGGAACATGCGCTCGCTGGTGATTGGCGGTCAGGGCGAAAATGTGTTCGAAGACTGCGTGGTTGGTCTCGACACCGAACCGCGCGCTACCAACGCCAACGCGTCACTGGAGGTCATTGGCCACAGTCCGCGTAATATCATGCGGCGTCCGCTCTTCCGCATGTATTCCAGCCTTGCCACCAACGTGCATATCCTGATCGGGTCCGGCGGCGAGGATCGCGATCTGACGCTATTCGGCGCAATGCTCATCAACCAGATCGCCTCCGGTGCGACCGGGCTGAATGCCGCCGTCTCCGAAAACTCCTCGGCTGGCGGGGCGATCATCTTTGATGCGAGCCTTCTGAGCGTCGGCGCGACCGCAGTTGCGGCTTCCGGAAACGTCTACATCGCGGGTAGCGCAATCGGCGCCACGACCACGGGCATCGCCATCCTGGCAACGTGATCTGATCGCGTCAGCTAGAGAAGGAATTTCCCATGCCGGCAATAGTCACCGTAAACGTCCAGCTTAATGAAGCACCCACGCCCTCTATCCTCCAGGGCACGGGCGCTCTGCTGAGCCAGGGCGGCACCAACACCTCCCCTGGTACTCGGACCCTGCTGACGCAGCCGAGTAGCCTGACACCGTTCCTGTCGGGGTCTAAGGCACTGACTGGCATCGTCCAGACCAGCGGACTCGCCACTGCCACCACCACCTCGCCACACGGCTTCATGGTCAACGACACACTGGAAATAACGATCAGCGGAGCCGTGCAGGCAGCCTACAACGGCACGTTCCTCTGCACCGTGACGACTACCACCGCATTTACGTTTGCCGTCCCAACTGGCACGACATCGCCCGCCACCGGCACGATCGTCTATACCCTGGAGGATGTCGCCGAACTGCTGGCGATGACCACGAGCTTTTTCGGTCAGGGCGGCAACACTGCCGTCTATGTGCTGGAACTTGGGGTCGGGAACCCCACCGAGGGCGTGGCGTTCCTGAACGCCTGGATCATCGCCAACCCCCGCATTTTCTACGGCTATCTGGTTCCCCGGACGTGGGACGCCAATGCGGCATTCCTCGCCTTCCTAGCGCAGTTCAATAGCCCGACCGCGATGACCTATTTCTGGGTCACGACGACGGTTCCGACCTATGGCGTCTATTCTGCGCTGCTGAAGTGCGTCATTCCGCTGATCGAATGCCCGGACTACGCGGTATGGTCACCCAACGTCCTGACCGCGATTTCCTATGCCGGTGCCTATCCCGCCGATGCCCTGACCTCAATCGGTTGGTCCGCCTACGCGGGTGGCACTGTTACCGCCGCCACTACCACGCCGCACGATGTATTGCCGGGTAATCAGTTCGCGATTTCGGGTTGCGTTCCTACGGGCTATAACGGCACCTTCACCGCCCTGCCTGGAACCACCGCCTCGACGTTGATCTATGCACTATCGAGCAATCCCGGCAGCGAAACCACTCTGGGCACTCTGGTTGCAGGTTCTTTCGGTGCGGTTACGGCCACCACGACGACTGCCCACGGCGTTGCGGTTGGCGAGTTGTTCCAGATCGCCGGGGTGCTTCCGTCCGGCTATAACGGATGGTGGACGGCGCTGCCCGGGACCACGGGTTCAACTCTGGTCTATGCCGTCCCTGCCGCGATTGGTGCCGAATCTGTGCTTGGCACGTTGGTTGCCAGCTACTACAGCTCGGATGGCATTCCAGCGTCCGAATTTAGCCTCGCCACGGCGTTCCAGGTTGCGCTGAGCATCAATCCATCGAATCTTGTGCCACCATTCGCGTTCTCCTTCCTGTATGGCGTGACACCGTTCCCGACCGCCGGCAATGACGCGCTACTGACCACGTTGGCGGCCGCCAATATCAGCGTGGTCGGAACCGGCGCAGAGGGCGGCATCAGCAACACGATCCTGCTCTATGGTCATACGCTCGACGCCAACGCCTTCAATTTTTGGTATGCGATCGATTGGCTGAATATCAACATCAACCTGAATATATCGAACGCTGTCATCAACGGGTCGAACACCAGCCTTGCGCCGCTTTATCTAAACCAGAGCGGCATCAATACGCTACAGGGCGTCGGCGGTGCTACGATCAACAGCGGCATCAGTGCCGGGCTGATCTTCGGTAGCATGGTGCAGACCGAACTGAGCGGGCCTGCATTTGGCGCTGCGCTCGCGCTTGGGACCTATGCCGGTTACGCGGTTATCAACGCCGTGCCGTTCTCGATCTACTATGCGCAGAATCCGGGGCAATACAAGACCAGAACCTATCAGGGTTACTCGGTTAGCTTCACGCCGCAGAATGGTTTCGAGAACATAACGTTCAACCTTAACGCTACGACCTTTGTGGGGTAATGAAACATGTCCGGATCAAACCCCAACATTCCGCAGGGAACGCTCAATCGGATCAGAGCATCCGTGATCTTCCCGTTGTATCCGTATCTCACGGTCACGTCGCCGTTCCTCGGAAAACGCGGCATCACGCTTTCGTTCCAGGGCGACAGCACGGTCTATATCGACACGATGACCGGGGCCGTCACATCTCCGGAACCATATCTCCGCGTCGTCATGACCGTGCATATGGTGAAGTCGCAGCCGTTCTCGCAGATGTTCAAGACGCAGCTTGAATTGCTAACGCTCCTTGGCCCCGCTTTCGTGCGTCCCGATGCGCCAGCGATGCAGCCATACAACTTTCAAAACTGCGCCATCGTCAGTCCTGGTGATCAGGACTTCAGCGGTGCCGATGCAGACTTCCCGGTGCGGATCGGCGGCGTGTATCAGATCAATAGCACGCTGTTCTCGCTGTGAGAATCGACGAGAGGTTGAACCTAATTTTGCCAATCTACCGCGACAACGATGTCGTGGCGGGTTACGTGCATTCGATCCCGATATCCCGCGCCGCGTTCGAGGCAAACTACATCCTGCTGTCCGCCACATTCGCCGCCGTCTACAATCAGGGCCTTGGCGAAATGGCCGGCCCTCGGGTTGCGGAACTGATTCTGAAGGATGTCGCCAAGGCGCGCGGGATGGACGCAACGCCGCTGTTGGACGAAATCAAGCGGCTATCCTGCCTGATCCAGCCCGGCGCGAATGGGTGGGAAACCATCCCGTTGCATGAGGCGATCAGCCGAAAGCAGATCGACGAGGATGATGTTGCGGAGGTCATGGGCGCTCTGGTTTTTTTTACCTGCGCCTGGGGCACTATGCCGAGGCAGCGGGCCAAGGATATCCTTCCTGGCGCTGCGAGAATGTGGGGTGCGGAAATGTCGTCGTTGCTGCCTACGGAGTGGATCGCTTCATTGCAGACATCGACCGAGACCGCCAGTTCTGGCGCGACGGCGTTGCCTCTTGCGGCAGCACCGACGCTAGCCGGAACGACGATCATGGTGGACGGCAACCCCACGTCGTAGCGGCCATTCTCGACTGGTTGGCCGGGCCAGGGTTCGCGGAACTGGCCGATGATAATGATTGGGACTGGACCAGCGCGGCGCATTTTAGGTCCAGGCATCTCATCAACGGATTGGCAATGCTACTGAGGCGGGAGTAGCGCCATGGCCACGCGGGCAATAATTGATATCGAATTGAATGATGCGGCGTTCCAGAAATACCACGAGCAGTTCAACGTCTACACAGAGGCTCTTACCAAGAGCGGCGGGACGTGGGACGAAGTATCTAAAAAAATCGACGGTAGCCGCAAATCGTTTGACGATCTGGTTGGGGCTGCAAAAGTTCGGCTCTCGCATTCCCGCCTGACCGCAGACGCGGAAAAAATCGCGGCGGATCAGCTAAAGCGCCAGTCCGGTGAGACGGGCCGGCAGTCGCGATTCTGGCGCGACATGGCGAAGGATACGAAATCGTTTGCCGGCAACATCGCGGGAGCCACGACATCGCTGTTGCGGTGGGCGTCGATTACCGGGGTAGTTTCCGGCTTGCTTGGTGCAGGCGGTTTGTTCGGTATCGAGCGGCTGGCGACATCCGCCGGAAATCAACGTCGATCCGCGCTTGGCCTCGGCGTCACGCCGGGACAACAGCAGGCGTTCGACCTGAACTACGGCCGCGTCGTCAATCCGGATCAGTTCCTCGGCGGCGTCAATGAGGCGCTGCATGACGTAACGAAGCGCACCGGTCTGTATAATGCCGGTCTGCACGATAGAGATATCGACGGCAAGAATACAGCCGAAGTTGCGGCGCAACTGCTGCCGGCATTGAAGCGCATTGCCGATCAGACGCCGAAAGAGCTGCTTGATAATGTCCTACGCTATCAACACTTTGACCAATTTATGACGAAGGAGGATTTCCAGCGGATAAAGGATACGCCGGGCGGAGAGTTTGCCAGTTATGGCCAGCAAAATCAGGCAGATATCAAGGGCCTCGATCTTACCAAGCAGCAGCAGGTTGCGTGGCAGAATTTGCAGGTTCAGTTGGATCGCGCTGGACGCACGATTGAGCAGACGTTTATCGTTGGTTTGACCGATCTTACGAAGCCGATAAGCGATCTATCGACTGCCTTTACCGGAGTGATGAGGTCCCTTGTAGGTAGTAAAGGATTCCATAAGTGGATCGATGAAATATCGGGAGGGTTGGAGCAGTTCGCGGTATATGTTGGATCGGAGAAATTCACAAAAGACGTTGAATCTTTCGCTTCTGGGATTGGCGCACTCGCGCGCATCATAGGTGACTTTCTCGGCTGGCTTGGACGGAATACGCCAGACGCAAAAGACCCCGACAGACACACGTTAAAGGTTCCGTCGTATCCTGGTTTCAAAAAGGGCGAGGACGGAAAGTGGCATTGGGATAGCGGCGGATCGTCGGGTGCTGCGGTTCCGGACGGAGCGCCTCCAGCCTCCCCGGCTCCGGGCTATGCTCCTGCGCCTGTAGCGCCTCCAGCCTCCCCGGCTCCGGGCTATGCTCCTGCGCCTGTAGCGCCTCCAGCCTCCCCGGCTCCGGGCTATGCTCCTGCGCCTGTAGCGCCTCCAGCCTCCCCGGCTCCGGGCTATGCTCCTGCGCCTGTAGCGCCTCCAGCCTCCCCGGCTCCGGGCTATGCTCCTGCGCCTGTAGCGCCTCCAGCCTCCCCGGCTCCGGGCTATGCTCCTGCGCCTGTAGCGCCTCCAGCCTCCCCGGCTCCGGGCTATGCTCCTGCGCCTGTAGCGCCTCCAGCCTCCCCGGCTCCGGGCTATGCTCCTGCGCCTGTAGCGCCTCCAGCCTCCCCGGCTCCGGGCAAGTCGAACAATCCTGATGACCAGGATTTCAACTGGTGGAATCCAAAATCGTGGTTGCATTACAAGCAAGGAACTGTCCCTGCCTCCCCAGCCTCCCCGGCTCCGGGCTATGCTCCTGCGCCTATAGCGGCTCCTGCAGCCTCGTCAATGCCGACCTCTGGCGCAGCAAACCCCGCATCGTTCAAAACAGATGGTAGCCGCGCGCAGGAAGCGCATGACTTCTTCCGCAATGCCGGATGGAGTGAACCGCAGACCGCTGGATTGCTTGCCAACATCGGAGCGGAATCTGGGTTCCGTCACGATGCGTTCAATAGCGCTGGCGGCGGCCAAGGCGCGCAAGGGATTGCGCAATGGCGCGGCCCCAGAATCGCCGATTTCCGCCACATGTTCGGTCATGATCCGCGCGATGGCACATACGAGGAACAGCTTCAATTCATGCAATGGGAGTTGACCAACACCGAGAAAGATGCCGGCGACAAGCTCCGTTCATACGGTAACAACCCTCAAGTTTCGGCGGCTATCGTGAACCGAGAGTATGAAAGGAACGGCACTTCCGGAGCGGGGCGTCCGAATGTCGCGGAACAATATGCCGGGCAATTTCGTGATAGAAGCGTAACCGTCAAAGTGGAGAATCGGACCGGCGGCAATGCCAATGTCACATTCTCCCAACTTGGACCAGGCTAAGCCATGACCCCTGGCACCGCACAATGGATCATGGCGTATCAGCTTTCGCCCATAGTTTTGTTCCACGGCATCGCTGAGGGTATCCAGGGCGGTGGGCTGCCGATTATCTCCATCACGGAGGCGCAAAACTATCCATCTGGCCTTACTGGCCCCGGCGGAGCGCTTGATCTAGACGATTATTTCGCCAACTTCGCGCCGCTACCGGGGGGCACGCTTGGTGAAAACCAGATCGGTAATTACCCCTTCGCTAATCAGACCGTAGCGGCAAACGCGATCATCGCGCAACCACTGCTGATTTCGATGCTGATGATCTGTCCGGCCCGACAGACCGGAGGCTATGCGACCGCGCTTAGCAAAATGACGGCGCTGCAATCTGCTTTGGCGCAGCATGATTCTTTAGGGGGCACTTATGGCGTTGCCACGCCGAAGTTTCTCTACACAAACCTGATCCGGCTTCGTCTGGTTGATGTCTCGACCGCGCAGAGCCATCAGGCGCAGAACACATATCAGTGGGATTTCATTAAGCCGCTATTGACGCTAGAGGAAGCGCAGGCAGCGCAGAATTCGTTAATGTCCAAACTGTCTAGCGGCAGTCAGATACAGGGGCAGCCCAGCTATTCCGGCGGTGCCGCTTCGGTTGGGCAGCCGTCCAGTCTCGCGGGAACATCCATCCCCGCCGGGGCTCCTCTGGCCGGCATGAATACGGCGCCGGTCGGGGCTGTAACGGGTGAGTATTCTGATCCTATAGGGCAGACCGTTGCTGGGTTGTATAACACCGCTGCTCCTGGTGGAAGTCCGCCATGACCACCGTAACGCAGTTCGCGCCGGTTGCTGGAGGGCCGTTTCAGTTCCAGGCCACTCTTGCGGGACCGACATCAAATGTCGTCAGCACCGGATCAACGTTCAATGTCGTCGTGTTCTGGAATGTGACTGGGCAGCGTTGGTATATCAACATCGTGGATCAGAATGGTGTTCTGATCGTGTCGCGGCCTTTGATCGCTTCGCCGCCGGGATATCCGATTTCGCTTACGGCGGGGTATTTTGCTTCGACGCTAGTATTTCTTGAGGCTAGTCAACAATTTGTTGTCGAGCCATGAGGTACTATTCCGTAGTCATAACCCGAGCCGATGGAACGCCGTATCTGTTCAAAAGCCTTGGTAATGCGTTCGCTCCCGGCATTACGCTATCTTCCTTGCTCCCGACCGGTCCACAAAATCCCGTCAGTGGCTTGACCAATCCAGCGGCTCTTTGTGTCGAGTTAGATATCGCAATGGCCAATGTCACCAAACCAGACAGCGATGCCGGGGCAATGATGCGGGTCTGGGGTCTTGGTCTTCAAGACATCGGACACGCATCTGATCTGAACGGGATGGATATCGCGATCTATGCCGGCATGGCAAAGGGCCTTCCTCTAGCTAATCCAGCACAAGCCGGATTGCTAATGCAGGGGAGAATCTATCAGGCGTTCGGGAATTGGATTGGCACGGACCAGACGATCGATCTTATCTTCGTTGCCGGTGGCTTGGCGACAGGATCGCCGGATGAACCGAATAATTTCCCGTTTTTCTGGGCGGCCGGAACGCCGCTTGCCACCGCAATCACGAACACGCTTCGCACAGCGATGCCTGGATTACCGGTAACGATTAATTTCAGCCCTAATTTAGTGATGAATGCCGATCAGACGGGGCATTACGGGTCACTGGCCGAATTTGCGGACATGATTAGTAGAGTATCGATCGGCGTTTTCGGCACGGCGAGCGGATATGACGGCGTGACCATTGTGCAGGATGGCCAGACGATCAGTGTATACGATGGCGACGGCCCAGATCAAACGGGGCCAGTAAAGGCAATATCGTTTGCTGACCTGATCGGGCAACCGACGTGGATAGCTCCTGGCACTATATCGATTAAAACAGTTCTCCGTGCCGACATCCGCCTTAATGATACGATCAGCCTGCCGGAAACTCTGTTCACCGTGACGGGTCAGGCTTTTGCGTCGCGACAAGCGCGACCACAAAACAAGTTGACATTCTCGGGGAATTTCAAGGTGCAGCAGGTGCATCACTACGGACACAGCCGGCAGCCGGATGCGGCGAGCTGGAACACGACATGCCAAGCGACGCCGGTTTAATATGGCGGGCAATGAGCAAAAAACACCGGCCGGCCTTAGTCTTAATCGGTTCGCGCGCAAGAAGGCGCTTGTCCAGATCGCGCAGATCGGGCGGTCGCTGCCGTGTTCCGTCGTCAAGGTTATGGGATCGATTGTCCAAGTTGCGTTTCAGGTAACGGCGGCACCGGGGCAAAAGCCGGTTACGCTGAACAATGTGACGATACCGATTATCGGCTCGGAGTATGTTCGGCTACCGATCCAGGTGGGATGCAAGGGCGTCGCCATTGCCATGGACGCCGCCCTAGGCGGCATGAGCGGGATCGGCGGCGATGTTGCAACACTGACTATCCCAGCCAACCTAACCGCTCTGGTTTTCGCTCCGATCAGCAATACGGGATGGTTTGCGGTCGATGGCAATGTGCTGGTGCTCTATGGTCCAAACGGGGTCACCGTGATGGATCAAGGGAAAAATTGCATTTTTAACTTGACGCCGACCGGGGCAAAACTCTCGCTCGGTGGGATAGATATCAAACTCGATTCTAGCGGCGTGACGATTGATGGTAATCTTCTTGTAAACGGCAACATCCACGCCACGGGAACAAATACGCCATGAGGGTATGGGGCCGCGTGGGGCAAATAAAAGGCAAAGGCGGCACCTGGACGGAAGTTTCGACAACTCCGAACGGCGACAATTCGGCAGTCTATCTGACGACGCTTATTCAGGTTCTCAAACTCAATCTCAACGAGAGCCCATTTTTCGCCAACTTCGGAATTCCAGCCGAGCAATCAGTTATCCAGCAAATTCAGCCGGACTATTATGTGACGCAGACACAGCAGCAGTTCGCGGGCTTCTTCGCGGCTCTGCTGATATCGAAATCACCGCAGAAACCGAACCAGCCTAATCCGACCTACGCGATCAACGTGACGACGCTTTCTGGCGCGACATTGACGGGACCAATACCGACATGAGCGATACCGTTCCCGTTGTCCTGACCGCCGCAGGGCGCACCAACACGCCGCCCGCGACGTTGAATGCGCGGGTGATTGCCAACGCTACTGCTATGGCTCCTGGCTTGACGGTGCTTCCGGCGGGATTGATTGAGGACATATCGAGCACCGATACCGGCGCGTTGGTCATTATCGACCAATTCGTGACGGAGACGATCGATTCCATCACCCCGTATGGAGCTAATGCCTATTTGCTCACTGAACTCGGGCAGATATATCTCGGACAGGGATCAACCGCCGGATCGGTAAGCAACACCGCCGTTTACATCGTGGTCACAGGATCGGCGGCGGGGATTCCCATTCCGCCTGGATTTACGGTCAGCGATGGCTCCAACCAATACATCGTCATCGACGGTGGGGTCACCTTGACTGGGCTTTCAACGCAGCCGCTCTTTTGTCTCGCTGCGCAGCCGGGATCGTGGCCGGTTCCGGCGAATAGCGTGACGACCATTGTTACTCTGGCCCCGACCGGCTACACCCTGA
>OCZT010005172.1_pt1 | contig 13070 bp, 7 predicted proteins | sample 1539031 | NCBI WGS metagenome assembly OCZT01 (sample SAMEA3539308, study PRJEB22396) | soil metagenome | biome: tundra; feature: field; material: soil | place: USA | collected 2010-05 | depth 0.15 m | reverse complement strand
CCACCGTCGTGCCGCAATCCGGTTACCCCGATGCGGGGTGCGGCAGCGGGGACGGTCGGAATCTTCGCTGCCTCACTTTCAACCTGGCGGGCGTCAATAATCAGGATCGCTACACCGTCCGCATGGATCAGCAGCTTGGCCAGAAGAACGCCATTCAGTTTATCTGGAACCGCGCGAATTACAACACCTCACCGGATTTCTTGAACAGCAACGAGCCGCAGTTTATCGGCGCACCCTGGTCTGGCGGACAGATCTCCGCGCGCGAGGATTTAGTTTGGGCCTGGACCACCACCATCAGCCCAACCATGACCAACGAAGTCCGCATCGGCTACACCCACGCGCCGATCGGTTTCGCGTATGGCTACAATTTCGCTGACACCGGCGGCAATCAGATCGCGTATGCAACGGTCACCAGTCCAATCATGACCTCGACCAATTTCCCCCAGGGCCGCAATACTCCCGTGCAGCAGTACATCGATAACTTTGGCTGGGTGAAAGGCAACCACCAGATGCGGTTCGGTGGAGAATACCGCCGGGATCTCGCGACCAGCTACCTGTATAACACTGTTTATCCACGCGTGGTTATCGGTGCCGGAACCAACCTCAATGCTGCAAACCCGGACAACCTCAGCGCCGCAACATTGCCCGGGATCAGCGCCGCCGAATTGAACCTCGCACAGGCGATCTTCGGGAATGATACCGGCCTGCTCGGCTCCATCAGTCAGGGCTTCAACCATACGTCTCCCACCTCCGGTTATGTGAGCGGCGTTCCGGAACAATACACGCCGATTCAACAGAACCTGGCGTTCTATTGGCAGGATTCCTGGAAGGTCAGACGGAATCTGACGGTGACGTACGGCGCACGCTGGGAATACCAGGGACCGTATGACGCGCGCAACGGCTTGGTGCTCTTGCCGCAAAATAATCTTTCCACTCTCTTCGGTGTCACGCCCATCACCGGTTCGCCGGTGGCCAATCTGTTCCAGCCCGGAAATGTCAACGCCGCCACCGACTCCTTGCTGACGCTCCAGGGCGGCAGCAACGGTTCGCCCGTCGCCAAGCGTGATCTGAACAACCTCGGGCCCTACGCCGGCATCGCATACACCCCCTTCGCCGATGGCAAAACCGTCATCCGCGCCCACTTCGCGCAACACTATGTGCAGGACGGATTTACGTTCTACACCCCTGCCACGACCGCGAATACCGGCTTGTTCAGCACCTTTACCAATAATGTGCCGACCGGGGTTTACACCAACACCGGCCTTCCCTTGCCGACCCCGCCGGCCGGCGCGGGCGGGTTCCCGATTTCCCAGCTTTCCAACTGGCTGAACAGCCAGACTTCGGTCTCGAACTACTCTCCCAGTCTCGTCACTCCGTACGTGCTCGACTTCGGGTTCGGTATCCAGCGCGAGTTGTGGCAGAAGTACACCATGGAAGTCCGCTACGCCGGAAATCATGCGGTCAAACAGTACCGCAATTGGAATATCAATGAGCTGGACCTCAACAACAACGGCTTGGTGAACGAATTCAACAACGCCTTGAACAATTACAACATCGATAGTGCAAACGGCATAAAGGGGACATTCGCCAACAACAATCTGCCCGGTCAGGTTGCGACTCCTATCCTCGACAAACTGTTCGCTGGTATCGCCACGGCCTCCGCCTACGGCAGCAGCGGTTTCATCACGAACTTGACGCAGAACAACATCTGGTCGATGTTCAACACCATCCGCACCTCGCCCACCTATCGCAACAACGTCACCGGCGCGAACGGCCTTGGTGCGGCCAACGGCCTTCCGCTGAACTTCTTCGTCGCTAATCCCTGGGCCAACAATGCCATTCAGTACAACAACGCCGGCTGGTCCGCGTACGACGGACTGGAAGTGGAAGTTCGCCGCCGTTATTCCAGCGGCTTCTTCCTCCTCGCCAATTACTCCTTCAGCAAGGTGCTGGCCGATACCACCTTCGGGGAGTCGCAGACCGAAGGACAGAACTATCAATCGCTTCAGAACACCGCGCTCGATAAGTTCGTGTCGGCGATCAACGTGCGCCATTCTTTCGGCATGACCATTTCTTATCCGCTGCCCGTCGGCCGTGGAAAGAAGTTCGGCTCGGGCATGAACAAGGCGCTCGATTACGTCGTCGGCGGTTGGACCATCAACGGCAACAGCCACTGGTCGAGCGGCGCGCCGATCACCATCTCGTCGGCGCGTCTCACCAACGGCTCTGGAATTGCCGAGACGCCGGTCCTGAAGAACATGACCCTCCAGCAGTTGCAGGACAATATCGGCGTCTATCGCACCGGAAACGGCGTTTACTACATCAATCCGGCCACCGGACTCTTTACCATCAAGGGAACCGGCAGTACCGCCAACTTCTGCACGGCCGGACAGACCACTCCGTGCTGGGCGGTACCCTCCCCCGGTGGATATGGGAACCTGCCTTACAACGGATTTGCGGGGCCCCACTTCTTCGATCAGGATCTTTCGATGATCAAGGACCTGCAATTGTTCGAGCGCTTACATTTCCAGGCCAGACTGGAAGCGTTCGACGTCTTCAACAACACGAACTTCTCCGGACCGAGCTTGTCGACGGATTCCACTACCTTCGGGCAGTTGACCTCGACCTTCGATACCGCCCGCGGAGGCGGTGTGACGGCGCGCGTCGTTCAGTGGTCGATGAAATTCATCTTCTAAAATCAATTCACTTCGATAATCTGGCGGTCGGCCTAATCGGCGGCCGCCTCTTTTGTCCGGTAACATAGAATCCCCTCCATCACTGTCGGGGTTCCTTGTTCCGATATGGAACCCCGACAGTCATGGAGGGGATAACGACGCGCTATTGAACTTCGATTATCGTGGCGGTCGCCATGCCGTAGCCGATACACATCGACTGCAGGCCATAGCGGCCGCCTTTCTTTTTGAGGATGTCCACCAGCTTGGTCATCAGCACGCATCCCGTTGCACCTAAAGGATGTCCGTGCGCAATCGCCCCGCCCTCGATGTTCAGGCGCCCTGCTGGCGGCTGGATTTCGCGGGCCCACACCAGCGGCACGACTGCAAAGGCCTCGTTGATCTCGAAAGCGTCAATATCTTCGGCTCGTAAACCCGCCATTTTCAGCGCTTTCTGTGTTGCAGCGATGGGTCCCGTGAGCATCAGCTCCGGATCGCTCCCCACCACCGCGCGGGCGACAATCCGGGCTTTTTTCTGAAGGCCGTATTTCTCCACCGCCGCGCCGCTGGCGAGCAGCACCGCTGCCGCTCCATCGGAGATTTGGCTTGAGTTTGCAGCAGTTACCACACCATCGGGCCGGAAGACAGGCTTCAGCGCCCGCATCCGTGCCACATCGGGATTAGCGCGGACTCCTTCATCGCGAGTAAGTCCGTTTATCGGAAAGACTTGAGCGCTGATATCGGAAGCAGAAGCCCGGCAGTGGCTTTCGATGGCGAAATCGTCCATTTCCTCACGCGAGATGCCCCATTTCTCCGCGATCATCTCGGCGGAGATGCCTTGATGCAATAACTTACAGGGGAAATCGGCGCGAAACTCCTCGGTCAACGCGGAGTCCGAGCCCATCGGGACGCGACTCATCGATTCGACGCCGCAGCCGATGGCGATTTCCATATCGCCCGCGGCGATGGCTTGCGATGCAAAATGAATCGCCTGCTGGCCGGAGCCGCAGAAGCGATTCAGTTGAAGCGCCGGCGTTTCAATGGGATATCCAGCCTTGAGGCCGGCCATGCGGCCGATGTTGGTGCCCTGTTCGCCGGTCGCGGTGACGCAACCGCAGACGATGTCTTCGACGTGTTTCGCGTTCAGCGCGACCAGCGTCTTGGCAAGCAGGTTAACGGGATGGATGCCGTGAAGGGCTCCGTCCGCTTTTCCGCGCCCAATGGGAGTGCGGATGGCATCTACTATAAATATATCCATTTATGTCCTCATTCGAACCAAGAAATACAGTCCGGCCAGTGAGAATAGCACGTCGGGCGACCACGCCGCCATCTGGGGGGGCAACTGGCCGAGCGCGCCCACCTGCTCAAACAGTTTATCGAGCGACCAGTAGGCAATCGCGATCGCCAGGCTGACGCCGACGCCGGCCATGGCGCCGCGGTTGCCGGCCAGAAATGCGAAGGGGATGGAGACCATCGCCATGATGAAGGCGAACATCGGCACGGAGAATTTTTTGTTGAGTTGAACCTGCAAAGAGACGGTGTCGAAGCCTTTATGCTGCAGGTCGGCGATGTAATTCTGCAACTCCTGAAAATTCATCTGCCGCGACTGCTTGGCTTCGCGCATGAAATAATCCGGGCCTTCCTCGAGTTCTTTAAATGTGCGAATGCCGTCGGGGAAGCCGTCGTATCCGACAGTGCGGGTGCCCTGGATATCGACCGACCATCCGCTTTGAAATTCCCACTTATTGAGCGTCGGCTCCCAGCGCGCGCGCTTGGCGAAAATATGGCGCTTCAGGCGGAAGGGCACGGGGTCGATTTCATAAACATTGACGCCGCTCATGACACGGGCGGCGGGATCGAAATATTCGTAGTAATAAATGCGGTTGTGCTCTGTATTGATCCACTTGCGCTCGGGATGCAGGTAGGTTTGCGGAGCCTTGCCTTTGATGATGGAGCGAAGCTGATCCTGGCGGCGATCGGCATCGGGCACCCAGAAGTGATCGAAGGCGAATAGTCCGCCGCTCAAGCCCAGGCAGGCGATCAGGATCGGCGCGGTGAGGCGGTGCGCGCTGATGCCGCAGGCTTTGAACGCCGTGATTTCGTTGTGTTTGCTGAGAATGGCGAAGACCACTAAAACGGCCGCCAGCACGCCGATGGGCGTGAAATCGTAGATGAGGCGCGGCGTCAGGAAGAAGTGATATTCGAAGATGGTGCTGAGGCCGATGCCGTTGCGGATGATATCGCTGAGCAATTGAAAGAATTCGAAAATGTGAAAGATGGCCACGAAGGTCAGCAGCAACATCATGAAATAGAACAGGAAGCTTGCCAGCACATAGCGGTCGATGATTTGAGGGACCAGGGGGAAGCGGCCCTGTAAAACCTTGGCCTGCTGGCGGTCCAACGCGCGTTGGACACGCTGCTGCTGGGTTTGGCGGCTGAAGCCGCGGAAATACATCAGGATGCGGCCGACAATGTCGCGATCGCCGGGTTTTTCGAGGCGCGTGAGCATCGCCAAACCGAAGAGAGCGAAAAGAATATCGGGCAGCCATACCGCCAGGGCCGGCGACAGCTTGCCCTGCTTCGACAGATTCACCAGCGTCCCCAGGCCGATGTAGTAAATCAGCGCGAGGGCCACGGTGAGCACGACGGCTCCGGATTTTCCGGCGCGGCGGGTGGTGATTCCGAGAGGCACTCCGGCGAGCGAGAGCAGGATGCAGGCCAGGGGCAGCGCGAAGCGCGTATTCAGCTCAATTTGCGCGTCGAGCTTCGATGTCTTGTCGAGCTGCGGCAGACGGTAGGCCATGCGGTAGAGAGGAACGGTGTCCATCTCGGTGACGGGTTTCGAAAGGGTGGCGGCTTTCGGTTTCTCGGCGTAGAGGGCCTGATCGCCCTGGCCGGAATACTCGGTGATGTGATAGTCGCCGAGGTCCTTGCCGGCTTCGTAGGTACTGCCGTTTTGAAGAGTAAGCTGGAGGCGGTTGGCGGAAGGGTCGGGTACGGCGATGGCTTCCGGAGCGAGGGTGATAACGGGATTATCGCCGCGCCCCGAGGCGGAGGGGGCGCGTTCGCCCGCGGGGGTGACGTCGGCGACAAAGATCTGACGCCAGCGCGAAGGCGGACCGACGATGACATCGCCGACATAGAGAACTTTATTGGGGAACTGCTCCTCAAAGACGCGGGGATGAACATCGGCGGTGAGTTCGCTGGCGATGAGAACGTTCTTGATGCGGATTTCCTCGCGGATGGACCAGGGGGTGAGCCAAAGAGAGGCGGCGGCGGCGCAGCACATGGCCAGGAATCCGAACAGGAGAATGGCCGGGACGACCCGGCGGCCGGGGACGCCGGCGGCTCGCATGGCGGTGATCTCTCCGTCGGCCGACATGCGGGAGAGAGTGACCAGGGTTCCGATGAGAACGCCGAGAGGAATCGCGAAGGGGAGCATCACCGGCAGCACCAGGGCAAAAAGGTAGGCGACAGTGCGGGGAGGGCCGGAGGTGCGGACCAGGAATTCGAAGAGTTGTCCGGCTTTTTGGAGGAACAGGACGAAGGTGAACATGGCCGCGCCCAGCATCGCGGTGACGAAGATTTCGCGGAGGATAGTGCGGCTAATCAGGCGCATGGGCTTGTAGGGCGGGCTATCAGCCTGCAGCCGCCTTCCAAGGCGGCTTCTTTACGAGAGCCTCCAGCAGGGCCGCCCCGAAAGGCGGCTGCAGCCAATATTGGCCGCCCTACAAGACGGAAGGATCTCTTGCTGGGCATGGGGTTTTCAATTGGTCGGGGCCGGTACAACGGGTAATTTCGGTAATTGCTCCTGCGGTATTTCGAATTCGATTTCTTCGAACAGCAGCGCGGGCGAGACGATGGCGGTGGGGGCGAGCAGGCCCCCGCCGCCCAGGATGGCGAGAGGCGCGCCGTTGTTGACGTAATCGAACAGGACAGTTTCCTTCGATGCGGCGAGAAGATCGCGCAGGGAGCGGGTGGAAACGCCGCGGAAGCGCAGGCCGCGCACCAGTTCCTCGCGGCCGTCGGCGTAGACGCGATAGACCAGCACGGGTGGGCTGATGGGGCGCACCGAACCGCCGGATTGCGGTCCGCTCTGCGCCAGCGCCTGCAACTCATTGCGGCCGGCGGAGAAGGGATAATCTAGTTTGCGCACCAGCATGCCGTAGGGCTTGTTGCGCTCCTTACACATGTCGATGAGTTTCTTCTTCAAGTCGGAGAGAGGCTCGTTTTGCGAGGTCTTCACGAAAAGATTGCTGATGGCCCCGGAGCGGGCGCCGAAATTTCCGCCGAGGCGGGCGTGGCCGTTGGATGCCGTGGAACTCTTCAGCGGCTGGCGGGTGGTAAGAAAACTCTTGAGCACTCCTTTTTCGACGACCGAAACGGGTTTTCCGGAAACGCCTTCGAGGTCCCATTGATAGAAGCCGACGAGGGGCTTGCCATTCCAGGAGGTTTGGGTCGGATCGTCGACGATGTCCATCCAATCCGGCAGGATGCGCGAGCCGATTTTGGTATCGAGCTCGCTGGGGATGAAATTAATGTTGCGGCCGGGCTCGGCGAGAGGCTTGCGCGGCGCGCGTAGGTTATCGCCGAGCAACTGCGCGAAAAGCTGCGCAGCCGCTTCCTGCTCAAACAGAGTGGGTCCGGAAAACGCTTCGCCCAACGGAGCGTTGGTCAGGGCGCGGACGTTTTGGGCAATCGAGGTGAGGCCTTTGCGCATCTCCGCATCCGGCGGAAGCTTGTCGCTCTCCAGCGCCTGGAAAGAGACGGCGTCGCGGATCAACATTCCGTCCGATGCCTGGCCTTCGGCGCGAGCGAACAGCCGCGTCAGGCTGTCGTCGTAGCGAATGGCGGTGCCTTCGTTCGTGAGCAGGTAGGTGACGCCGTCGAGAATCTGTAAATCGACGCCGGAGGCGATCACTTCGGGAATGGACCCGAACAGCGCCGAAAGCTTCACGGCGCGGGCTGTCCAGGCGGCGTCGTCGACCTTGCGGCGAGTGATTTTACCGAGGCTTTTCACGGGCTCGACGCGGGAAAAATCGAAAAGCTTTTCGGTTTGCGCGGCAGCGGCGTTTAACGCGGCGCGCTTGCGGGACATGGATTCGACGGCGGTCTTATAAGCGGCATCGGTGGACAGCCAGAGAGCGTCGCGAAGCGCGTTGTAATCGTCGTCGAGAGGAAACGAAGTGTCGTAGCGCGCACCAGTGAAACGGCCGCTGAAAATGTGGCCGGTGTCGTCGAAATCGTAGCCGCCGACGCGCACGTCGATTTGCGGCGCGCGGAAGTGGACGCGCGAAACCGAGATGGGCGAGCCGAGCACGGCGGATACTTGAAACTGACTGGTGTCGGTGAGGTCGTAGCTGAAAAAATACGGCGAGTCGTCGCCGCCGCCGACCACGCGAAGCTCGCGCGAACGCTCCAGTTCGTCGCGCATGGCGCGCAGGATGACGTCGTCGTCCCCTTTATCGGAGGACGATTTTTGAGGGAGCAGCAGCGCGGCGGACGCGGCGAGGAGGGTCGCAACAGCCAGCAGCCTGCCTAAGGACTTTCGCAGGCGGAACCGCCTGCGCCACCTTGGCAGATCAGCTAGTTGGGAAGCGAGGGAACGGGCGATCATTGTTGGACTCCGGCGGACGGGCGGGACAGATAGGGCGGGCGGTCCTGCGAGCGCTCCTTGCGCTGGATCTCTATCTGCGAGACCAGCAGCGCGGGCGAGACGGCGGAGACCGGAACGTTGCCCGATTCGGCTCCGCAGATGCCGTTAAACACTTCCATTTTGTCGGAGGTCGCGATGATCTTCTCGAAGCTGGCGAGAGGAGTGCCGACGATGTCGGCGCCGCGAATCAGCTCGTCGGGCCGGCCGTCGGCGAAGACGCGATAGACGATCAGGGGGATGACGGTGAAGGCCTGCAAGCCGCGGCTGGCGGTGGTGGTGTAGCCTCCGGTGACCTGGTCGAAATAAAGGCCGTAGGGCTTGCCCTGCTTCGTGATTTCCTGGATCAGCATTTTGCGGAGCTCCGCGTCGGTGACCTTGTTGCTGGATTCGACGATGAGGTTCGACTGGCGCGAAACCACTTCATTGCCGGGTGAGCGGCGGCCGTGGCCGTTGGAGTTCGGGAAGCCGTCGATGGGCGAGCGCGACATCAGAAAGGTTTTGAGAATGCCGTTTTCGACGGCCACCATGCGGCGCGCCTTCACGCCCTCGTCGTCGTAGGCGTAGGTTCCGTTGAGGGTGACGCCGTTGAACTCGACGAGAGTGGGATCGAAGACGACCGAGAGAAACGACGGGAGCACGGGCTTGCCGACGCTCTTGGTAAAGGTCTGGCCTTCGTTCTCGTCCTTCTGGCGATGGCCTTCGATGCGGTGCCCGAAAATTTCGTGAAAGAAGACGCCGGCGGCGCGGCCGGAGAGAATGGCCGGTCCCACAAAGGGATCGGCGGGAGGGGCGTGCAGAAGGTCGGTAAGATTTTTTCCGGCTCGTTCGACGGCGGCGAGGATTTGCGGGTCCTTGGGAAGCGTGGACGGGTCGCCGGTTTCGAAACTTTCCATAGAGGCGAGATCCATGCCATCGCTGGCCTTGCCGCGGGTGGTGATCATGAGGCGGGCGAACAGGCGGCCGGATTCGATACGCGTGCCTTCGGAGGTGACGATGGTGGTCATGAGGCGCTGCGCTTCGACGGCGACGTTGGAGTTGATGGCACCGGGGTATTTCGACATTTCGGCCGACACTTTTCGCAGGCGGGTGGTCCATTCGGCCGAGTTGAATTTCATTTTGGGAGGAGACGAGAAGGACGTTTGCGGCTGTTCGACGGAGAAATCGTCGGAACTGTCGGCGGCGGCGGAGTGGAGCTTTTCGTCGGACTTGATGCGGATCAAACGCTGGGCGGCGCCGCGATAGACGCGGTCGGTGGTGAGCCAGACGGTCTTGCGAATAGCCTCGGCGTTGTCGTCGAGGGCGATGCGGGTGGGGAGTGTGAAGCGCACGCGGTCGGTGCCGACGCGGCGGTAATTATCGAACTTGGGGGTTCCGGCACGGACGGTGATGTCGAGAATGCGGTCGTGGTTATGATTCTGGCCGTCGATGGCACCGCGGGTGGCGAGGATGACATCCTGTTCCTGGTCGGTGACTTCGTAGCCGAGGAAGTAAGGCGCGGGGTCGGCCTTATGCTGGAGCGCGGTGAAGTTCCGTTCCAGTTCGTCGGAGAGAATTTTTACGAGCGGAGATTGAGCGTGGGCACGTAGCACCACGAAGAGCGAAAAGACAACAAGAGTACGCACTAACTAATAGAATATCAGGCCGTTCGGATAATCAGAGGCTCCTATGATCGCTCCCTATGGTCGCGGCTCGGTAGATAGCTGTTACCGATTCCGAGCCGCGACCATAGGGAGCGATCAGCTTGTGGTCTCAGGCTGGAATGGAGACCAGGCCGCGGTCCTTCAATCCGCTGAGGGCGAGGCCGTAGCGGCCGCGGACGCCGGTTTTTTCAAAAATGTGCTTGAGATGGATTTTGACGGTCCCCGGGCGGATACCGAGATCGTTGGCGATCTCCTTATTCTTGAAGCCCTGTTCGACCAGTTCGAGCACCTGCTGCTCGCGCGAGGTCAATTCGCTGCGGGGATAGCGGTCGGAGCGGGAGGAATCGCGGAATACGCAGTCCTCCATCCAGCTTCGGCCGAGCGCGACGGTTCGCAAACAGGCGAGGACGACGGGGATGCTGGCGGTTTTTCGCAGAATTCCGCGGGCGCCGGCTTGCAGGAAGCGGAGCGCCTCGGCTTCGGTCACAGAGACGCCCCAGACGACCATAGCGGTAGGATGGGCGGTAGGATTGACATTGGGCTGGGCGACTTCAATGGTCTTGAGATCGGTAAGCCATTCGAGGATCGCTTGAATCCCGAACGCTTTGTCCAACATGAGAACGTCGGGGGAGGTGCGGCGCACCAGGTCCATGGCCTGGGCCAGGGAGTCGGTGGCCTCGGCGAAAACCAGATCCGGAGAGCCGCCGAGCAGGGTCCGGACGCCTTCGGCGGTGACCGGCTGGGTGTCGCAAACCGAGACTCTCTTGATGGGGGAGAAATGCGGCCCGTTCATAGTCGATGTGTTGATCTCAGTCAAGTTGGTCATTTACTCTCTCTTCTTCTATCTCTCTTCTGTCGGAAACGGTGTATATCTGGTGCTGGAAGTCTCATCGTCCGGGAGTATCACCTTGTTAGTAGCAGGAAGGGCAAATGCCTCTCATGTTATGATTACTTTTAGCCGATTTACAAGTTTGGAACGTATTCCAAAGTGGTCCGTCAGACGCCATGCCCAGAAATGAGGCCCCTTCCGCAACCACGAAAAGGGCCGTTGTTATCAGTCCGAATACGCGGATGGCGGATGAGCTATCTCCGCTGCTGACGACCCATTTGCCGGGCGTGGCGTCGAGCCATGTCCGCAATTATCCGTCGCCGCGGGACCTGGGAGGAGCGATGGAAGGCGGTGCGCCGCATCTCATTTTCCTCGATGTGGTCTCAGATCCCGAGCAGGCTCTGCAACTTCTGGGTGAAATGTCGCGCATGGGCCCGTCCATCCAGGTGGTGGCGCTTTTGGCGGGCAACGATCCCGACGCGATGCTGCGCTGCCTGCGTGGAGGGGCTGCCGATTTTCTGATCCAGCCGTTTACCGGGGAGCAGATGGAGGGAGTGCTCGCAAAGATAGCGCGTACTCAGCAATCGGAGGGCGGGGGGAAGGAGCCGGCGAAGATCATCGTGGTCATGCCGGCGAAAGGCGCCTGCGGGGCGACCACCATCGCCTGCAACCTGGCGTTCCAGTGGAAACGGCATGGGGCCAAGAGGGTGCTGCTGGCGGATCTGGATCCGCTGACGGGAACGATGTCGTTCCTGCTGAAGATCAAATCGATTTACAGCTTTGTGGATGCGCTGACGCGGTCGAGCGAGCTGGATCACGATTTGTGGAATTCGATGGTGACGCAGGTACAGGGGATCGACGTGCTGCTGGCGCCGGAACTGCTGGTGGAAGGCGCGAACGACCTGCGGGACCCGTCGCCGATTTTGGATTATGCGCGGCATAACTATGATGTCGTGGTGATCGACGCCGGCGGGGTGTACGGCGAATGGAACCTGAACCAGGCGCGCATGGCCAGTGAGCTGCTGCTGGTGACCACCAACGAACTGCCGGCGCTACAGGCGGCGCAACGGGCGTTGTCCTATCTGGACGCCAACCGGATCGGGCGGTGGAAGATCCGGCTGATTGTGAACCGCTATATGCGCGACGTGGGGTTGAGCCGCGAAGTGATCGCCACCGCGCTGCATACCGAGGTCTACGACATTTTCCCGAGCGACTACGAAGCGGTGCAAAAGTCGTTGATGGAAGGGAAGCCTGCGCCGCCAAGCACGACGTTCGGAAAGAGCATCATGCAACTGGCGGACAAGTTGAGCGGAGGCCGCGGCGAGACGACGAAAAAGAAGAGTTCGTCGCTGGGCGGGCTGTTGGGATTGTTTACGAAAACATCGAAATAAAGACGTATTTCGGCTGCAATTTGTTCCCTTTTTATTTACAGGCTGAGCTGCAACCATACTGCCACTGTCTCGTCCAATGGGGTGAGGAGCAACGGGAATGTGGAACAAATGCTTGATGGCCGCAACGCTGGCAGCTACGGCACTGGTCAGCGCCGCTCCTCCGGCGTTCAGCCCGCTTGAAAACAAAGTGCGGCACGAACTGGTGATGTTGCCTTACCTCAACGTTTTCGACGAAATTTCTTTCCGCGTCGACGGCAATACGGTGACGTTATTCGGCGAAGTGACGAAGCCGGTCCTGAAGAGCGATGCGGAGAATGTGCTGAAACGCTTGGAAGGGATTGCGCGCGTCGAGAATCGGATTGAAGTGCTGCCGTTGTCGGGTTTCGACGATGGAATCCGCCTGCGAACCGCGCGGGCGATTTTTGGATACGCGCCGTTGCAACGTTATGGAATGGGCACGCAGCCGTCGATCCACATCATCGTGAAAAACGGCAACGTAACGCTGGTTGGATTCGTCTCAACAGATATGGACAAGCAGTTGGCCTTTGCGAGAGCCAACGCTGTTCCAGGAGTGTTTGCAGTAAACAACCAACTCCAGATCGACAAGTAAGCATTCCTGCTTTGACCTCGGATAACCCGGACGCAGTCACCCCTCGTTTGGTCGTGGGGGTCCAGGTTGATCCAGCGGCGGTCCGGTCCCCTCCGACCCGGACCGCCGACACTTTTTTAGAGCATATCCCCTCCATCTGTTTGGATCGTGCCGGCAGCGTGAGATACGGAACCCCGACAGTCATGGAGGGGATTTCCCCGCCTGCTACCCAATCTCCGGTTCTGCCGGCGGCGGCCTCTGAGCGGCACTTCTTGCATGAACGTGTTGAGCAC
>OCZT010005171.1_pt1 | contig 13070 bp, 8 predicted proteins | sample 1539031 | NCBI WGS metagenome assembly OCZT01 (sample SAMEA3539308, study PRJEB22396) | soil metagenome | biome: tundra; feature: field; material: soil | place: USA | collected 2010-05 | depth 0.15 m | reverse complement strand
TCAGACGTGTGCTCTTCCGATCTATGACCGAGAGGTCGTCGCCGCGGCGCGACCCGGCGCCGGGCTGGACGGCGGCGACGACCTCTCGGTCATCGTCACCGTCCTCAACGAGAGCGCTGTCATCGACGACCTCGTCGAGACCCTGACCGGCCAGATGCGCACCGGTGACGAGCTGCTCATCGTCGACGGCGGCTCGACCGACGGCACGTGGGAGAGGCTGAAGAGCTGGGGTGGGCGTGACTCGCGGGTCATCGTCCACTCCCTTCCCGACAGCAACATCTCCGCCGGCCGCAACCACGCCGTCGCGCATGCCCGCAACCAACTCATGGCCTGCACCGACGCCGGCTGCCAGCCGGGGCCGGGCTGGCTGGATGGGTTGCGCGCCGGCTTCGCCGAGCGGCCCGCGCCGGCCCTGGTCGCGAGCGTGCCCCGCATCGCCGCGCGCACCCCGCTGGAGTTCGCGCAGGCCGCCGCCTGCCACCCCGATCCCGACGACCTGCGCCGCCCCTCTCTGCTGGTGCGCGCCTACGGGCGCCTCTTCGGCACCGTCTTCGACCCCACGCTCCCCTTCGCGCGGTCGCTGGCGTTCACTAGGACGGCGTGGCAGCGGGCGGGCGGGTTTCCCGAAAACCTCGGCACCACGGAGGACGGGGTCTTCGGCCGCGCCGTCTCCAAACATGGCACCTGCCTGGCCACGCTGGACGCCGAGGTGGTGTGGCGTCAGCGCTCGTCGCTGCGCGCCACCTACCGCATGTACCGGCGCTACGGGGAGGGCGCGGCGCAGAGCGGTGACGCCACCCTGCGCACCCGTGACGCGGTGCGCGCGCTCGCCTACCCTGGCGCGCTGCTGCTGCTGCTGCGCGCGCCGCGGCGCTCCGCGCCCCTGCTGCTCGGTGGCGGAGCCCTGTACCTGTCGCTGCCGATGCGACGCCTGGCCCGCCGCAGCGCGCTGGTGCCGGCCGGCGCGCTCGTCCCCGTTGCCCTGGTCACCAAGGACGTCGCCAAGGTGCATGGAGCCGTCGGTGGCGCTCTCGTCGGTCGTCGTCGGCGGCGCCGCGCGGGTGCTGGGGGCGGACGCCTGCGCATCCAGGTGGTGCTCCCGTCATTCGAAGCGGGCGGCGCCGAGCGGCACGCGCTCACCATGTACCCCGCGCTGGACCGCGACCGCTTCGAGGTGCGCATCACCTGCATCAAGGGCGAGGGCGCGCTGTACGCGGAGGCACATGCCTCAGGCCTGGAGGTCACCGCGCTCAACGCCGGCGAGAGCAACCTCGCCATCCTCGGCACGTTCGCGCGCCTGGCCGCGGAGATGCGCGCCTTCGCACCCGACGTGGTCGCCACCTCCGGCTTCAGCGCCGACGTTGTCGGCCGCCTCGCCGCCGCCGTCACCGGGGTGCCGGCGATCGTCACCTGGAAGCACAACTGCGGCCACGTCGGCAGGTTCGGGCCGCGCGAGCGCGCCGCGGAGATGGTCCTTCGCCACCTCACCACCCGCTACCTGGCGGTGGCCACGGCCCAGCTCGACTACCTCACCGGTTACCTCGGTCTGCCGGCCTCGCGCATCAGCGTCATTCACAACTCGGTGCGGGCTCCACAATCGACTCCGAGCGCGGACGCGCTGGCGCGGCTGCGCCGCTCGGTGGGGATCGGTGAGCTGGACGCGGTTCTCGGTGTGGTCGGCGCGCTGCGGGCCTGGAAGGGCCACGCCACCCTGTTGCGGGCGTTCGCGCTGATCCTCGATGCGGAGAGCCGGGCACGGCTGCTGGTCGTCGGTGACGGCGAGGAGAGCGACTCGCTCCGAATCCTGGCCAGCTCTCTGGGCATCGATGACCGGGTCCACTTCCTCGGCGATCGCAGAGACGTCGCCGACCTCCTCTGCATCATCGATGTGGTCGCCCTACCATCCCACAACATCGAGTGCTTCCCGTTCGCCATCCTCGAGGCGATGAGCCGGGCACGTCCGGCGGTCGCGACGGCGATCGGAGGGCTGCCCGAGCTCATCGACGCGGGCGTCAGCGGGCTGCTCGTCGCACCCGGCGATCACCGCGCGCTGGCTGCAGCCCTGCTGACAATTCTTCAGACTCCGGATCGCGGCGCATCGTTCGGCCGCGCTGGTTACCGACGCCTCGTCGAATGCTTTCCGTTCGACGCGACCGTTCAACGCATCGAGGATGAGATGGTGACCGCCGTCGCGGCTGCACGCGCCGAGCGAGGAGGAAGACGAGACCCATGAGCCCAACCAACGTCGATCCACGCCGCCCCTCGCCCACCGGGCGAATTCTTCGCTACGTGCTGTTCGCAGTCGTGCTCGCCGGCCTCGGCGTCATCACCGCGCTCGCCGTCGGGGCGTCGCTGGGCGATCGCTTCTCAGCAACCAGCCAGGTGCTGGTGCGCGCCCCGGTCAGTGCCCAGATAATCGTCACCGGCAACCCCGGCACCGAGGAGAACCTCCAGCGCGTCGTCGACACCGACCTCCAGATCGCCCAGAGTCGCGACTTCCTGTCGCACGTGGCCTCCCAGATCAACAACGCGTCGGTGACCGCGGACACGCTGAGCCACGACCTCGTCACCGCCACCATCGGCGACGCCGACCTCATCGCCTTCACCGCATCTGAGCCCGATGCACGGTCGGCACAGACGGTGGCAACCGTGGCCGCGACCCAGTTCGTCAGCTACGTCAGGACTCTGTCCGGCGGTGACCTGGGCACGTCCACCTCGCAGGACCCGGGGGTGATCGCCGCGCAGCTTCGCCAGCAACTCCTGCAGACGCTGCAACCGCCGGCCACCATCGCCAGCCCCGCGTCATCGGCGATCCAGGTGCGCCCGAATCACCCGCGCGACGCGCTCATCGGCCTCACCGGCGGCCTTGTGGTCGCGGTTGTCGGCATCGCGCTGGGAGAGACCGTGTTGAACCGGCGCCGCGTCAGCGCTGCCGCGACACGATCGGCCTGAGACCCGCGCGAGCGACGTCATGATCGCCGACCTGCGCCGATCGGCAGCGTCCTCGGAGATGCTCATCGCGCTCGTCATCACCTGCAACGTCGCCGTGCTTGCGGTGCTCTCCGATTGGACCCTGGTGGGCATCATCGTCGGCGGTGGCGTCGGGCTGGTGCTGGTGTACCTGATGATCCGCTGGGCCTGGTTGATCCCGGTGCTGGTCATCGTCGGCTTCGCCCTGCAACCCGCGCTCAAATTCTACATCTCGGATGGCTTCGGCCCTGCCAAGGATGCGGCGGTGGTCATCGCCATCGCCGCGCTGCTGGCCAGCTTCCTGCGCCGCCGCTGGGGCCTCGACGCGCCTGGCCCTGCCCTGGCGCGTCCCGACCTCCCGCTGCTGCTCGGCACCCTCGCCTTTATCGCTCTGTACACCCTCAACCCCGCCGGCGATCACGGCACCGACTGGGCCAACGGGGCTCGCCTCGTCGTCGAGGCGTTCGCGCTCCTGCTCATCGGCTACCTTGGCCCCAACCCGATGCGCACCTGGCGCTGGGTCGTCATCGCCGTGCTGGTCATGGCGGTTGTCGAGACTGTCGCGGGAATTGCCGAGCAGCTGATCGGTGTCAACGGGCTGGTGCAGAACTTCGGCTACGTGTACGGCGAGCAGGTGCGCCAGGTGGCCGGTGGCGCCCTGCGCAGCTTTGGCACGCTGGACGATCCCTTCAACTACGCCGCGCTGGTCCTGCTCGGGTTCATCGTGGCAATCCACGCCCGCCTGCCCCGTGCGCTGCAGATGGCGCTGGCGCTCTTCCTCACCGTCGGTGTGGTCGTCTCCTTCGATCGCACCGACATCGTGCTGCTGATCCTCGCCGCCGCCATGTGGATGGCACGGCGTCACCTCAACGTGCCGGCGATCGCTGTGGTCGTCGGCGCGCTGCTCCTTGGCGCCGCCTACGTCGGCACCAACGACCTGAACCCCGTCGCCCAGGGATCATCGAGCGCCACGTCGACGCTGCTCAGCCTCAACGGGCGCCTCGACGCCTGGGGCACCGTCCTCGCCGACCCCGGCAACCTCCTCGGCGGTGCCGGCGTCGGTGTCACGGGTGCGGGAGCGGCACGCAGCCAGGTCACCGGCATCGTGTCGACGGGACACTTCCAGACCGGCATCAACACGCCGGTGGCGCCGAGCAACGTGCTGGCGACGCTCGACTCGAGCTACCTGGCCACTCTCTCCGATGTCGGCCTCATCGGTCTGCTGCTGCTGTTGTTCATCGCGGCACGCATGGTCATCCTCGCCGCCCGAGGGTGTCGAATGGGAGCCAACGCGGGGTGGGTCGCGTTGGGAACCGCCGGTCTGCTGCTGCTTGACGCGACCACGCGCTCGTCGCTCACCGGTTTCCCCTTTGGGTACATCGGGCTCTACGTGCTCGGCGCCTCCCTCGCCGCCGCGCAGGTCGAGGCCGTCACCCAGCGCGTCAGGGCGCCCGTGACCCCGCGCTCCGCATCCTGGCCGTTGACGGAGCCGGCCACCTGACGGGCCCGCCGGCTGGCGACGCGTCCAACGGCATCCGGCAGCCGCGTTTTGTCGCAGGGTCGGTCGCCGCCGTGACATCGCGGCTGATCGGACGGCTGCTCGGCCTGGCCTTCATCGTGCTGCTGGCGCGCCGGCAGAGCCAGCTCGTCTTCGCCCAGTACAACTACCTGCTCGTCCTCGCCGCCGCGGTCAGCGTCATCACCGACGCCGGTGTGGCCGCGGTGGCCGCTCGCGAGGTGGCTCGAGGCGAGGCCGCGCTCGCCGCCGCGTACCGCGCCGCGATCCTCGTGCAGGTGACCACCGGTGCCGTCGCCGGTATCGCCGTCGCCGCCGTCGGAGTCGTCGCGCCGGGGCCGGAGCGGGATCTCAGCGCACTGCTGTTCCTGGCCATCTTCGTCGCGGTCACCTCCCTGTTCAACCTGCAGGCGGAGCTCCTGCGATCGACCGGCCGGCCGCTGATCGAGGGCGGACTGCAGCTGCTCGCGGGAGGCCTCCAGCTCGGTCTCGGAGTTGCGGTGCTGCTCAATGGCGGCGGCCTGGCCGCGGTGCTGGCCACGCTCGCCATCAAGCAGGTGGCGGTCGTCCTCGTCGCCCAGCTGTGGCTGCCCAGTCCCTGGTCGGCGGCGCCCGATCGAGCGTTGCGGCGCTGGGTGGTACGGCGCGGACTGTGGCTCGGGGGCGCGACAACACTGGCGACGATCATGTGGCGCGCGGGCGCACTGCTCCTCGGCAACGTGGGCAGCGTCGCCTCGGTCGCAGACTTCGCAGTCGGCTCGCGTTTCCTGGAGGTGAGCGCGTTGGTGTCACAGACACTCGGCATCGGCGTGCTCCCTGCCCTGGCGCGCCGCGCGTCCACCGCGCCGCAGAGCATGCGTCGCTTCGTGACCCGGCTCGCCGTCTTCCTCGTCCTCCCCGTGGTGATCCTCACCGTGCCTGCGGTGCTCATCACGGGCCCGGTCACCGTCGCCGTGTTCGGCCAGCGGTACCACTCCGCGGTGCTTCCCGCCGAGATCTTTGTGGGCCTGACGGCGCTCGTGTTGCTGTACTACGCGATGTGGGCTGTGCTCGTCGCCGAGCGGCACGAACGGTGGGTGACGGGAGCGGCAGCTGTCGGAGCGGCGCTTGCGCTGGCGCTCGTTCCCTGGATCCTGCTGCGGCCGGACGCCACGGTGACGGCGATTGCCACATGCACGGCGATCAGTGCGGCGACGGTCATCCTCGTCGTCGGCGTGGCGCGCACCGTCGGCCGCGTGACAGCGAACGCAGGTGGGGCAACCCCGAGCCGGCTCTGACCGACGACGGCTGCCTCAGCCAGGTCGCTGTGCTGCAGGGCCGAGCCGTTGCGCTGTTGCGGGAATGCGGACGCCGCGGCCTTCGACCGCCACCGCGGCGGCGTGCCCCGGCCCGGCGTCGAAGCCGGCCAGCGACCACTGTTCGCGTGCCCCCTCGGGGTCGTTGCCGCCGCCTCCCAGACCGGTGCCGACGGCCTTGAGGTACGCCTCCTTGAGCGTCCAGGTCGCGAAGAACGCCCGTGTCCGCCACCGGCCCTGCAATTCGGCGAGAGACGCTCGCTCCGATGCGCTGAAGAGACGTCGTGCCACGTCGTCGCCAGCGAAGTCCTCACGGATCTGTTCGACATCCACGCCCACGTCGCAGCCGTGTGCGACGGCGTAGACCGCGACATCCGCCGAATGGGAGCGGTTGAAGCGCAGCCAGCTGAAATCCGGAGAGCGCAGGCGCGGCTTGCCGTGTTCGCCGGCAACCAGCGCGATGTTCTCGGGCCGGACATCGATGTACTGGGCGAGCAGCGCCCTCAGCTGCGCGCGTCCGACAGTGAAGCGATCGCGGTCGACTGCCTTGTGGAATCTCTCAGCGCGCCGATGCTCGTCGTCGTCGAGCGAAACCCAGAGCTCGGCGACCTCTGGCGGGGGCAGGTCCAACCTGGTCCGCCACAGGTGCACCTCACCGCGTTGCAGGGTGAGTCGCCCGGCCACACTCAGCTCGACGGTGTGGCGCGAGCTACCTGGGCACGCCGCAGGCTGGCACTGAAGATGTCGGCGACGTCGTGCACGTGCGGCTCGGTGATCAGCGACAGGTGTCTGCCGGGGACCTCGTGCACGGTCAGTGCACCCTTGTGCACGTCCTCCCACCCCAGCGATGGGTTGCGTGTCATGTCTGCCGTGTCGGCACTGACGAACAACTCCAAGGGCGCATCATGGCCGCGGCAGATGTACTTGCTGCGCAGCGCGGCCGCACCGTCGAAGTCAAAGTCGTCCTCGACCGGCGTCGGAAGCCGGCGCAGACGACCCAACCGGGCCTCCAGCGCGCGCCACGCGCCTCGCCTGACCGCGCGCAGCGCCCGGCGCGCTCCTCTCTCTCTCAGCCGTGTGAGGAATCCTCGCGGGGACCGCAGCCACGTCAGGCGCCCGGCGACCTCGGGGGTCATGCAGTCGAGGATCGCAAGCCATCCCACCGGCTCGCCGTCCTCGCGCAACCGCCCGGCGAGCTCGTACGCGAGCAGGCCACCGAACGAGAACCCGGCGATGTGGTACGGCCCATGGGGCTGCACGCTGCGGATGGCCTCCAGCATCGGCGTGGCGAGATCCTCAACCCTCCGTGACTGGTCGAAGCGGCGCCCGATGCGCTCGGGAAGCAGACCCACCACGCGCTGGTCAGGCCCCAGAGGACCCCTGAAGTGACGCAGGGTCAGCATCGTCGACTCGTCCGGGTGGACGAAGAATAGCCCAGGGGCGGACCCACCGGACTGCACCGGCACCACCAGCGCGCTCTCCTCGTCGCCGTGCTGCGACGCCTCGAGCACCGTTGCCATGCCCGCGACCGTCGCATGCCCACCCAAGAAGGCGGTCAGCGGGAGGAGCACTCCGAACTCGCGCTCGACGCTCGCGAGTAGGCGCACGGCGAGCAGCGAATGGCCGCCGAGCTCGAAGAAGTCATCGTCGACCCCAACCCGATCCACACGCAGTGTTCGCGACCAGAGAGAGGCCAGTCGCTCTTCGGTCTCGGTCCGCGGAAGTTGGAATGTGGAGAGCGGCGCCCAATCAGGGTCGGGCAATGCCCGGCGATCAGTTTTGCCGCTGGACGTCAGCGGGATGGCCTCGAGGACGACGACTGCAGATGGAAGCATGGCGGCCGGGAGACGCTCGGCCAGGAAGGCTCGCATCTCCGCGACCGTCGGAGTCTGGCCGAAACCGGGGACCAGGTACGCGACCAGCCGCTGGTGACCGTCAGCGTCGGCCCTGATCGCCGCGATCGCCTGGCGGACGCGGGGGTGTGTCCTGATCGCCGCCTCGATCTCGCCGAGCTCAACCCTGGCACCGCGAATCTTGATCTGATCATCGCTGCGGCCCAGGAACTCGATGGCACCGTCATTTCGGTAGCGCGCCATGTCGCCGGTTCGATAGATGCGGTCACCCAGAACGAACGGACTGTCGACGAAGCGCTCCGCGGTCAGTTCGCGCCGATTGAGGTAGCCTCTGGCCACCTGTACGCCGCCAATCCACAGCTCGCCGGGCACGCCGATCGGCACCGGACGGAGACGGGCGTCAAGCAGGTAGATCCTGGTGTTGGCCACGGGACGGCCAATCGGGATCGGGCCTCCGCTCAGCGGATCGCAGGTCCACGAGGTGGCGCCACACGTCGCCTCAGCCTGGCCGTACGCGTTGCGCACCACCACAGCCGGCCCGAAGCGTTCGAAAGCGCGCCGGGCGAGCGCCTCGGTGAGCGCCTCGCCGCCCGAGAGCACCAGCCGCACACTCTCGCAGCCGGCGGTGTCCGCTTCGTTCAGGAACTCCTCAAGCATCGAGGGCACGAAGTGGAGCACGCTGATCCGCTCAGCGCGCACGGCGTCCGCAAGCCGCCGCGGGTCGATGTGAGCGCCCGGGTCGAGCATGGTCAGCGCGGCTCCTGTCAGCAGCGGGCAGAACAGCTCCCACAGGGACAGGGGGAATCCCAATGGCGTCTTCTGAAGGAGACGGTCCGCGGCAGTCAGCCCGAAGGACTCGATGCGCCACACGAGCTGGTTGACGATCGACCGGTGCTCGATCATCACGCCTTTTGGCACCCCGGTCGACCCCGAGGTGAAGAGGACGTACGCGAGGTTGCGCGGCCCGCAACCAGCGGTCACTGCCGGCGGACTCGACATCCATGTCTCGCGCGCGGCGTCGAGAACCAGGAGGTGTGCCGCCGTCTCCGGCAGCATCGCTCGGGCTTGCGCGGTGGTGATGACAACACCGGGCCGGGCCTCGCCGAGCATGAGCAACAGACGCTCACGCGGCTGATCCGGTTGCAGCGGCACGAAGGCGCCGCCGGCTTTGAGCACGCCGAGCAGCGCCACGAGCATGTCGGTGGACCGGTCCATGCAGATCCCCACCAGGCCATCCGGCCCGATACCGAGGTCACGCAGATGCGACGCGAGTCGCCCGGCCTGGTCGTCGAGTTCGGCAAACGTCAGGCGGCCGCGCCGATCTGAAACGGCGACAGCGTGAGGGGTGCGTCGCACCTGCTCAACCACCAGTTCGTGAAGACACCTGTCGCGTGGGTACTCGGCATCCGTCGCGTTCCACTCGACCAGCTGTCGGTGCCGCTCCTGCTCCGACATCATCGGCAGCTCCGACACTCGCAGCGACTCAGTCAATCCACTCAAACCTCCCACTCATCCCAACCCCATCACTACTCAATTATGCGACCTCGGGGCTGAATTCGCCACACAAGTCACCGCTGACCCGGGACGCCTGGCCGCGCTCGCCTGACATCGGACACTTGTGCGATGGTTCGGTCGCGGCTTGGCGATGCGCCAATAGCCGAGGAAGGTGACGGACGTACGGTGGCCTCGTGTTCCCAAGATCGTTGTTCCGCGGATCCCGTCAGGCGGCCCCGTGGGCCGCCCTGGTCGCCGTGTTCGTCTCCGTGTCACTGACTGTCGGCGCCCCTGGTGCGGCGGTGGCGACAAGGACCGCCGCGCAGCCGGCATCGACTGCGACTGACCCGGCGGCCTCGGCCGTGCCCGACCCGAACGCGACGGTCGACACCGGGCCGAGCACCCCCAACCCCCTGCCACCGCCGAGCGCCGTCCCCACGCCGATCGCCACCGCCAGCGCCGCCGTGGCGTCCCAGCTGCCGCACCGGGCGTCTGTGGCCGCGCCCAAGACCACCAAATGGCCCTCCGGGTGCTGCGCCACGGGTGGCTCGGTGAACGCATCGGCGGGGCTGTTCGAGGACCTCCAGTACCTGACCGGCTCGGCTCTGTCCAGCCGCCTCGATCAGTACGCGGCGGCCGGGGCCAAGGTGGCCCGCTTCCAGGTGATCTGGGGCAACGTCCAGTCGTCGGGTCCCTCGTCCTATGACTGGCAGTACATCGACGCGGTCGTCGCCGGCCTCAACGCCCGCGGCATCCGGGCCCTCCCGGTGCTCGACACCACCCCTTCTTGGGCGCGGCCTGCCGGCTGCAGTCAGCTCGTCTGCGCTCCCGCCAATCCCAGCCAGTACGCGACGTTCGCCGGCGCGGCCGCGGCACGCTACGCGCCGCAGGGCGTGCACAGCTGGGAGATCTGGAACGAGCCCAACAACCCCATCTTCTGGCAGCCCGCCCCCAACACCACCACCTACACGGCGGTGCTCAAGGCGGCGTATACGGCTATCCACGCGGCTGATCCGTCCGCCACGGTGGTGACCGGTGGCCTCGCCCCGGCGGCGACCGGCGGCGGCTGGATCGCGCCGGTGCAGTTCCTCAGCGAGATCTACGCCAACGGCGGCCAGGGCTCATTCGACGCCGTCGGCTGGCATCCGTACGACTACCCCGACGTGCCCAGCAGCACCTCGAACAACGCCTGGTACCAGATGTCGGGCAGCTCCACAAGCGCGCGCAGCCTCATGGTTGCCCACGGCGACGGCGGCAAGCGCATCTGGGCGACAGAGTTCGGAGCACCCACGTGCACGGGCAACTCGACCTGCGTGAGCGAAACCCAGCAGGCGGCGATGATCACCGAGGTGTTCGCGCTCTGGAGGTCGTACTCCTGGGCAGGACCGTTGGTGATGTACACGTATGCCGACACCGGTCAGGACGAGTCCAATCGCGAGGACTACTTCGGCCTGGTGCGGTACGACGGCAGTCAGAAGCCGGGGTATACGGCCTTCCACGTCGCCGCCCACGCCTAGGTCGTCGGTCCGGCGCTAGATGCCGTTGATGCTGTAGGCGGTGAGCAGGCCGACGGTGTCGCCCGCGTAGAGCACGCCGTGCGAGATCGACGGAGGCGCGTAGTACATGCCCGTGCTCGGCGGCAGCGTGGCCACTGTCTCACCGCTGTGTGCGTTGAGGATCAGCACGTTGCTGCCCTCGCCGACGGCGACGATGCCGGGAGCCGCGGTCACCGCTCCCAGCAGGATGCCGCTGGTGCCGTGGACCCACAACGGGGTGTCCAGCGCGTTGGGATCAAAGCCGTCGACCACGCCCTTGTCGCCGGCGCCACCGGGCGTGGCGCCGCCGGCGACGTAGAGGGTGCTGCCGTCGTACGCAGCCGGCGCGATGATCCCCGCGCCGCACTCCCCGCAGGTCCCCCCGATGGCGATGTGCAGCGCGATCACCGGGCCGGCCGCAATGTTGGACCGGTCGAACACGTAGAAGATGCCGTTCTTGCTGCCGATTCCCACCAGCGACCGGGCCGCCCCTCCCTTGGTGGCGGTGCCGCTGAACAGCGTCGGCACCGAGCCAAAGTCGTTGTCCGCTGACGATTCCGACGCCGGCACCTCCCACGCGCTGACCACCTGCAGGTCCGAGGCGCGCACCTTGACCACCGCCTCGTTGTACGCCGGCGAGGTCACGCAGGGCAGGCCGTTGCCGGTCGCGAAGTAGAGGCTGCCGTCCTTGGCATCGACAGCCGGCGAGCCCCACACCCCGCCGCCCACGCACCCCTCCGGCACCGCGTAGAACTGGTGCTGGATGGCGCCGGTGGTGGCGTCGATCTGCACCACACGGCCGCGCACCAGCGGGCAGTCCGCGTATGACGACACGCCCACGTACACGCTCGGCTGCGTGGAGCCCGCCGGCGTGTACACCAGTGGCGAGCTGAAGATGAGCGTGGCGGGCGCGGGGCCCAGCACGGTCTGCCAACGGATCGCGCCGGTGCCTGCGTCAAGGGCCACGAGCTTGCCGTTGCCCCCGCCGACCGAATCGTTGCCGCCGCCACCGAGATACAGCACCTGCGACGGCTGGGTGTCATGGGCAATCGTCACCGTGGCGACTGCTGGGGTGCTCACCACTCCGATGGTGCCGCCGCAACTGGCCAGGTCCGCCGGCGTCGTCGTGCCGAGCGGTGTCTTCCAGAGGATCGATCCCGACGCGTGCGTCGTCGACTGCCCGTGGCTTGTGGTCGTGCACGTCGCAGCGCAGAGCGCGTACTCGTTGCCATCCCAGGAGCCCGAGTACACGACGCCGTTGGCGACGACCGGCTGGGTGGAGATGGCCTTGCCGCCGAGGTTGACCGGCCACCCCGGACGGTGGGCGAGGCTGAACGCGTTGACGGCGTTGATGGTGCTGTCCGACGTGAAGCCGTCGCGGCCGGAGTCGTGCAGATACTGCGCCCATTCCAGCGGCGACACCGCTTGCTGGGCAGCCTGGGTCGGGGCCGCGCTCGGGATCGACCCAGGCGCCGTGGCGTGGGTGGTGGCGCGTTCGATCACGAACACCACGACCGCCACGGCGGCAATGGCCGCGCCGACCCAGATGATGCGGCGCAGCAGCACCGTTGTCGCGTCCACGTGCGTTTCCTCACTTGGTCGCATGTGCAGCTGAGGCCAGTAGCTTAGCCGCAGACTCAGGAGAGCGCGCCAAAGCCAACCGTGCAGACATCCAACGGCGATGGCGGCATGCTTGTGGCATGTCGATCGACTCGTTGACAGTCCCCAGTCATGCCCCGGCCTTGTCGATCACATCGAAGAGATTGCCCTCGGGGTCCTCGAGGGTGACGAAGTCTTCACCGGGCTCCGAGGTGCGGGGATAGCGGGTCGCTCCTAGCTCGAGCAACCGTCGCACCTCTTCCTGCTGGTTTTCGGTGTACAGATCGAGGTGCAGGCGGTTCTTCCCGATTCGCTTCTCAGGAACCAGTTGCAGGGACACGTTGACGTGTCGTCCCTCGGGATCCCGGAGGACCACCCAGCCCTCCTCAGGGGGATCTCTGGGGACGTATCGCAGCGCCGCCCGCCAAAACGCCAACATGCGGGCAAAGTCATTGCAGTCGACCACGACAGATCCGACGTGCATGGGGATACCTCCGTCCGACCTACCGGTCCATCCCCGGGGATGGTATCTGGACTGTTGCGGGCGTGCGGGTGCCGACGATCCGGTTTGTGCACCCGCGTGCATCGTGTCGCTGCCGCGCGTAGTCAGCTCAACGGGCGTCACCACCAGCCAGGTGCCATGGGGCACGTCGAGGGTGGGCACCATCGCGCACGCCAGCATTCGTAAACCTACCTTGAGGGGACTAAGTAGCGCACACGGATGTGCCTTTTGTACGAACCCCGATAGTCACTCATGATGGTGCTGCTTGCAAGTCGTAACTACGCATCGGAGGATCGACATGACCGT
>OCZT010005170.1_pt1 | contig 13072 bp, 16 predicted proteins | sample 1539031 | NCBI WGS metagenome assembly OCZT01 (sample SAMEA3539308, study PRJEB22396) | soil metagenome | biome: tundra; feature: field; material: soil | place: USA | collected 2010-05 | depth 0.15 m | reverse complement strand
GAAGAGACAATGAATCAGGTGCGCACGAAAATGCACTGTTCCGAAGTTGTAATTGCCTTCGGTCAGACGGAATCATCTCCTGTAATGACGATGACGCGGCGTGATGATCCGGTGAAGCTGCGCGTGGCAAGTGTCGGCAGACTTTTACCAGATATTGAAGGCAAGATCATTGATCCGGAAACTGGCAATGACTCGCCCGTAAACGTGCAGGGTGAGATAGTTACAAGGAGCGCCTGCGTGATGAGCGGATATTATAAAATGCCGGAAGCAACAACAGAGGCCATCGACAAGGAAGGCTGGCTCCATACAGGAGATTTGGGAGAGGTGGATCAAAACGGTTATTTCAAGGTTACAGGACGGATTAAAGACATGATCATCCGCGGCGGTGAAAATATCTATCCCCGGGAGCTTGAGAATTTTCTCTATAAACACCCCAAAGTGATGAATGTTCAGGTAATCGGCATTTCCGATAAGAAATATGGTGAACAGGTTTTGGCGGCAATTCAGCTCAAGGATGGACAAAAGGCCACGCCGGAAGAATTCAGTGAATTCTGCAAGGGTAAAATCGCGCGGCACAAGATTCCCCGTTATTGGGATTTTGTTGACGGCTATCCGATGACGGCAAGCGGTAAGATTCAAAAATATAAAATGAAAGAGATTTTCTCTGAAAAATATAAAACCACATCATAAAGGATTAAGCAACATGACCAACAAATTTCAGCGCGATACGATTGGCGACATTTCCCGCAGATCCGCATCGCGATATCCGGAAGAGCCGGCAATAATTTTTCGAGGCAATACACTAACCTTTTCTGAATTGGAAAAAGAAGCCTGCCGGTTTGCCAATCTGATGCTCCACTATGGCGTTAAAAAAACCGACCGCGTGGCAATCATCGCTTACAATTCGCCATATTATCCGATCTCACTGCTGGGTCTTTCCAAAATCGGAGCAGTGCAGGTGCCGGTAAATTATATGCTCAACAGCGAAGAAATATCCTATGTTGTTTCGCACTCCGGCGCGAAAATATGTCTGGTGGAGGATGCACTTCTTCCGCTTGTGGAATCCAGAAAAGAACTTTTCAACTCGGTACAAAAATGGGGAATGATCCCCGTTGGCGCAGGTTCACTCCCTGATGGTTACTTTAACCTGGAAAAAGAGATGTCGCTCATGTCTACTGATGATCCGGATATTGATGTCTTTGCCGAAGACATTGTCCAGATACCCTATACCAGCGGAACAGAATCAAAACCGAAAGGCGCGATGCTTTCAAACCGCTCGCTGATGTCCCAGTATTTAAGTTGCATTATCGATGGTGAATATGAAAAAAACGATATAAGCATTAATGCACTTCCCCTTTTTCATTGTGCTCAACTGCACTGCTTTCTTATGCCGTTTATCTATGCCGGTGCTAAAAGTATTATTCTGCACAAGGCTGATCCGCTGGAGATGATGAAAAACACTGAGGCATATGGTGGGACTCATATGTTTGCTCCGCCCACTGTCTGGATAGGCCTGATTAATCACCCTGATTTCAAAAAATATAATCTGGGCAGTTTGAAGAAGGGGGCTTACGGCGCCAGCATCATGCCGGTCGACGTCATTAAACAACTCAGCCAGACCTTTTCCGGAATGCGACTCTGGAATTATTATGGGCAGACCGAAATGGGGCCGGTGGCGACAATACTGAAGCCGGATGATCAGCTGAAAAAGCCTGGTTCCGCCGGAAAGCCTGTAATTAATGTGGAAACTCGGCTTATGGATGATGACGGAGGTTTTGTTCCCGCAGGTCAGGTGGGGGAAATAGTCCACAGGTCTGGTCAGGTTATGACCGGCTATCTTAATGACCCGGAGAAAACCGCCGAGGCCTTTCAATTTGGCTGGTTCCACAGCGGTGATCTGGGCAGTTTCGATAATGATGGTTATCTGTATGTTGTGGACAGGAAAAAAGATATGATTAAAACCGGTGGTGAGAATGTCGCCTCGCGGGAAGTTGAGGAGGTACTTTATTCACATCCGGATATCGTGGAGGCGGCAGTAATCGGACTTTCTGATCCGAAATGGATAGAGGTGGTTGCTGCTGTAACAGTTTTAAAGAGAGGTTCAAAGTTATCCGGTACAGAAATTATTGATTTTTGTAAAAAAAAACTTGCTGCTTTTAAGTGTCCCAAGAAAGTTTTTCTTGCTGAAAGCCTTCCCAAAAATCCATCGGGGAAAATTTTAAAAAGGGAGCTCAAGGAAACATACAAAGCATGATTTCTGAAATATTCATTAAATAAATGGTAAAAATGCATGAACGATAAAGTTATTTCTATCGGTGCGCTGGCCAAAAAACTGGAAATGAGCCAGCGAACCATTCGCTATTACGAGGAGATTGGTCTGCTTAATTCTATCAAGCGCATTGAAGGGGGGCGCCGGGTTTATACCGACGTGGATCTGCGCCGTTTGAAACTGATAAAACGGCTGAAAATCATGGGCATGACACTATCGGAAATGCAGGAACTGGAAGCAATGTGGACAATTGAGAAATCAAACGAAAAGGTGCTCAAGCGTCTTTCGGAGCTTTTGGGAAATCACCTGAAGCGTATTGATGATCGCATTGCCGATCTTGATATTCTGAGAAATGAAATTACGGAGTATCAGGCGCGAATCCACGCAAAGATTGGTAAATCAGGGGTATAAAAAAGTCAGCCAAAATATCTAATGGCTGAAACTTATTTTCTTAAATAGTAAACTACTGTAGCCTCAGTCCAGTCCGTCAGTTCGATCTGATTCAACCTGCGGACAAGATCGCTGATCATTCCTGTTGATTTTTCGTCATAGACTTGAAAATTACCTTCTTTGAATCCAAGGGGAAGCAACTCTTCTTTATTCCGTGTAGCGACAATCTTGATTCTTTCTTCAGCAGAAGCTCCTTTGTGATTCGGCAGAAACATTGCTTTCAGCTGAATACGGCTATCTGCCGGAGGAAATTGATGCGCCCTTCCCGCCCGAGTAAAATTGTCGGGCATATTTGCATTGGGCAGAAGCAGAGTTACGGAACCATCCGCGGCAATGGAAAGATGTAGACATAAGCGTCTTCGCTTACCTGATAGAATATCTTAACGTCATCGCCTTCCTTCAGGTTTGTTTTGGAAAGATGAAGTTTCGCTGAGAGTCCATCTCCCTTTTCGGGATAAACCGGCTCAACAAGGGCTTTAATTTTTACCTTGTAAAGATTTCTTTCTTTTGCATCCCAACCGGAGGAGAGAACTTCTTCCTTGGTAATTTTCCCCCGAACAGCGGCATAAATCAGATCTTCGGCAACCTGACTGTTGGAGACCAGCGTGTGAGATTTAATGAACGTTCCCATCCCCACTTCCACGGCCTTAGTTTCCGCCTCGCGTCTAGCTCTCGTTTTTACTTCTTTTAAGGTATCCATCTCTCCTTGATATGATTCTCCTTCTCGAACATTTTCTCGAGCTCCTCAGATGTTTTCCAAGACCTACCCTGTCGACCATCTTCTATTGTGCTTTTGGTATTTTCCGAGATAAGAACCGCAAGCACGAGATTGGGATAGGCAGGAGACGCCGATTGGATATGGATGTTAGTAAGTGGATCGCGGTATTCGGCAGACATAGGTGTTGGCACTGCACACCCTGCCATCGCCATAATCGCAGACAGAATAAAGATCACGCTGATTAAAGAAATTGAATCACCCTTAATTTTCATAACGCCTCCTACCTCAACTGTAAGCAATCTTGTTGCTGGTTTCATTTTTTATTTTCCTCTTTATAATAAATTAACAGCCCCAAAAAGCTCAAGCCTGCCGCCGGTTGATTATTTCCTTGCAGAGATTCATAAAATTATTCACGCTATAACTTTTGGTTGCAGATTGCGATAATCTTCGGCTTGTGCATTATTTTTTCCTGCGATTACTAGGTTAGCTCCATAATAAAATCTTTAATAATCCGGACAATGTCCTGCGGTTTCTGCATGGGAATTAGATGCCCCGCCTGTGCTACTGATTTATATTGTCCCCGCCGCAAGAGGGATACCGCTCTTTGGACATCGACCAGCCCCTTGTTTTCGGTATTTTCTCCTTCCACAACCAAAACCGGACACGTTATTTTATCCAGTAACGGCCAGGGATTTACATCCCAACCGCCCATGAACATTGCCGCCTCATTTTGCGGCGAACAGGTCAGTTTTAAATTTCCTTCTTCTTGCTTTTGCATTCCGTATTTAAGATACAGCTGAAGGACCTGTTCATCCCAACTGGAGAAAAGTGATTTTGATTTTAGATAAGACCAGGCATCATTTTCGTCATTCCAATGGTTTGTTCTTTTAATTGATTTAGAAGCTAAAGGATGATTTTTTATATCAATCTCCATCGAGTAGAATGCTTCCGGTAAAAAGATCGGTTCAATTAGTATCAGGCCGCGCGCTTTTATGCCGTAATTGGCAATCGCAATCGTCGATACGGTGGCCCCCATAGAATGTCCGACAAGCAATGGATATTCTATTTTAAGTGAACGGCAGAAAACAGATAAATCGCGGGAGATTATCTCCCAACTCAGACCGCCTGCCTGAGGGTTACATTCGCGATAATCACAGATAAATGGCGCCCAGACGCTATTTTGCGGCACGAATTCCTTGATTACCGGATGCCAAAGCCACGGCATGAAGCCTGTCGCATGAACAAAAATAATTTGCGAAGTTCCTCCGTCATAGTGCAGATAAGGTAACTGGGCACCTCCGACATCTTGCATCTTTAAGTCAGGTATTTCCATTCCCATAGACGATTAATGCACTCCTTGGTCAAACTCTATTGATGCTAAAAAAATAACTCTCATATTTTGCAGGTTGTGTTTATGTTCGGTTTGGTTGGGGCAGTATTCCGGCTATTGGATAGCTATGCTTCGCGGCAAGAAGTGTTTATACACCGCTCCCTGTCCGCAACTTTGATTTCTTCACCGGATAACATTTTGTCAATATCAAGCAGTATTTTAATTCCGCCACCTGATTTAGCCATCCCCAGAATATATTCGGTATTGAACCTGGTGCTGAAAGAAGGCGTTTCTTCGATACCTGCCGTTTTAATATTAAGTACTTCCGAAACCGAATCGACCAGTATTCACATTAATATCATTCGTCCCGCTACCGGTATTTCGACAACTATTAAGGATACAAAATTGGAAACGGTTTCCTATATCTTTAAAAAACAAATACGGCTGCGGCAATTACTGTTGTATATTTATTGTCTTTACATATTTTTGATTGGGTTACATTAAGCGTGCGAACAATCTTGCCGCTGATTTTAAAAATCTCCTTTTTTTCGTCCCAGCTTTCATCAACATCGAAATCAATTCCCAAAGTGGAGGCAAGCATTGCGGCGGCCAGATCTTCGGCATAATCGCCTGCCTGCTTTTCGGTTTGTCCATAGGCGTGATGCTCACTAATGTATCCATAAGAAGACTTTTCCGCGGGGATGGCGCAGCCAACCGATGCTGCCAGTAGTCTTTTCGGCTCATTGCTGCAACAACGGCTGAGAACACAATAAGTAATCGCGCCGGGAATCAGTTCTTTAAGCCCTTGCGTCTTCGATATCATTTTACAGCGTGGTGGAAAGATGCTGGAAACCTGCACCAAATTGCATTTTTCAATACCAGCATTACGCAACGCACGTTCGAAGGAATGTAATTCATCTTTGTGCGTGCCCACACCTTTTGTAAAAAAAATTTTCTTGGGGACAAAATCGTGCACTTTTTAACTCCTTTTTGCCGGACTGGGCAAGAAAATATAGTTTTTAGAAATAATTCTTTTTGCTTTCTTACATCAAGTTTATGGATCTTGTATTATCAATGGATGCATCTACTTTTTTTATCGGCGGTTGATTTTAAAAGCTTTAAATAAAGCCGGTTCCCGACCGGTTTTTTATACTCCTCAAGAGCCACCGTACCCGACAGTTACTTTACCGTTTTCCATAATAACCGGAACTTGTCTTGCTCCACAGGTTAATTCCAACATCTCCGCCAATTTATTTTTGTCCATTGTAATGTCTATGTAGGTAGCTTTGCCGCCAAAAGCCGACCTGGCTCTGTCGGTGTAAGGTCAGCCGCCTTTACCATAGATAATAATTTTGTCAGCCATATTTCACCCCCTGTTTTTATCTGGAGGTTAATATTCAGTCAAAGTTGAAAGACCGCGTTCACCGATCAAAATAATCCGCGTATGTGTTAATCTCGTAGAAATAACTTTTGCTACTGCCTGCATAATTCTAAATCCTAAAGCCGCGTCTTTTTCCATCAGTTTGCGCAACTTGATCGAATCAAAAGCAATAAAATCCGTATTATCGATGCAATGAGCGCCAAGAGAGTATACGTATGGTTCAACCACCGCCGACCAACCCATCGATTCACCTTTAGTGATTATGTCTACAGTAACTGGCATGGGCGGCTTGCCTGTGCCCACGTAACTTTCCATAAACATGACAACCTTACCTTCTTTAATAAGGAAAAGACTTCTGGCGGCATCTCCTTTTTGATACATATGCTCTCCTGCCATATGAGATTCTTTTGTAGCTACAGATGACAATTTTTTTAACTGGTCGCTACTAAAATCTTTGAAAAAAGCAAACTCTTTTAAAAGGTTTACAGCGATCATGAGTTATCTCCTTCCCTTTAGTTTGATATGTTTATATTCCTTATACCAGCCTTCTTTTTCATATGCCACAAAATTATTTAATATCCGTTTGTGTTCAATCGAATCTTTGATTTTGGACAATTGTCGCCTTATTAATAGAAAAAGTATTTGGGAGTTCTGTTTTCGTCTATCAATGCTGCCTGCCGTAAAAGGAATGGATTACCCGGCTGCCGTTTAATCTTGCTTACAACTCAAAAAAAGTCTATAATAACGAACAATGTCATTAAAGGTATTTTCTGTGAAAATAAGATTATTAATATTTGTTCTCTTGCTTTTATCTATATCCGGCTGTCTGAAGGCGCCGGAAACTATTAAAGACATAGTTGACCTCCGCCAGGATCACGCTGCGTATTTAACCGATTCAGTTAAGGTCAAGGAGCTTCTGACGACAGAAGCTCAATTCCGATTAGATGAAGATTATAACATCATCTACTTTTCGGTTTGGCATCAGCGCCAGCCCTTTTATGCCCTGCCTGACCGGGTGCATCTCGATTTTATCAAGTTTGGTGTAAATCCCGGGTTTGGTGAAAACAAACTAAGACATTCCAAAGACTGGCTGAAGAAACTCAAGCAAAATGCCTTTCTCAATAACTATCCCAACGCGGGGTACGCTGCTATTACCACAAGAAACACCAGCCTGCGTTCGTTGCCCACACAAAGGCCTCATTTTAACAGTGCCAAAGGAGATAGCGCCAGCTGGCCTTTTGATAATTTACAGCGGTCGTCTGTGGCCGCTAACACACCGATTTTTGTCTGCCACATCAGTGCCGATAAATCCTGGGCACTGGTAGAGACATCTTTTACCTTTGGCTGGATACCTGCTAAGGATTTCGCCAGAGTCGATACTGGCTTTATTAAAACCTGGGAAGCAGGCCGGTACGCTGTCATTACCAGAGATCAAACTTCAATCTTGGATGAAGGCGGTAGTTTTATTCTAAAGGCTTCACTGGGTTATATCTTTCCTTTAATTAATGAAACAGCGGGAAATTTGGAAGTGCTTACCGCTGTTACCGACAAAAACAACAACGCCGTGATCAAGCATGGTTTTGTTTCGCTGGAAATGTCCACGGTTAAGCCGCTGCGACTAACTTCTCTTGCCGCCATCAAGATCGCCAATGAACTGATCGGTGAACCCTACGGTTGGGGCGGGCTTTACGGTAACAGGGATTGCTCCTCCATGACTCGTGACTTTTTCGCTCCTTTCGGCATCTGGCTGCCGCGGCATTCGGAAGATCAGGTTAAAGAAGTGGGAAGTTACGTAAACCTGCAAGGTCTTGATCCTGAACAAAAGGAAAAAATCATTCTGGAAAAAGGAGTCCCTTACTTAAGCCTCCTTTGGCGCAAAGGCCATGTTATGCTTTATATCGGCGAACACAATGGCCGGGCGCTGATTTTTCACAATATCTGGGGCATCAAAACAAAAGACCTAACGGGCAAAGAGGGCAGAAAGATTATCGGACAGGCGGTGATTACGACGTTACGTCCCGGCGATGAGTTAAGATGCATAGATCCGGAAGGCGGCACTCTGTTGAAGGCGATTACGGTAATGAATATACTGGTGCCGGAAAAATTAAATCAGGACCAGAACCGGTAATGTATAAATATAAAATTGTCCTCGAATATGACGGCACTAATTATAGCGGCTGGCAAACCCAGAAAAACGCAAAAAGTATTCAAGGCACTTTGATTACCGCCGCGCAAAAATTTTTAGGCGCGCCTGCGGAAATTCAGGGCGCCGGACGCACCGATGCCGGAGTCCACGCTCTGGGGCAAGTCGCCCATCTGGAGTGTGCAAAAAAGCTCAACCTCGAAACACTGCGCATCGGGCTCAATGATAATCTGCCCGCAAGCATCAATGTATTGCTGGTGGAAAACGCGCAGCCGCGGTTCCACGCCCGCCATCATGCCGTGAGCCGCAGCTACCTCTATCTTATTGCCAAAAGACGCACCGCCTTTGGCAAGCGCTATGTCTGGTGGATCAAAGACAATCTCAATATCAACAAAATGCAACAGGCGCTGAACTTATTTCAGGGCTTCCACGATTTTGTCTCGTTTGCCGACAAAAGGATGGATAAAGACGCCTCCACTCAAGTTGACATTGAAGGAGTGCAGTTAAAGGAATTTGACGATATTATTGCCCTGCGAGTTGTCGGCTCTCATTTTCTCTGGAAGATGGTGCGCCGCATAGTGGGAATTACCGTCGAGGCCGGCCGCAGTAATTTTACTGCCAGTGATATCAGACAGATGCTCAGTTCTTATTCGGAGTCGCCCGCGAGGTTTACCGCCCCGCCGTCCGGGCTTTATCTGGAAAAAGTATTATATGAGGGCGATAAACTGTCGGAAATCAAACCACCAATCTGCTTATCTTAAGTAAATGTTTTTTCGAGTATTAAATTAATGTCATTGACTTAAGACTTTTTTAACTTTCAAGTCCCCCCTTTGTAAAATGGGATTGAGGGGGATTTTTATTTCATTTCGTAAAATCTCCCCCAACCCCTCTTTAGAAAAGAGGGGAGTTGTCGTGCTTAAGTCAATTACATTGGGTATTAAATTCTATAAATAATACAGGCTCTCCTTCACATTATAGTCAGCCCTTTTTTCGCTTGATACAAAATTGTTCTAATCGCAAAACTTAGTTTATGATCAATTGCTCAGTTAATTCAGTTATTAAAGTAACATGTCTTGCTTTGGCACTCTCTTTGCTCTAAGAAAAGTCGAAAGAAAAACTTTTTTAAAGGAGGTATCGAATATGAATTCGGGAGATACAGCATGGGTTTTGATGTCCACGGCGCTCGTATTGCTGATGACCATTCCGGGCCTGGCATTTTTTTACGGAGGACTCGTTCGCCGGAAGAACGTACTTTCCATTTTAATGCAGTGCTTTATTATTTTGTGTGTAATCAGCTTACAGTGGGTTTTGTTCGGTTATTCTCTGGCCTTCGGCCCTGATTTTCACGGAATAATCGGCAATTTGAATTGGGCAGGACTCAGAGGTGTAGGCCCCTTGCCGAATCCGGATTACGCCGCGACTATCCCACACAGTGTTTTTATGGTCTTTCAAATGATGTTCGCCGTTATTACTCCGGCTTTGATTATCGGTGCTTATGCGGAAAGGGTGAAATTTCCGGCCTTCTTGCTTTTCACTATTTTGTGGGCAACATTTGTTTATGATCCTCTGGCGCATTGGGTTTGGGCAGCAGGAGGCTGGATGAAAAATCTGGGGGCGCTTGATTTTGCCGGTGGTATTGTTGTCCATGTCAGTTCCGGCGTGTCGGCGTTGGTCCTGGCCATCATGCTGGGTAGACGAATCGGTTATAATCATAAGCCTATTCGTCCGCACAACTTACCCTTTACGGTTCTGGGCGGAGCCCTTTTATGGTTTGGCTGGTTTGGTTTTAATGCCGGAAGCGCCCTGGCAGCCGATGGTATAGCAGCCAACGCCTTTATCGCTACCAATACGGCAACAGCCGCCGCCGGATTAATCTGGGCGGCAATTGAGTGGTGGCAAAATGGAGTGCCGACAATTCTTGGAACTGTTACAGGAGCTGTGGCCGGACTTGTCGCTATCACACCGGCTTGTGGTTTTGTCAACCCGATGAACGCCATGCTCATCGGCATGATGGCCGCGGTTATTTGCTACCTTGCGGTCGCGGTGATCAAAGCTAAATTCGGTTATGATGACGCCCTGGACGCATTCGGCGTGCACGGTGTCGGCGGTACTTTTGGAACAATTGCCACAGGCATTTTCGCGCAGAAAGCTGTTAACGCAGCCGGTAATGACGGTCTTCTTTTCGGTAATGTTCATCAATTTCTTGTGCAAGGTTTTCTTGTGATCGTCACCATTATTTTTGCTGTGAGCATGACCTTTATTATCTTCAAGATTGTCGATGCTCTCATCGGCATGAGGGTTGAAGAAAAAAATGAAATCGTCGGCCTGGATTTGACTCAGCAGAGCGAAGCCGCTTACACCGTGATTGAATAGGAGGAACCATCATGAAACTAATCATTGCTATTATCCAGCCGCATAAGCTGGACTCTGTGAAGGCGGCACTGGAAGATGTGGACGTAAATTTAATGACAGTTACTAATGTTCTGGGTCAGGGCAGACAAAAAGGCCTTACGGAAATATACAGAGGCGCGAAAGAAGCAGGTGGCCTGCTCAATAAGATCAGACTCGATATCGCCGTCAATGAGGATTTTGTTGAACCGACGATTGCTGCAATTACCAAAGGAGCTCATACTGGTGATGTTGGTGACGGCAAAATATTTGTTGTAGATCTTGCCGAATGTGTGCGTATCAGCAGCGCTGAACGCGGTTGTGCAGCTATCGGCTGATGGCTATTTCAAAAAAGAATAAAACGCCCGGTTGCAAAAGCTTCCGGGCGTTTTATTAGCTGACAAAAACCAGACTTATATCCCGATAAAAAAACCGTATTCCCTTAAGAAACGTTTTATATCTCCAAGCCTGGTCTGAATAATTCGGAAGAGTTCCTGATCATCAATGTCCAAGTAAATGTGCACCAACCTGTTTCGAAATCTTGCCAACTGGATAAGGGCAGTCGTGTATTCTTTATCAAATGCTCCCTGCTCGTTCATCACCTTGAATGTATCGGCATAATCCTCAGGCGTCCGGAAACCGTTTTTGGCAATAACGTGATTGCAAAGATCAACTGCGCCTTCTATGGCTACAATCAGACTATATTTTGCGCTGCCTATTTTATGAGCATCCGCTAGCAACTCCTGTTCGGATATCTTCTGCAAATCTTCCAGCCTGTCTATGGCCGCAACAATCTCAGATGTTATTTTTTTTACTTTGTCTTCGTTAAACTCCACGACCCAATGCCTTCTTCAGATACAGTTTCCGATAAGGCACAAAATCAAAATATTGAGAAAAGACATTTTCTTCAAAATCACTTCTGGCGTCGTCATTTATGACGGCAAGATGTTTCCCGTACTTAATAACATTATACCGGAAAGACAGAGGCGCATTGTTTAACATCCTGACTGCTTTTGAACACTATTGAAAAAATTAATATGTATAGCTAATCGCAGCTCCGGCAGAGAACCTGTCCGCATATTGGCCTTCAACATTAAGATGGAAGCCTTTGAAAAGGGGAATATCAACTCCGGCAAATCCTCCAGCAATTGATTTGTTCCTGATCGAAACATTTCCTGCCACGTACTCAATGCCCGGGATATTCGTATCAAGTGATGCCTTGGCTTCGGAATAATAAACGTAAGGGCCAGCATATAATTTTATACCTAACGGAACTGTCAGCTGAAACCCAATACCGAAATTAATGTCCCAAAGATTTTTGATCTTGAGATCTGCTGTATAAGGTGTACCGTTATTGCTTCCCGCAACACTATCCGTATAGTTACTGAAATGATATGTCCCCTGGATGAAAGTTCCAATACCAAATATTTTATTTACCGGATAAAAGCCCTTTGCCCCCAGAGTGCCAAAAAACTTCCAGTTCTCTTCAAAATTAAGTTTGTTAGTTGTGGTTGAAGCATTTGTGGAGTTGAAGCAGTCGGAAATTTTCAGGTCCGATACTCCAATGCGCCCATATATTTCCCACATATTTTTTGCGCCGTAGGCCACTTGCGAATAAACCTGATTCTGCCTGATTAAATGATCAGTATCATTCTTGAATGTATCTTCATGATAAAAGTATCCGATGGCAGTATTTAACCCTCCGGCTTCTTTAGAAACAGTTTGCGGTGGACCGAAAAGCCCACCGGCCATGGCTAATGTGTTAAATACAAGAATTATTAGAACTGCAAGCGTAAATATTTTAAAATTATTCGTAAGGATTTCTCCTTTCTGCTGATATTTATTTGGCTCCTGCCTTATCTGTGGCGGGTGAACTTGTTTCTTCAGCCCTGAATACTAATGACCTTGCCTTGCGCGCCTTTACTTTCTTCAGCCGGGATTGAATGTAGGCATCTCTCAGAGCTACGTAGGGATCAATGGCTGCCTCCTGGAGAGACTCATAATCACCAATTCTCAACGATGTACTATTGACCATCTCGTATGCCCTGACACCAATTCCTGCATACCAGGGATAAACATACGAAACGGGATACAGGAAATAATCGCCGGCAATATCCACAGTATCCCGCGGACTGGAAGGCCCAAGTACCGGCCAGACAATATAGAAGCCGTGTCCTACACCATAGACGCCCAGGGTTTGCCCCAGATCCGTCTCCTGTTTCTGGAGATCAAGTTCTTTATTTGATGAAGGATCCAGCAGACCCCCGACTCCCCAAATCGTGTTGATGCCAAAACGGCCGAATTCACTAGCCGCGCCGCTGAAGTCGGCCTGGAGCAAACAACTGAGGAAACGGACAGGGAATCCCAGATTGGAAAAGAAATTCTTCACACTG
>OCZT010005168.1_pt1 | contig 13072 bp, 10 predicted proteins | sample 1539031 | NCBI WGS metagenome assembly OCZT01 (sample SAMEA3539308, study PRJEB22396) | soil metagenome | biome: tundra; feature: field; material: soil | place: USA | collected 2010-05 | depth 0.15 m | reverse complement strand
ACGATCGAGCATGTCTTCGCCGGCAATCTCCGTCCAAAAATCTTCGACCTCGCGAGACTTGGAAAAGAAGCGGTGCCCGCCGATATCAAAGCGGAATTCTTTATAGTTGACGGTCCGAGAGATTCCGCCGACGTATTCGGGATCGCTCTCGAGGACAACAACTGCGGCATGCTGCTTCGACAACTCGTAGGCGGCCGTCAGACCCGCCGGTCCGGCTCCAACTATGACTGCTTTGAAAATCGCTCGTTCCATGTGTTCGAGTGATGAGCCGGCTATTGCAACGGCTTTGCCGGCGTCCCCGGTTTAACCCCCGAGTGCTTCTTCGCCTGCGCCATCAGTTCCAGAACCTTGTCCTTGCCTTCATAGTTCGGATTCGTGTTCAGCAACTTCTGCCACGTGGCGACAGCTTTGTCGATATCCATTTTGCCCTGCCACTCGACGATGCCCAGATTGAACAACGTGTTGGCCTTGTTCGGTTCGTAAGAGAGCGATTTCTGGAACTCCGCAATGGCGGCATCGGCGTTGCCGGTGTACCAATAGGCGGTCGCCATGTCGGTACGAACGCCCGTGTTGGCTGGCTCCACCTTCAGCGCACGCTGATAGTACTCAATGGCTGTGGGGAATTGCTGCGCGTCGTAATAGATGTTCCCAATGCTTGCCAGAAGTCCGGCGTTGGTCGGGTCCGCCTTGAGCTTCTCGATCAGCGCTCCAGCTTGCGTGTCGGCCATTTTCTGCATCTGAGCCGGGGTTGGAGGTTGGGCGCCCGCGCCCGCACTCCCCATGGCTGGCGCGGGTGCGCTCGCTGTCTCAGCCGGAGCGGCCGCTGGGCTCTGGGATCCGCGGATAAGCCAGCCGCCGGCGATTCCCACCAGCAGGCAGATGACCGCCAACACGTAAGCCTGCACGCTTGTCCATTGCTCGATAGTTGCTCGATTTGTATCCGTCATTGCTCAGTGCTCCTGCAGATCTCGTTTCGTTTCCCGGCGGAAGCCGCCGCGAGCCGCGTTTCTCCATCTATTTATGGCGCGAGCCGGGGCGCTAGCTCTTGCCCTGCATCTGGACATCGGCCATCAGTTTCTGCACCTGGGCTTTGCGCTCTGCGCTCAATTTCGGATTCGACTTCAGCAGCTGCTGCCAAGCCGCCACCGCTCCCTTGCTGTCCTGTTTTCCCTGCCACTTGATCATGCCGAGGTTGAACAGCGAATTAGCATCCTTGGGGTCGTAGCGCAGCGCCTGCTGGAGCTGGCTAATCGCGCCGTCCACATCGCCGTTGTAGTACAGGGTCGAAGCCATCTCGGTGCGAATGGCAACGTTCTTTGGATCAACCTGCAATGCTTTGTCGTAGTAGCCGGCCGCGTCCTTGAACCGGTGGGTGGCTCTGTAGATGTTTCCGACTTGGAAAAGCAGATCGCTGTTATTCGGATCGCCCTTCAACTTTTCCAGCAGCGGTGCTGCCTTCTTGTCGGCTATCTGTTTCATCTCGTCAAGGCTAGGCATGCGTCCGCCCATACCGCCTGCAGAGGCCGCGGGCTGGGCATTGGCCGCGGGTTGCGCCGGCGGCGCCGGCGATTGCGATCCGCGAAACAGGTATCCAATCGCCAGCCCAACCACGAGGCAGATTACCGCCATCGCGTAGACTTGCTTCACCTGCCAGGCTGCGGCCGCAGTTGATTGTGTGGTCGGTTCATTCTCCATGCCCTAATCCCCTGTACTGCAAAGTGCGCTTGAAGCGCGGCTGGCGCGGAACGTCAACACTGTAGGAAAGTTTTCTCGCCGTATGAAAGGTCTTACCACTCTTTGCCACTGTTAATTTACCTTAAAAGCAGAGAAAAATACGGGCAGCATTCTGCGTCACTCGGGAATGTGATGGCGGTCACACGGACCAGGAACCTTGCCAACACGTTGCAGCTGCTTTGCATGAGCAACGGGAAAGGCTTTTCTCGCGGCACAGGCTGTATCTCAACGAGGAGCGCTCGGAACATGCAACCGGCCTGCACGTTGCCGGGCCTCGGCAGCGAGCTGCCTCTGCCCGGTCGCTTCATAAAGGGCTGCGAGCCGGTCCCAGCGCCTAACCACCAAGGGAGTTCTCCGGGTCGCGTCTTGTTGGAAACTGATCGCTTCAGGCCAATGTCCGAGAAGCCTCTGTGCTTCGGAGTTCCCCTCCGCAATCTCGGCGTAAAGTTCAGGGGCAAGCGATTCGCCGCCGTTGCCAAACGGGCTGTGCTTCTCCGCCTCGGCAAACGCCGCCAGCGCCTGCTCGGGATGATTCAGGGCAATTTGGAGTTTTCCAAGAGTCATGTACATATCGAGCGGCTCCGTGGATTCTTTCGCGGCGCGCTCGATGGCTTCAACCGCCTCGATGTTGCGGCCCTCGTTAGCATAGAGCAATCCCAGCGAGTACAAGGCCCCGCTGTTTTGATTGAGTGCAAGTGAAGCACGATATTCCTGCTCCGCTTCGCGGTAACGTTGCTCACGCTGAAACAACGACGCCAGCAGTAAATGGACATTCGGATCTTCGGGATAGAGCGCGGAAGCACGGCGCAGCGACTCTTCCGACTCCTGGAAGCGTTGCAATTCGAAGAACAGCGCTCCCGAATCCAAATAGAAATCGTAAAGTGCCCCACGTGAAGCTGCGGCGGGCGGAGTGAGCTGCTGTGTCCGGCAGTCGATCTGCAAGCGGTCGATCCATGGACGATTTAGCGGTGAGTTGCGCAGAAATACCAGGGAGACATCATCCATGTAAACTGGGCGCCACGCTGCACTCTGACAAAACGCGAACGGATCCATCTTGCTCAACCCGCGGAATCCGGAGGTCGCGACCAGTAGAACATTCAGATTCCAGCGGTCGGCTTCAGCCTTCCACAGCTGCGAATCGGGGGTCTCACGGTAGAGTTTGCGTTGCTCGACGAAGAGATCGGGGTTCAAGGGATCTGCGCGCCCATCGATGAAGTCGGGATACTCCGGGCCAAGGGCCCAGGCTGCATAACCACCCAGCGCATACTCCTCGAAAATGTTCCCCGGCAACTGTTCGCGCCGGATGAAGGCCGCAGCGCGGTCCGGAAACCAGGAAGATAATCCCGCGCCAAACCTCCAATTCGCGTTGAAAACAATGTAGGTGCGGTTGGAAACAAAGTCGGCAATATGCAGCAGCGCGACCCCGCAGAAGACAATCGGCACAAGGATGGCCATCACCTCGGGCATGCGGACTAGCGGACGCGTGGTCTTTCCAACCTCAGTGGTCGAACTGCTACTGGTACTCTTAACGAAGAGCTCACTCAGCAAGGGGCCGCCAAGAGTGGCGATGGTAATGACGAACAGACCCATGTAGCGCGCATGAGCCAGTCCGGAATATAGCGCAACCGAGGCAATGACCGCGGCCCCAAGCTGCCGTTTCCAGAGTAAAAGCGCGACCAGAATGACCGCCACCAATTGCAACCAGGTTAAGCCATTCTCCATGTGCCTGACGTCGATGAGTTGGTACAGCAACGAGCGTGAAACGGGTACGCCGTGGAACTCGCCGATGAAACCTTTTATATTGAGCGCTCCCCCGGCTGGGGCTGCGAGTCCAGCCAAGGTGAGCGAGGCGACATAGATTTTCGGGCCCCACGGATTCACCAGCGTGGCAACCCCGCACGCCGCAAGCCAAGGCCATATTTTCTTTAGCCGCAGAAGTACGGCCTGACGGCGCTCCGAAAACAGCAAATCGGAAACCTCAACCAGCAGGTACGCGCCGATGGCCCCGAGTCCCGCGATGAAACCCGGGTGGAGATTAACCCAGAACAGCATGACCACAGGCAGCAGCCAAGGCCGGGAACGCGTCCCCCGGTGGTACGCCCAGAGTTCGCCAAGAAAGAACGCGAAGAACATAGTACTGAAGAGGTCGGCGCGCGGAGCGGTGCGGGCGGCAATGGACTGAACCGCAAGCATCGCAAGCACGGCGCTGCCGATGTCTCCCCGGTGAACCAGGTAAGCCACAACCGCCAGACATGCCAGTGCACAAAACCAACTCAGCCCGGCATAGCCAAACGCACAGTAAGTCAGATAAAGCAGCACCCCTGCAAACGGCGGATACGCCCACGGCTTTCCCGCTGAAGTAAACGACAGAACGTCGGTGCGGGGAATCTGGTGGTGCTGAACGACGTAGCGTCCAGTCGCAAGCTGCCAACCCATGTCGTAGTCGGCAACGGTGTGCAAACCGGCGCACAAAGCGCTGAGCAGCACCAGCAGAATGAAAATCGACCGCACAACCGGATAGGCGTTCTTAGCGGAAAAACCCATACCTAAAGCTAGCTTCCTGTGAATGAGCGCAACCTCAGGCGAGTATCGCACCGCGAGTTCAGCAGATTCCACCACATTTCAGTTGCCGGAGGTGGCTTTAGCGGCGGTGCACATCGAGCAGGCTGCGGAGAAACCCTGATTCGAGCGGGTTGTGGGAAGGGCACGACTTCACAGCTTGCGGAAAAACTCTGGTTCTTGACTTTGCTTTGAAGGGGCGCGGCTTCAGCCGCGCCGTAAGTGTCGCAAAATCAATGGCGGCTTTAGCCGCTGAGGGCAGCCGCGACCCGCAATGCGACTTTTTCCGCAGCCTCTTCAGTCGTGCCGATAAGTCCTTTAAAATAGTTTGCGCTTTAGCGCCCGAGGTGTGCTCTTTGCGCCCGCTATGAGTTTTTCCGCAGCCTGCTAAAGTCCTTCCCTTGCCGAAGGTCTTCGAGGAAAGCCTAATACGGTTCGCCGGGCAAGAAATCGTAGTAGCGTGGGATAATGATAAGTGTACGAATAGTCTGAATTAAGTTAAGAAAAGCTAGCTGCCACCTTGGGCGCGGTCAAACAGCACATGGAATTAACCAGCGGCTCCCTTAGGCTTGGAGCGCTCGGCAGCAAATGGCGCGAATGCCTGGAGCGCCCCGGCTTGCCCGAATTCTTCCTGGTCCTGCTCACGCTACTTGTCTATGCCCGCAGTCTGAGCATGGGGTTCGTCTACGACGATCACCCTATGATCGACAATCCCTGGGTTCTGAGCTGGAAGGATGTTCCAAGGCTTTTCAGCCAGGACTTGATCAACAGTCACAGGTCGAACTTTTACCGTCCACTTGCGCTGCTATGGCAAGCCCTTGTGGGCAGGCTGGCCGGAACGAATCCCACAGCATGGCACTTCAGCGCGATACTGCTGCATCTATTGTGCGTGGTGCTGGTCTTTCGTCTGGCCTGCAAGTTACTGGACGATCGGGGATACGCGGCGCTCGCGGCGGCCGTGTTTGCCCTTCACCCTACGCACGTGGAGGCCGTGACCTGGGTTTCGGATGCAGCCGATCCGCTGATGGCAGCCGTTCTATTGTTATCCGCGCTGGCCCTGCTGCGCTGGCTGAAGAGCGGCAGCCCAGGATGGTGGATCGCGTCCTGGCTGCTGGCTACCGCTTGCTGTTTTGTGAAAGAGACCGGTGTTCTAATGCCAGCTCTGCTGCTGGTGCTGGCGTTCAGCGTCGAGAGCAGGGTGAGCCGGCCCGCAATCCTCTTGACAGGGTTTTCGTTCATCCTCTCTTCGTGTATTTTCCTCGTTCTACGCAGCCAAATTCTCCACGGCTTTGCCCACCCACTCTCAACCGCGCGAGACCATGAGATGGCGCTGACCCTGCCTGCGGCTCTGTGGTTCTACCTCTCGCACCTGTTATTCCCCGTAGGACTGGGCCCATTCTATCCGCTGGCTTTTGTTTCCGACCCGCGAAGTGAGGCTTTTGTGGTGCCCTTACTGCTGTTGGCTGCACTCCTGGCAATGTTGGGATGGCTGCTTCAGCGCCTCTCCGATCAGCGGCTCTTCTGGTTCTGCACGGTGTGGGTTCTTGCTCCTCTGATTGCACCGCTCTACCTCAAGCTATTTCCCGACTTCGAATTGGTTCACGACCGTTACCTTTATCTCCCCACAATTGCCCTCGGAGTAGCGCTGGCCGCCGGACTGAAGAAACTCTCTGATGCAACTCCTGCTGGTACAACTCATGAACGCCACGCCGCAAACTATCTGGCTATCGCGACCGCTGTGCTGGTGACTGCCTCAGCAGTGGAGACGATTTCCTACCAAGGCGTGTGGCAGGACGACACTCACCTGTTCCAGCGTGGCGTTGCGCTCACCCCACGCAATGCCCGCGCGCTGGTCAATCTTGGCGTAGCCAAATTGCAGCAGGGGAACTACCCAGAAGGTACCGCGTTGCTCAAACGCTCTCTGGAAATCCAGCCCGACAATGCTTTTGCGCTATTTGACCTCGGAAACGTCGCTTGGAACAACAATGATGCCGCTGCCACTGAGAGCTACGTCCAGAAGGCGGTAGCGCTCGAATCACACTCCAATTGGTGGGTCATTTTGGCGAGCGCTAAATTCAACTTGGGCAAGCTACCGGAGGCAGAATGGGCCGTGCGGCAGGCAATTGCGATTAATCCCGAAGAACCAGGAGCGCACTTGCTGCTGGGCGGAGTGCGCTTGGCGCAAGGTGACTCGGCGACTGCCGTCCGGGAATTCAGCACCGAGCTGCGGCTCAACCCAGGAAACCCTTCGGCGCGACAGGCACTCCAAGTCGCACAAGAGCAGCTCGCTAAGCGGCACAATTAGTCCGCTTTCTTCGATGAATATAATCCTTTGATCGTAGCGTAGTGCGTCAGAAACCCGCCATGTCGTCCGGCAATGCTACAATGCTTACAAGAGTTACAAGTTGGAGATTACCATGAGATCAACCCGTTCGATGGTCATCAGCATGCGCCTCCCGGCGGAGAGCGGAAAGCGTCTGAAACGCATGGCAAATCGGCATGGATGGACCCCCAGCGACGCCAGTGCGCGCCTGGTGGAGGAAGGTTTGCGCCGGTCGGAATTTGGATTCATCGACTTTCGAGATTCGCCTGCGGGCCGGCAAGCCTGCCTGCAAGGGAGCACGCTCGCCGTATGGGAGGTCATGCTGCTCGTCCACAGCTATAAGAAAGATGTGTCGGCCGTAGCGGGACATCTCAAGTGGCCAGAAGTGAAAGTCCAGGCAGCTGTCAACTATGCGGGGGCGTTTCCCGAAGAAATCAATGCGGCAATGGCTGAGAATGAGGCGACGGATTTTGAAGCGCTGAAGCGCATGTTGCCTCAGGCCGCCGAATTCGTTCCCAAGAAAGCGGCGAAAAACTGAAATGCTCAAGCTTCTTCTCGATGAGCACATCTCACCGGACGTAGCGAATGGTCTGCGTCGCCGCAATCGCGCGATAGAAGTTCGCTATATGGTGGAATGGGAAAATGGGCATTTCCTGGGACAGGAGGACTCCCCTTGTTTGCGAGAAGCCGCCGCCCAGGGATTAACGCTTGTTACTTATGACCGGAGGACGATTCCTCCCCTGCTCAAAACCTGGGCGGAAGAAGAGCGAACGCACGGCGGGGTGGTTTTTGTGGACGAAAAAACAATTTCGCCCGCGGATATCGGCGGTTTGGTCTGGGCCTTGACCAGACTGGCAAGACAAACTGGGAATTGGGATTGGGCTAATAGAATCTTTTTCCTTCGACGCTGATGCCAATCGCCTCAGGGTCCTTCCCTTGTCTAACGCCTGAATAATGAATAAAATCCGGGAAACTAGCATTAGCGCCTGCCAGGAGAATCTCGTGAAAGTAGTGATGCTGTGCGGAGGGCTCGGCACCCGTTTGCGCGAGGAAACCGAGTATCGGCCCAAGCCCATGGTGGAAATCGGCGGTCGTCCGATCCTGTGGCATATTATGAAGTTGTATGCGCACAATGGTTTTACCGATTTTGTGTTCTGCCTCGGATACCGCGGCAACATGATCAAGGAATATTTCCTGAACTACGAGGCGATGAACAACGATTTTTCCGTCTGCCTCGGCCGGAACTCCAAGATTGAATACCAAAACGTCCATCGCGAACAAGACTTTCAGGTCACCCTCGTCGATACCGGACAAACCACGATGACTGGCGGACGGGTGAAGAGGATTGAGAAGTACGTTAGTGACGATCTCTTCATGCTGACCTATGGCGATGGCGTAGGTGATGTAAACATCCGAGAGCTGCTTGAGTTCCACAAAAGCCATGGCAAGCTGGCCACGGTCACGACCATCACGCCGAGCTCCCGCTTCGGAGTCATCGACACAGACGCGACAGGTCGCGTGACCAGGTTTAAGGAAAAGGCGAAGATCAGCGGCCGCGCCAGCGCAGGCTTTTTCGTCCTCGATCGCCTTGCGTTCGATTATCTCGGGGGCGACGATTGCATCTTCGAAAAGGAACCGCTGGAGCGCCTTGCCGACGACGGGCAGTTGATGGCTTATCAGCATAACGGCTTCTTCTACGCCATGGATACGTATCGCGAGTACGAGTACTTGAACCAGTTATGGAGCGCGAATCAGGCGCCATGGAAGGTTTGGCAGGAATAAGAAAGGTTTGGCAGGAATAATTTGGCTGAAACAATAATGAAGAACGGCTTCTGGCGTGACCGCCCCGTCTTTATCACTGGCGCCACGGGACTGGTGGGCGGATGGCTGACAAAACGCCTGCTGGGGCAGGGTGCGTCCGTGACGACGCTGGTACGCGACTGGGTTCCCGCCAGCGAATTTGTGCGCCAGGGGCTGGCCGACCGCGTCAACGTGGTGCGCGGCGATCTGAGCAGTTCCTATCTGCTGGAACGCGCGCTGGGCGAGTACGAGATCGAAGTCGTCTTTCATCTCGCCGCCCAGACGCAGGTGCAAATCGCCAACCGCAATCCACTTTCAACCTTCGAGAGCAACATCCGCGGAACGTGGGATCTTCTGGAGGCTTGCCGGCGTTCGCCAAAGGTGAAGTCGGTCGTCCTCGCTTCCTCGGACAAAGCTTACGGCGATCAGGCGGTGCTTCCTTATAAAGAAGATATGCCGTTGCTCGGGAAGCATCCCTACGATGTAAGCAAGTCGTGCGCGGACCTGATTGCGCAGTCCTACGCGTACACATTTCGCGTCCCTGTGGCGATCACGCGCTGCGGCAATTTTTACGGCGGCGGAGACCTGAACTGGGACCGCGTCGTGCCCGGCACCATCCGCTCCGTGGTTCGTGGCGACCGCCCCATTATTCGCTCCGACGGTAAATTCGTGCGCGATTACTTCTACGTGGAAGATGGCGCCGCGGCCTACATGCTGCTGGCAGAGCGGCTCCTGCAGAATTCGAAGTTTTGCGGCGCGGCCTATAACTTTTCGAATGAAGCGCAGATCAGCGTGCTTGAGCTGGTGAATGCGATCCTCGAGAAAATGGCATCGAATTTGAAGCCCGAGATTCAGAACCAGGTATCGAATGAAATCCGCCATCAGTACCTAAGCGCCGAGCGGGCACGCACTGAATTAGACTGGAAGCCCATGTTCAATCTCGATGAAGGATTGGAAAAGACCATCGCATGGTACCGGGAGGCGCTTCAGTAGTGTCACGAGCAGACGAGTTGCGAGCTAACGAGGTGCGAGCTGACGCGTTGCGCGACCGCATCCGCGCCTTGGTGGGCGAGTACTACCATGAGGCCTTCCCTGCCCGCGACTTCGTGCCGGGATCGTCCCCTGTGCCCATCTCCGGCCGTGTCTTCGACGAACAAGAACTCGAACTCCTGGTCGAGTCCTCGCTCGATTTCTGGCTAACTACCGGACGCTTCGCCGAACAGTTCGAACGTGAATTCGCCAAATTCGTCGGTGTGCGCGAGGCCGTGCTGGTGAACTCGGGCTCGTCGGCCAACCTGCTGGCGGTCGCAGCCCTGACTTCGCAGAAATTGGGCGATCGCCGTCTGCGGCCCGGAGACGAGGTCATCACCCTGGCTGCGGGATTCCCGACTACCGTCAATCCGATCTTGCAGAACGGACTGGTTCCCGTCTTCGTCGATGTTAGCCTTCCCACCTTCAACGTGGATGTCAGTTATCTCGAAACGGCGCTATCCGAACGCACGCGCGCCGTCTTCTTTGCGCACACGCTGGGGAACCCGTTCGATCTCGATGCCGTGACGGCGTTCTCAAAGAAGCACGGCTTGTGGCTGATCGAAGACTGCTGTGACGCGCTCGGCTCGACCTATCGCGGCGAGAAAGTCGGAACCTTCGGCGATCTCGCCACCGTAAGCTTTTATCCCGCGCACCACATCACCATGGGCGAAGGCGGATGCGTCTTGACGGAAAAGCCCCTGCTGCGCACCCTAGTCGAATCCTTTCGCGACTGGGGCCGGGATTGCTGGTGTGCCCCCGGTAAAGAGAACACCTGCGGCAAGCGTTTCGACTGGCAGTTGGGTGAATTGCCGCACGGCTACGACCACAAATACATCTATTCGCATGTGGGCTATAATCTCAAAGCCACTGACATGCAAGCTGCCGTGGGAGTCGCGCAGTTGAAGAAACTGCCGGCATTCATTGAGGCAAGAAAGCGAAATTTTGCGTATTTGAAGTCGGGACTCAAAGACGCGCAGGAGCACTTCGTCCTGCCCGAAGCAACTCCGAATTCCGACCCGAGTTGGTTTGGGTTCCCGCTGCTGGTAAGGGAGACAGCTCCATTCTCACGTAACGCGCTAATTGATTTCTTGTATGAGAGAAAGATCGGCACCCGCCAGCTCTTCGGCGGCAACTTGGTCCGTCAACCCGCCTATGCGGATCTCAACTATCGTGTAGTGGGTGATCTCCGAGCGAGTGACCGCGTGATGAATCAGGCCTTCTGGATTGGCGTATATCCCGGACTCACGCCGCCGATGTTGGATTACGTTCTGGAAACGATAAATGAAATTGCGTTAAAGGGGCACTCGCTGATGTCGCAGCAAAGCTCCAAGGGTGGCTCATGAAGGTCCGCCGCGCATGAAGCTTTCCGACTACATCGTCGGCCAACTCGCGGATTGGGGAGTGCGCCACATCTTCCTGGTCACCGGCGGTGGTGCCATGCACCTCAACGACTCCATCGGCAAGGAGCCGCGTATTCACTACATTTGCAATCACCACGAACAAGCCTCCGCCATGGCCGCCGAAGCGTACGCCCGCATCAGCGGACAGCCCGGCGTGATCAACGTCACCACCGGCCCCGGCGGCATCAACGCCCTCAACGGCGTCTTCGGAGCCTGGACCGATTCCATCCCCATGCTCGTAGTCTCCGGCCAGGTCAAGCGCGAGACCTGCATGCGCGCCCAGGGCATCACCGGCCTGCGCCAACTCGGAGACCAGGAAATCGACATCGTCGCCATGATCGCGAACATCACCAAGTACGCGGTGATGATCGATGATCCTCTCTCCATCCGATATCACCTCGAGCGTGCCTGGCATTTGGCAAAATCCGGAAGGCCCGGACCTTGCTGGCTAGACATTCCCGTCGATGTTCAATCCGCCCAAGTCGATAAGGCCACCTTGCGCGCGTACGATCCCGCCGAGGATGCTCCTCTCTGGAGCGAGCCTGAAGTCAGGAAGCAATGTAGCCAGGTGCTGGAGCGAATTCGCGCCGCAAAAAGACCAGTCATTCTCGCCGGCACCGGCGTACGCGTCGCAGATGCGTTGGACGAATTCCACCAGCTAGTCGAGAAGTTGCAAATCCCCGTTACCACCGCCTGGACCCACGATTTGATCGCCAGCAACGACAAGCTGTTTTGTGGCCGCCCCGGAACCATCGGCGACCGCGCCGGAAACTTCACCGTACAAAATGCGGACCTGGTATTGGTGCTAGGTTCAAGGCTGAATGTTCGTCAGGTCAGCTACAATTGGCAGTCTTTCGCGCCGCGTGCCTTCAAGATTCAGGTCGATATAGATGCATCCGAGCTCCACAAACCATTAGTTCGCCCCGATCTCGCCATTAACTCCGATCTGAAATTCTTTCTCAAAGAACTAGCCGCAGCCAGCGACCGCTCCACCTATGCGCGCCGCCATCAGCAATGGCTGGAGTGGTGCCGCGAGCGCGTGGCGCGCTATCCCGTCATGAAGGATCACCAGCGGAAATCGGTGTCTCCGCTCGATCCCTACCAGTTCATGGAACAACTCTCCAGTCTGCTGGCGGAAGATGATGTAGTGATCTGCGGAGACGCCACGGCCTGCATCGTTACTTTTCAGGTGATGCAAATCCGCAAGCGTCAGCGCCTTATCTCGAATTCCGGCTCGGCATCCATGGGATACGATCTGCCGGCCGCGGTCGGCGCGGCCGTGGCACGCAACGGGGCCAGGGTGATCTGCATGGCCGGAGACGGCAGCCTCCAGTTAAATATTCAGGAGCTGCAAACCATCAAGCACCATCAACTTCCGGTCAAACTTTTTGTGCTCAACAACGGCGGCTACCTCTCCATGCGCGCCACCCAATCCAATTTCTTCGGACGCTTCACCGGCGCAGGCCCCTCCAGCGGTGTTTCCTTCCCCGACTTCGTGAAAGTTGGCTGCGCCTACGGAATTCCCAGCGTGCGCATTGATCGCGCCGCAGACATGCCCCAAGTGCAGGCCGCCCTAGACCAGCCCGGCCCGGCGCTCATCGAAGTCATGCTGGACCCGAAACAAGAGTTCGAACCACGCACCAAGTCGAAGCAGATGCCCGACGGAAAGATTGTTACGCCGCCACTCGAGGATATGTATCCCTTCCTCGACGCCGACGACCTGGCATCGAATATCATCAAGGATAACTAGCGGAAGACAGCAAGCAGGGAGAATGAGTCATGACCGGTGCGGATATTTTCGATGAGTTGTTTGTCCTGGAGCTGGCCAACAACCATCTGGGAAACGTAGAGCGCGGCCTGAAAATCATCGCTGCCTGCGCGCAAGTGGTGCGCTTCAATAACATCCGCGCTGCCATCAAGCTGCAATTGCGCGACGTCGACAGCTTCATCCATCAGGACTTCCGCCACCGCGACGATATCCGTTACATCAAGAAGACCCTCGACACGCGCCTCCATGCAGCGGATTATGCCAAGCTAGTCCAAGCCATCCGCGCCGCCAGTTGCATCCCCATGGCAACTCCCTTCGATGAGACTTCGGTAGAATTCTGCAGCGAGGTAGGCATCCCCATCCTGAAAATCGCCAGTTCCGACTGCAACGACTGGGTTCTGATCGAGAAGATGGCGAAAACCAAAAAGCCCATGATCGTCTCCACCGGCGGCTCGT
>OCZT010005167.1_pt1 | contig 13073 bp, 11 predicted proteins | sample 1539031 | NCBI WGS metagenome assembly OCZT01 (sample SAMEA3539308, study PRJEB22396) | soil metagenome | biome: tundra; feature: field; material: soil | place: USA | collected 2010-05 | depth 0.15 m | reverse complement strand
ATACCCTGCTCCCAGCTTTCAACCGCGTTGGAACTAACGTTCAGCAGACGGGCGAACAGCGCCTGGCTGGCATTCATGGCCGCTCGCATGGCCCGGATCTCGGCTGCCTTTAGCGGCCTGGGACGAGGCGGTATCTCCGCCGAGCGCAGGTCCAGGCTGGCCGAGGGTTTTCCGGAGGATGCCGCTTGCTTGCGCTTGTTTTTCTTCTCTTTCTTCTTGCTCTTCTTACTCATTGCTCCCCCTTAAAGTACGACAATGTGGTATCTCAGACAATGTAGGATATCAGCGGCTACGGTGTAAATAGCTCTCAAGTGGGGGGCAGCCAGAGCCGGTGCGACACTCAAAGCAAATTCATGGTCTGGGGGAATCGACAGAGATGGTCTTCTCCCCGAGCGGCTTGACCACCGGACGTCCCCGGTCGCCCATTTCCAGGTAGGCCCACGGCGTCTCGTGGTCGTGGGTAAAAACCACCAGCCACTGCTCCGGAATGGCCACGTCATAGAACCGATGTTTGTTGGCGATACTGTCCAGCGGATAAAGGTCGTAACCCAGCGTCCAAACCGGATCGAGGTGCTTGGCGTCTGACACCAGGTCGCTGGGATAGCAAGCCACCCGGCCGCCGCTGCGCACCATCACCGCCTGCAAGTCGCGGGTATGGCCGGGGTAAACCTTCACCGCGATGCCGGGGGCAATCTCGGCGTCGCCATTGAGCAACTGCATCTGTCCGCTCGACACCAGGGGATCGTAGTTGTCGGTCATGTAGCTGACGCGGTCGCGCTCGTGCTGTTCGCGGGCGTGCCGCCACTCGCCCTCCTGCACGTAATACTTGGCGCGCGGAAATGTGGGCACGGGCTTGCCGTCTTTGTAATAGGTGTTCCAGCCGCAGTGGTCGAAGTGCAGGTGGGTGTTAATGACCACGTCAATCTCGTCGGGCGAAACGCCGGCCTCCTCAAAACTCTTTAGCAAGCGCGGCTGGTTCTGGTAGATGGACTGGCTCTTTTCGCTGAGCTTGCTGCCGATGCCGGTCTCGATGAGGATGTTTTGCTTGCCGGTGCGAACCAGCAGCGAATTGAGCGCCAAGGGAATGGTATTGCGCTCGTCGGGCTGGATGCGCTTTTCCCACATCACCTTGGGAATGACGCCGAACATGGCGCCGCCGTCCATGCGATAGGTCCCGTCGGAAAGAACGGTCAGTTCAAAGTCGCCCAACGTGATTCGGTGCACCGGTTTATCTCCAAAAGAAGTTGGTTTAACGATCATACTGAATCAGCTTGCCCAGGAGTCCGTACTTCGCCAAGCATGGAGCATCCTGCTAAACTCAGGCCGGAGCCGCGAGACGCCGGATGACCAACCACCAATCCCGACAAACTGCGGAAGACCATTATTACGCGGCCCTCGACCTGTACGCCGAAGGGCACCACGAGGAAGCTATTACCGAATACGAGGCCGCCATCGCCGCCGATCCTTCCTTCCTCGATGCCATGCACGGCCTGGCGCGTGTTTACCAGGACACGGAGCAGCTCGATAAAGCGATTGCGGTCGCTAATCGCATCGCTGAGCTCGACCCTGACGATGTGCTGGCACATACCAGCCTCTCCATTTTGTATCAGCGCAAGGGGATGGTTCCGGAAGCGGAGGCCGAAGCCAACAAGGCGCGCATCCTGGGATGGAAGCAACAACTGAAACAAGGTAAGCAGTAGCCGGAGTGAAACCCCGATCAGCCAGGAAGCCGGAAGCCACGGTGCGCGCGACCTATCGCAAGCTTTCGCGCGCCTGGGGACAGCAGCATTGGTGGCCGGCAGAAACTCCGTTCGAAGTGATCGTTGGAGCGGTTCTCACTCAGAACACCTCGTGGACCAACGTCGAGCGCGCTATGGCCAACCTGCGCTCGGCGGCAGTGCTCAACGTCGAGAGTATTCGCGAACTGTCGCTGCCGAAACTGGAAGAACTGGTCCGTTCCTCTGGATATTTTCGGCAGAAGGCACAGCGGCTGAAGAATTTCGTCGGGTTCCTCGATGCGCGCTACAGCGGCTCTTTGGAGCGGATGTTCGCTACTCCTACCGGACAGCTTCGCGCGGAACTGCTCAGCCAGAACGGTATCGGGCCGGAAACCGCGGACTCGATCCTGTTGTATGCGGGTCATCACGAAGTGTTTGTGGTAGACGCCTACAGTCGCCGTATTCTTGAGCGGCATCTGGCGGTTTCGAGGGGCGCAACGTACGACGAGATTCGCAGCCTCATCGAGCACGCCTTGCAACGGGAAGTGCCGGTGGAGTCGTACCAGCCGGGCAAACAAGCACGGCCGCGGGCGCACGAGGCATCGGCGATGAGCACCGCGCAACGCAGTCCGCGGGCGCAGGTTTACAACGAAATGCATGGATTGCTGGTGCAGGTGGGAAAGCACTATTGCCTGAAACAACAGCCCAAGTGTGAGATTTGCCCGCTCGGTTCGATGCTGCCGATTGCGATAAAAACGAGCGCTGCCGAAAGTAGGTCGTGAAAAAACAAGGCGGGAGTCCCCAACCCTCCGCGACCAAGGCTGCACGCAAAGGACAGGACGGCAGGTTCCTAACCACGGATTTTCACGGATGAACACGGATTTGGTTCAGTCAAGAACTCAAAATCAAATCCGTGGAATCCGTGGTTGATTTTGGTTCTTCTTAACTCTTGGTGCTACGCGCCAGGGCGCGCCTGATCGTCTCGTCGAGCGCGGCCTTGGCCTTGGCGTATTCCTCAGGGCTGATCTTGGCCTGCTGGCGATCAATCTCAAGCTGGAAGAGTTCCTCTTTCATCGCCTCCCGCAGCAGCGCATTACGGTCGCGAGTTGGCGCGGCCGGTTCCATGAAGTCGACGAAATCGGCGGCTGCCTCTCCGGAGTCGACTGCGCCGCGGCCTGACGCTCCGGCGGCGGCCGGTGCGGGATGCGGATGGACGTTTGACTTCGAAACTACGTACGCCCCGCCCATGACCAGCACCAGCGCGAACGCACCGAGGATGTAGGCGCGGTACTCGTGCAGGGGGTCGGGCACGTCAATCGGCGCGCCGAGTCCACCACCTGGACGATTGTCATTGGCGGCGGCTTGCGATCCGCCCATGGCTCCCCCGCTTTTCGCGTCACCTCCGCCCGTAGCCTGTGCACCCTGCTGGCCTTCGGCCTGAAACTCTCCCGTGCCCGCAACCCGGAAGCTGAGGTCCTGCCCGGGCTTGACGTTGGTGACCACCATGATGCCAGCGCCCGTTTCATCGGGCATGGATTGAAACTGCCGCTGATTTTTGGGCGTGAACGTCATGCCCTTGGGCGTCATCACCACGAAGTGCTGTACCTCGCCGAGCGGCTTGGGCGAGATGCTGGCCTCGCCGTTGTAGGGCATGTGATACGACACCTGGAACTGCGTCTCACCGGGGCGTAGCGGATAGTTGAAGGCGTAGTGGTGCTTTTGCGAGCCCGGCGAAGCCTCGACCGCGATGGGCTGCCCGCCCGGGCCTTTGGCCTGCGCCGATTCCATTTCAGCGCCATCGGGCAAAACGAATTCAAACGTACGCTTGTCGTCGGCGACAGTGCGTGGCGGCTGTGACTGGTTGCGAATCGCATACAGCGCGATCCCCTGTAGCTGTTTGCCGTCGCTCTGGTAACGATCAACCTCGACTGTCTGGCTGAGGCCATCCACCTTCTTGGCGGAGTCGTACACCGTAAGCTCGGCGGTGGCCGTACCCGGCATCAACGGGCCACTGGGCGGGAAATAATTCACGCCCTCGTGGGTGACACGCACCATGTGCGGCGCAGGATCACCAGCGGGGGCAGGCAAGGAGAAGTGACCCTGCGCGTCGCTCTTGGTATTCGCCACCTCCTGCATTCCCTGCGACAAGGAGAGGAGCGTGACTTCGTCTCCGGCCGAAGGCTTGCCCGTGGTGGCATTGGTGACGGTGCCGGTGATGTTCTGCGCTGCGGCGAACGAGGTGAGCAAGAGCAGGAGGAGACAAGCAGCAAGCGTTCCGTAAGCCTTTGTAAGCATGGACGAGAATTCAGAAGGAACGCAAGAACCCTCGGATTTCGGGCGCACCAGCCCCGGAACGGGGCGAAAGAGCTTAGCCCAGCGCTTCAGCGCTGGGCGGGGATTAAGAAGAACTCGAGTGCCGTAGGCACGGCAGAGGCCGACCCAATACAGGCTTCTCGATGAATGAGGCGTTGGAGTGCCGTCCCTACGGGACTCACATCGATGGGGAACCCTGACCCAGCGCTGAAGCGCTGGGCTAAGCTCTGTCGCGCCTGCGGCGCTGATATTAACGTTTGTTCCCGGCAAGAGGCCACCCAACAATCTCACGCGCGGCCCCCGTTCGTCGGAGCGCTTCCGGTACGCCGGGTGCCACGCCGGACTACGGCGCGCGCCTTCTCGATGCTGTCGATCTCGGCGAGAATGGCAGCCGCTTCGTCTTCCAGCAGGGTGCGCTGTACCGCGTAATCTGCTTCGCTCAACTTGCCGGCCTTGTGCTCGAAGCTAAGGTCGCGCAGATTCTCGTAGGTCGCCTCTTTGCGTTCCAGTAAATACATCTGGCGGGTCTTCTCTTCGCTGGCTTCCACATCCCCCGGCTGATAGAAAACGTAGAAGAACAGGAGCGCCGCAAACAGCGCACAGCCAAACATTACAAACGCAGTTTCCTGTCCGGAAGCGGCAAAAACAATCAATGCATACATCAGAAATCGGTCTCCTGACGGGCCTTCTTGCGAAGGTCGTCGAGTTGGGCGGCATCGAGATTGGGAGGCGGCACCGGATGCGCTACGGCGCGCGACTTCCACATCCGCACCAGCAATATGGTAAGCGCGAGTGCGCCCGCAAAAACCGCAAACGGCATGATCCAGGCCACGCGGTTGAAGCCCGTCGTAGTAGGCGCCGCCAGCACGGTATTGCCGTACTTCTGCACGAAGCTCTGCAGGACGAGGGAATCGCTATCACCACGTTCGATGCCGGCAGTCAGCTCGTTACGCATACGTTCGGAGTAGGTGCAGCCCACATGGTTGCATTCCAGCAACACTTGTCCGCAGCCGCACATGCACATCAGGCCGTGTCCTAGTTTGTTGAAGCGAGCGTCATCGCCGGCACCCAGGAAGGCGATGGCCAGCAGCGCGATCAGCAGGAGCTGGGCAATGCGAAGTTTCGAGTTTCGAGTTTCGAGTTTCAAGTTTAAGTACCAGCGTTCTTGTTTGAAGGGGCGCGCCTTCAGGCGCGCCGAGAGATCTTCTATCTTTGTCATCCCGAGCCAAGCGAGGACTCAGTCCGAGTCGGGGATCGATTTTACGCAACCGCGTGATACTGCGGCACCCCAACCTCCAGCCATTCCACGATGCAGGACAGCACCCCATGCTCCGGATCCTCCTCGGCAAAATCCACGCTGGTCGTTGTGGACTCGGGAATGGGATCACCATCGCCGGCCAAAGCTTCGAGGTGGAACTCGACGGCCTCCCGCATTACTTGCCGCATCTGTTCCAACGTCGCTGCTGTCGACACGACCCCGGGCACGTCCGGCAGGAAGCCACTTAGGTTGTTAGCACCGACCTCGTAGACAACTAGAAATTTCTTCTTCATTGCCAAACCCAGACCCTTCATTCTTTTTTCAGCCCCGCTTGTTTCAACACACTCGACAAAGTCTTCGGGTGCACATCATCCGAGGGGGCGCCCGCTATTGTCACTTTCCCGGCCTTTAAATGGTGCTTGTATTGACGATGGCTTCCTCGCTGCGCGACTTGGCGCCAGCCGTAGTCTTCGATCCGCCTGATGAGATCGCGAACCTTCATTATTTTCGGGCCATCTCAGTCTCCGCTCACTTCCACCACCCGACCTCGCGCCGCCTCGGCTTCCGCACACTCTTTCTCTTTCACGGTAACCTTTGCCGGCTTCATGTTGGGCAGCAGCGCAATCAACGTCCCGATGATCACGATAATCACGCCCGACCAGATCCACATCACCAGCGGATTCACGTGCGCCTTGATGATCGGCTTGCCCGTGTCCTGGTTGCGCCCGGTGTACACCAGGTACAAATCTCCGCTGGGCCGCGAGCGGTTAGCGACAATGGTTGATGTCTGCTCGCTCGCCTTGTAGAAGCGGCGCTCGGGATACATGGTGTCAATCTTCTTGCCGTGCCGGTAAACGTCAATCACGGCCCACTCACTGCTGTAGTTCGGCTTGTCGTCCTGCGTGTAGGAGTCGCACACCAAAGTGAAAGAGCCGATCTGCATCTTGTCGCCGAAGCCCATCTCCTGCTCTTTATCCAGATTAAACGGCAGACCGGCGAAGCCGATCATGATGACGATGAAGCCAAAATGCACCAGATAGCCACCGTAACGGCGCGTGTTGCGGCGGGTGATGGTCACCATCCCTCCGAGAATGTTCTTTCCCGACTGCCGTGCGATGACGCGACCGCCGCGCCAGAACTCACCCACTACCGTCGCCGCCACCAGCACCGACAATGAAATCGCCATCAGCGAATAGAAGTAAGAGACGTCCTCCCAGGGATGCATGCCGCCGATCATGAGCACGATCGCCGTCAGCACCGCCAGAACTGCCGGCCACAGAAAGTTACGCTTCAGGCTGTCGAGGGAGGTCTTGCGCCACGCCAGCAGCGGTCCCACCGCGGTGAGGAAGATCAGGAACAGCCCAATCGGCACGTTCACCCGATTGAAGAACGGCGGCCCAACCGTGACCTTCGAGCCCGTGACCCACTCCGACAGCACCGGGAAGAGCGTGCCCCACAACACGGCGAAACACGCCACCAGCAGTACCAGATTGTTGAACAGGAAACTTGATTCGCGAGAGACCAGCGACTCCAGCCGGTGCTCGCTCTTCAGCGTCTCGCGATTGCGCACAAAGAAGAACACGCAAGTGGCGAACGTCAGCGCCAGGAACCACACGAACCAGATGCCAATCCCCGACTGCGCGAAGGCGTGTACCGAACTCACCACGCCGCTGCGCGTGAGAAACGTCCCGAAGATGGCCAGCAGAAACGTGGTGAAGATGAGCCACATGTTCCACATCTTCATCATGCCGCGCTTCTCCTGCATCATGACCGAATGCAGGAAAGCGGTCATGGTGAGGAACGGCAGGATCGATGCGTTCTCCACCGGGTCCCATCCCCAGTAGCCGCCCCAACCCAGCACCGCGTAGGCCCAGTGCGCGCCGAGAAAGATTCCGCAGGTGAGGAAGAGCCACGCCACCATGGTCCAGCGGCGGGTGATGTGAATCCACTTCTCGCCGGGATACTTCATGATGAGCGCGCCCAGCGCGAAGGCGAATGGCACGGTCACGCCGACGTAGCCGAGATAGAGCATCGGCGGGTGGATGACCATCTCGGGGTACTGCAGCAGCGGATTGAGGCCGTTGCCGTCGGCCGGAATCTGTCCGCTAACCAGGCCGAACGGATGCGCCGCAAAGTTTACCAGCAGGAGGAAGAACACCTGAACCGCGGCGATGATTGCCGAGGCATGCGCCGTCAGTTGCGGATCGACTTTGTAGCGCAACCGCAGCACCAGCGCGTAGGTTGACAGCAGCCACGCCCAGAACAGCAGCGAACCTTCCTGCCCCGACCACAGCGCGGCGAACTTGTAAGCGACGGGCAGGTCCCGATTGCTGTGGTGAAGGATGTAAGCGACGGAAAAGTCGTTCCCGAGGGCGGCTATCACCAGCGCCACGGCGGCTACCGTGACCGCCGCCCAGCAGGCGATACCGGCACGGCGCGCGGTCTCGCCGAGGCGGTCGTCCTTGCGATAAAGCGCGAGCGAGCCCGCGATGAACGAATAGGCCGCCAGCGCCAGGGCCAGCAGAAGCGCAAAACTTCCAATTTGAGGCATGAAGATCGATTACCTGTATTATTTCCTGCCGGATGAATCCGGTGGACAACGCCATCCTTAAGCGAATGTTCTCATTTTACTCGCAATCGCAAGGCCAGAGGCGAATCGGCACCGTGAGGAATACAACTTTGCGGGAGGTCACAACGAATGCAGGCCCGCGCAATGCGCGTAGTGGCGCACTACTGCGACGACGGTTCCTTGATGTTTGACAGACTTCGCCAGGGTGAGCTCCCGAATTCAACCGGAAACTCCCCGAATCGGGTTGGTGGAGTCCCCACCGGGTCAAAACAACCCACCCCAGGCCGCTCGCGCTTGCCGTTTCTTCGCTGCCCTACGGACCGCCTGCTTGCTTCCCGCTTGCTGGCGTCCCTCCGCTGCTTTGGTCCTCGCCGCCTTCTTCGCCGATTCGCCGGCCTGGGTGCTCGGCGCTTTTCCCTCGCGTGCATCTTCGCGGGCCCGCTCCAATATTTCTTTCTCCGGCATCGATTTTCCTCCTCGTACCTTCAACAGAGATGCAGAATCCGGCCTGCGGGATGGACTACACTAACCCTGCGCGCAGCCGCGCTGACATGCCTGCAGCCGTAGCTCAATCCGTCCTGGCAACCCCCGCCACGCGATCGCACAAATACCGGCCGGTGCTTTTTGCGGCGGCGCTCTTGCTTGCGGTGACCGTCATCGTGTACAGCGCTGCGTGGATGTACTACATTCGGCGGCCTATTCAAGTCGAAATCGGGATTGACACACGGCCCACTCCGTCGGGACTCGAACTCAAGAACATATACAGGGACAGCCCGGCGGAGAAAGCCGGGCTCAAGTTGAAAGATCAAATTCGAGCCATCAATGGACAGGCAGCCACCACCGTCCAAGGCAACGACTCCGACGTTCGGGTGCGGACATGGCAGAGAGCGCTCCCTGGCGATTCCGTACTATTGACCATCCAGCGGCCAGGGAACCCGCAACCGCTGCTGATTCGAGTGGCGTTCCGCGCCGTGCGCGGCACCGGCGATAGGGTGACTGTCGTACACACGGTGGCCGAGCAGATTCGAGCTTCGTATCCCGTGTTGTTCCTCGTCGTCGGTATGGTGGTTCTCTTTCTTCGGGTGGAGGACCGTAACGCCTGGCTGCTAGCGCTCGTGTTCACCGCCTTCATCGCCGTTTCACCCAAGCCGGAAGCCTTTGCTGGCGCCCCTGACATTCTTCGGCAATTCCTCTACGCCTACCGGACTGTCTTCAGCAGCCTGCTGGCGCCGCTCTTCTACTTCTTCTTCGCGGTCTTTCCCACGCGCTCTCCGGTGGATCGGAAAGCTCCATGGCTGAAGTGGGTGCTGCTGGTGGTCCTGGCCTGCCTCGACCTGGGAGGAATGCGTAGCGGCGAGCTCGAAGCGATGCCTCCGGTTCTCGCCTTGTTGGGGATGCCAGTGGTGGACAGCGTAAGAACGGTAGTCGGCTACGGAAGCGTCTTCTTGGGTGTGGCCTCACTTCTGTTGAACGTGTTCAGCGTTTCCAGCGTAGAAGACCGGCGGAAACTTAAGGTGATTCTCTGGGGAACGATCATTGGAGTTACTCCTGCCGTACTGATCGGACTGGTTACGCAATTGGCAAGGATCCAAGAACCCTTTTGGGTAGAATTCGCTAAGGTGATCCTGCTTTTCTTGTTTCCTCTCTCCTTCGCCTACGCGGTGGTGAAGCATCGGGTGATGGAGATTCCGGTTCTGCTCAAGAGGAGCGCCCGATATTTCGTGGTGGAGCGCGGATTTGTTTTTCTGATTCTGGCGGTTTCAGTGGGGGCGACCTTCTGGTTGGCACAGGCGTTCTCCCGGCTTTTCTCCGCCGGGTCAAAAGCCGCCATTCCGGTGGGCGCAACCTTCGGCGTGCTGCTGATCTCCGGCGCGACCCAAGTGCATCGGCGGGTGCGAACGCGGCTGGATCGCGCCTTCTTCCGCAGTTCTTATGACGCACAACAGATTCTGGAGAACCTCGCGGCGAAGACACTTACTGTCAGCAGCCGCGAAGGATTGGCTGCGCTGTTGCACGACCAGATTCAAGATGCGCTGCATCCGATCTCGATGTATGTGTACCTCGAGGCCGGCAACGGACAATTGCAGGCTTACGCTGGGAATCCTCCAGCGGAGGCGATGACACTCTCCGCGAGCGCAGCCGGGATTGCCGAACTGGCAGACCGTAGCGACCCACTGGAGCTGCTCCCGGAAGCCATGCATGGAACGCAATTGGAGCCGCTGCAACCGGAGTGTTTGGTACCGATTCGCGGCTCAAGCGAAGGCCAGTTGCAAGGAGTGGCCGTGCTCGGTCCGCGGCTTTCGGAAGAACCGTATTCCACGAGCGACAAACGTCTGCTGGCTTCGGTCGCCAGCCAGGCCGGTATTGCCATGCGCAGCATTACCTTGGCCGAGAAGATGGCGGCGACGATGGAGGTGGAGCGTCGCAGCGAGCAAGAAATGCAGATCGCGCGCCAGGTACAGAGCCGGCTTCTGCCGCAGCAGGCGCCATCGCTTAAGACGCTGGACTGCGCCGGCAAGTGCATCCAGACGCGCGCCGTGGGAGGCGACTACTACGACTTTCTCGATCTCGGCTCGGGCCGCCTCGGCCTGGTGCTCGCCGACATCTCGGGGAAAGGAATGTCGGCTGCATTGCTGATGGCCAATCTCCAGGCCAATCTGCGCGGCCAATATGCACTGGCTCTGGAAGACATTCCCCGCCTGATGCGTTCCGTGAACCACTTGTTCTACAAGAACACCGAGAACAACAACTACGCCACAACGTTTTTTGCCGTCTACGACGACGAGACGCGACGCTTGCGTTATGTCAATTGCGGGCACAATCCTCCGCTGCTTGCAAGAGCCAACGGAAGCGTCGAGCGGCTCGAAGCGACAGCGACCGTCCTGGGGATGTTCGAGGAGTGGGACTGTTCGGTGGTCGAACTTGAACTAGCAGTGGGCGATGTTTTAGTGATTTATACCGACGGGGTTTCAGAAGCTTCACCGAACGAACAAGACGAGTTCGGGGAACAACGTCTCATCGACGCCACGCGCGAAGGTCGGGAGCGGTCCGCCGACGAGGTCCTCGAAGCCATCCTCAGCGAGGTGCAGGAATTCAGCCAAGGCGAGCAGGCGGATGATATGACGCTGATCGTGGTGCGGGGGCGGTAAGGCATAATTCGGAGTGTAGTTCTTTGGTGGAAGCCCCCGCATTTATGCGGGGGAAGGAGCGCTTTAGCGCTCCGGTAAGAGTTCGGCCTTGATCACGCGCTTTAGCGCCGGGATCGGGAAATCCCGGGGCTAAAGATCGCTGCACAAGTAATGTCCTATGTGGTCGTTTGGAATTGAGGGTTCGATTCTGAAATTGTCATTACGAGCGAAGCGAGGAATCTGCTGTTGTTTGCGCCTGGAACGAGGGATGGGGGAGAACAGCAGATCCCTCACGGCCTAAAGGCCGTTCGTGATGACAAATCAGAGATAGCGAAAACCGGACATAACTTATGCAGCACTCAATAAAGAGGGTTGTGAGAACTGTGCCGTCCCTAAAGGGACTCGGATCTATTTCCCACCGTACCCAGCACTCCGCCTGCGGCTGCGTGCTGGGCTAAACTGAGCCGCGCCTATGGCGCTGGATTTTCCGTTAACAAATCCCATTAGCAAATACCAAGTTTCGTTCTCACACACGCTCCAAAAACCGGCGTTAGGGTGGCTGTTTAGGGCACGACTGAAGCCGTGCCCTGTCCAATTTGTGAGATAGCGTCTAGTCCCTAGCCCCTGCTTTCTCACGCTTGCGCCGGCAACCCTGCGTTGGAAATCCAGCGCGTCGCCGGTTTGATGGTTGCCTTGGGAAGAATGTCGAGGTAGATCACGGCGTACCGGAAGGCGATTACGCCAGCCGCGATGACCAGAACGCTCGACGCCAACTCCGTCCACTTGGGCACGTAGTGCGTTCCCATGGCTGACTGTAAGGAGTTGATCGAGACGTTCAGCCGGTCAACCATGAATCCGGCGACCACGATGGCAGAGGTCCAGTACAGCCGCTCGGGATTCGAACGCACACTCTGAAAGCTCAGGAGGAAGATGGGGATCGCCAGGAACAGCGCCACCTCGAGCCAGAAGTATCCGGCTTCGCTGGTGCGCTGGAAGGCATAGCCCAGCGCCTGGTTCGAAACCAGGTCGAGGAGTTTGAAGAAGGCATACACGATCAGCAACAGTTGGATCATCCGGCCGCAATCGCTGAGAATGCTGAAATCAATCCGCACGTTCAGCGAACGCATGCACAGGTAGATGGCCATCACGGTCAGCGCCAGCCCCGCGGGAATGGCGGAAAGATAAAACAACGAGTGCATGTACTGCGAATACCACAGGGGATGAATCCTGCCGCGCGCGATGAGATAGAGACCGCCCAAGTAAGATTGGTGCATCGAGGACAGCAGCACGCCAGCCAACACGACAGCGATCAGGATCTTGTGGTGATAGCGCAATATCGTCTCGCGAAATGCCTTCCACGGCAGCTTCTCGATCACCGCCGGAGCGAACTCGAAGGTCAGCACCGTCATGTAGGTCATGATGCAGACACACACATCGAACAGGACGGAGCGGTGGTTCCACATCACGATGGGGTGCCAGAAACGCCACGGCAAACCGATCTCGTACAGATATCCGACCATGACGGTCATGTAGCCGAGGAATGAAATCAGAATCGAGGCGCGCAAGATGGGCCGGTAGCGCTCCATGCCCAGCAAGTAAACAGCGGCGCTAATGCCGAATCCGGCGGCGGAAAGTCCGATGCCGCAGAGCGTACCCAGACCAACCCACAATCCCCAAGGCATCTGGTCGCTCAGGTTCGTGCTGGCCCGGAATCCCTCGAAAAACCGAACGTACGTCGCATACAGACCGGTAGTAAGTATGATGGCTACAATGACGCGCCATAAAGTTATTTCCGATTTGATTCGCGCAATCATGGCTAGCTCCTTTCCCCTTTGATGCTGTCGATGGTGGCTTTCTCTTCGGCTTCAGCGACCGCAACTTCGCGGCGCCGCTGTGTGACCCAATACAAGGCCGACAGAATGGTGCCGCCCATGATCACAACTTTGGGTGAGTCGCCCAGCGCGCTGGCGGTGAGTGTTGGCATGGGCTGATTGCCCGTGGGTGCCGGCTTGAAGCCCAGCTTCTCGAACGGAACGTCGGAGACGAACAGAACGCTTCCTCCACCGAGTTCTTCGAGACCGTAGATC
>OCZT010005166.1_pt1 | contig 13077 bp, 13 predicted proteins | sample 1539031 | NCBI WGS metagenome assembly OCZT01 (sample SAMEA3539308, study PRJEB22396) | soil metagenome | biome: tundra; feature: field; material: soil | place: USA | collected 2010-05 | depth 0.15 m | reverse complement strand
CGCCGCCGGCGGGCTCTACGCCTCCCCCGCCGACCTGGTCCGGTGGGACGAAGCATTCTTCGGCGGACGACTGCTCGACCCGCCGGCGGTGCGACTCCTCACGACTCCGCCGCAACTGCCGGGCGGCACCGTGACGACCTACGCGATGGGCTGGATCCGCGAGACGCTCGACGGCTATCCGCTGGTATGGCACAACGGCGGCGTGATCGGCGCGAACACGCGCAACGCGTATTTCCCCGACCAGCGCATCAGCGTCGTCGTGTTCGCCAACACCGTCGGGTTCGACGAGACGCGCATCGTTCGCGAAGCGTTCCGCGCTCTGCGTGCCGCCGTCGGAGGCACAGCTCGCGGCCGAGCACGAGCGCGACACGAAGCCCGCGCCGGGCGAGGACCCGGTGGTCACCGCAGCGGTGCGGGCGGAATACGAGCGCTGGCGCGCCGGCAAGGTCGACTTCACGCGCTACGACGCGACGATGCGCGCCGCGTTGAACGACGCTCTGGTGCAGCAGGTCACCACGGGACTCGCAGCGCTCGGCGCGCCGACGGCGTTCGTGTATACCGGCAAGACGGCGCTGCCCAACAACGCGGGCACGTCGTACAGCTACCGGGTCGTCGCGCCCGGCGGTGCTGTTTCGCTGGTCTACAGCCTCGATACCACCGGGACGATCAACGGCATCCTTTTCAAGCCGGCGGAGTAGCCGCTAGGGTACGTCGTGACGCGCGGTCAGCTCGGCGACGCGGGCGCGCAAGGCCTCTTTCTTCGCGCCGGTCTCGATGTCGGTCAGCGCCTCGCCGATGATGCGGCCGACCTCACGCGCGTCGTCCTCGCTGAAGCCGCGCGACGTGATCGCCGGCGAGCCGATGCGAATCCCGCTGCTGACCGCCGGCTTCTGCGGGTCGAACGGGATCGCGTTCTTGTTCACCGTGATCCGGATCTGGTCGAGGTACTCCTCGACCGCTTTTCCGGTGAGGTTCTTCGGCGTCAGGTCGACCAGAAGCAAGTGCGTGTCGGTACCGCCGCCGACGAGCCGCGCGCCTGCGCGCTGCAGCTCTTCGCCCATCGCCCGCGCATTGTCGATCACCTGCCGCTGATAGGTCGTGAACGAGGGTCGAAGCGCCTCACCGAACGCGACGGCCTTGGCCGCGATCACGTGCATGAACGGACCGCCCTGGATCCCCGGGAAGACGCTCTTGTCAACCGCCTGCGCGTACTGCGTCGTGCTGAGGATCAGGCCGCCGCGCGGACCGCGCAGCGTCTTGTGGGTCGTCGACGTCACGAAGTCGGCGAGCGGGACCGGCGACGGGTGCAGGCCGGTCGCGACCAGCCCCGCGATATGCGCCATGTCGACCATGAACGCCGCGCCGATCTCGCTCGCGATCTCGCGGAACGGTGCGTACTCCATCGTGCGCGGATACGCGCTCGCGCCGGCGATGATCAGCTTCGGCTTGTGCTCGCGCGCGAGCTCGCGCACCTGGTCGAAGTCGATCAGCTCCGTGTCCTTGCGAACGCCGTACGCAATGGCGTTGTAGAGTTTGCCGCTGAACGAGACCTTCGTGCCGTGCGTCAGGTGCCCGCCGTGCGCGAGCGACATCCCCAGGATCGTGTCGCCGGGCTTCAGCACCGCCATCAGCACGGCCATGTTGGCCTGCGCGCCGGCGTGCGGCTGCACGTTGGCGTGCTCCGCGCCGAACAGCTGCTTGAGGCGCTCGATCGCAAGCGTCTCCGCGACGTCGACGTACTCGCAACCGCCGTAGTACCGCTTGCCGGGATACCCTTCGGCGTACTTGTTCGTCATCACCGAGGCGGTCGCTTCGCGCACCGCGCGGCTGGCGTAGTTCTCCGACGCGATCAGCTCGAGGTTGTCGCGCTGGCGGCGCTCTTCGCCCGCGATCGCGGCGGCGACCTCGGGATCCGAAGCGGCGAGCGTCTGGGGTTCGAGCAGTTGCATGTCGGTTGTCAGCCTCGGTCGTCGGAATCGGAGCGGCGGCGAATCAACGTCGTCGCCGAGTAGTCGGGTTTCGCCGCGGCCACACGACGCGCCCCGGTGAAGCGGAGAACCTGGACCAGGACCAGCAGGCCGACGGTCGTGCCGATCGCGATCCAAAACCACGGGCCCGCGTAGCGCGGCGTGGTGTGGTCGAACAGATATTCGGCGAGCGCGATGACGACCGCCGCGAGCGGGACGAGGTTGCCGAGCGTCTGACGGTCGACGGTCATTGCGGCGAGGTCGGGTCGGTCACGATGATCGGGTCACCTCACTGAAGAACGCAGCACCGGTGCGCATCGCCGTTTCCAGCTCCTCGTTCCGGGAACCGCTCGAGGCGAGAACGCTGACGCAGCTGGAATGGATCGAGCGCTGCGCGACGCTGCTCGACGCCGACGGCCTGCTCTTCGACACCGCGCATTTTCCCCGCACCGACGCTGAATACGCGGCGCAGCTGCGCAAGGTTACGATCGACCTCGGGATGGTCCCCTTCGGGCTCGATTGCAGCACGCTGCTCGAGCCGGCCGCCGCCGCGGACGCGCGGGACACCGTCCTGACGCTCGCCGCGGGGCTCGGCACCGCCGTGATCCGCACGGTGCTTCCGGCGCCGGGCCCGGTGCCGCCGGCAACCTTCGCCGAGACGGTCGGAGCCGCGAAGGCGCTGAGCCGTGCCGCCAAGGCCATCAACGTCACCGTGCTGCTCGCCACGGCGCCGGGGACGCTCGGCGCGGACCTTGCCGCGGTCAAACACCTGCTCAAGGACGTCGACAGCGCTTGGTTGCGGGCGTGCCCCAACGCACTGGTCGACGATGCGGCGCTCGGTGTAAAAGATCGCTATCCGGCCTTCGTCGCGACCCCCGAGGACGATCCGCGGCTCGTCGTCGCACGCCGAAGCGGCGCCTGGGTCATCCTCGACGCACCGCCGGACGAGCGGCCGTGGGATCTGGTCGACAAAGCGATCGCGGCCCTCCGGAAGGCGGAGGCGGAGCGCCGGCTGACGGCCGGGATGTAGGTCTGGAGATGCGACGTGACCGCAGCGGCCGTCTGGAACCCGGTTGAAGACCTGCCTGTAGCAGGTGGGTGCGGCCCGGGCGCCCAGTGTCCAGCGAGAAGCCGGACAGCCGGTCGTATCCGGAGCTGATGCTCCCTTGGTTTCGACGTTGGCCAACCACCTGGGACCTACGCGAACCACCGCAGTCGCCGTCGCTGCTGTATCGTATACCAGCCGTCAAGGACTTGACAGCCGTCCCTTCGCGAGCACGCCACCGTGGACGGCGGAGCCGTCCGTTTGCGGCGAGAAGCGCCGCAGCGTGGACCCGATTCAGCTCACCGTCGAACCGCTCGACCTGCCGCTCAAGCACACCTTCACCATCGCGCGTTCGTCCGAGAACGTCTCGCGCACGGCCGTGGTGCGACTGCGTTGGAACGGCCTCGAAGGACTCGGCGAGACCGCGCCGATCACACGGTACGGCGAGAGCCTCGAGAGCGCGATCGCCGGCCTGCGCACGCAGCGGCTGGGCGACGATCCTTACGCGTTCGAACGGTTACTGGACGGGCTCAGCCCCGCGCAGATGTGCGGGCTCGACATCGCGCTGCACGACCTCGTCGGGAAAGATCTCGAGCGGCCGCTGTGGCGTCTGCTGGGACTCGATCCGGCGCGCACGCCGCGCTCCTCGTTCACGATCGGGATCGCCCCGCTCGCCGAGACGCTCGCGAAGGTGCGCGAGGTCGGGACGCACCCGGTCATTAAAGTCAAGCTCGGCAAGGGCGCGGAGATCGAGACGGTCGAGGCGATCCGTTCCGTCTACCACGGCACGATTCGTGTCGACGCGAACGAGGGCTGGACGCCCGAACAGACGGTCGAGCTCCTCACCGAGATGGCGAAGTTCGAGATCGAGTTCTGCGAGCAACCGATCCCGGCCGGCTCGCCCGAGAAGCTGCGCTGGATTCGCGAGCGTTCGCCGATCCCGATCGTCACCGACGAGGACTCGAAGGACGCGCGCGACCTCCCCGCCTTGTACGGCTGCGTCGACGGGATCAACATCAAGCTCGCGAAATGCGGCGGGATCCGCGGCGCGCTGGCGATGATCCACACCGCGCGCGCGCTGGGGTTCAAGATCATGCTCGGCTGCATGGTCGAGTCGCAGATCCTCACCACCGCCGCTGCCCACCTGAGCCCGCTGGTCGACTGGGCCGATCTCGACGGGCCCTTCCTCACCGCCCGCGATCCGTTCGCCGGGATCACGTACGCGGACGGCAAGATCGTGCTGCCGGACGGCCCGGGACTCGGCGTACGTGAAATCGCCCCCTCTCACCGTCACCCTGAGCTTGTCGAAGGGTGAGCCGGCGGTACATCGTGCTGGCGCCGCGCGCATTCACCTCGCGCGCCGCGAAGATGGCGCACGGCGTGATCGCCTACTCGTCGGATACCGTGGTCGCCGTCGTCGATCCCGCACTCGCCGGCCGGCGCGTGCGCGACGTGATGCCGCATCTCGCCAGCGACGCACCGATCGTCGCCTCGTTCGAGGAAGGGATGGCGTTCGCGCCGACCGCGCTGCTGGTCGGAATCGCGCCGGCCGGCGGGAAGCTGCCCGACGATTTCCGCGCGGCGATCCGCAGCGCGCTGAAGGCGCGGCTCGAGGTCGTGAGCGGTCTGCACGCGATGCTCAACGACGACGTCGAGTTCGCCGCGCTCGCGCGCGAACACGACACGCGCATCTGGGACTTGCGCCTGCCGCCGGCGGCACCGCTGTTCTCGGGCGCGGCGTGGGACGTCAAAGCGAAGATCGTGCTGACGGTCGGCAGCGACGCCGCAGTCGGCAAGATGACCGCGGCGCTCGAGCTGCTGCGGGCCGCGCGCGAACGCGGCGTCGACGCGGCCTTCGTGCCGACCGGGCAGATCGGGATCGCGATCGCCGGCTGGGGAACGGCGATCGACCGCGTCGTCGCGGACTTCGCCCCCGGCGCCGCCGAGCAGCTCGTCCTCGAAGGCGAGCGCCGTGCGCGCGAGCTGCTGTTCCTCGAAGGCCAAGGCGGGATCAACAACCCGGCGTTCGCGCCGGTGACGCTGGCGCTGCTGTTCGGCGGCGCGCCCGACGCGCTCGTGCTGGTGCACAACGTCGCGCGCGACCGCATCGAGGACTACGACGTTCCGATCCTCTCGTACCGCGCGCTCATCCGCACCTACGAAGGTCTGTGCGCCACGGTGAAGCCGGCGCGCGTCGTCGGGATCGCGCTCAACACGCGCGACTGCAGCGATGACGAGGCGCACGCGGAGATCGAGCGCGCCCGCGCCGAGACCGGGCTGCCGTGCGACGACGTCGTGCGCAACGGCCCGCAGGCGCTCTACGACGCGATCGCCCCCGCACTCGTCAAGACCGAGGTCCTGCATGTATAAGCCGCTCGCCGTGCTCGCTGCATGCGCCGTGATGCTCGGGGCCTGCACCAAGGTCGACCAGACGCAGTCCGGCGGCCGGCACGCCTGGACGCGCCCCGGTCATCTGGTGATCGGCGCCGCCGGCGAGGAACCGGACACGCTGAACAAGCTGTTCGCGAACACCGACGCGGCCGACCAGATCGCGCAGTTCATCTCCGAGCCGTTGTTCCGTTACGGCCCATCGGGTGAGTATCTGCCCGCGGCCGCGACCGAAGAGCCGACGCTGCAGAACGGCGGCATCTCGAAAGACCAGCACACCGTCACGCTGCACATCCGCAAGGGGATGAAGTGGTCGGACGGCGCGCCATACGACGGCCGCGATCTCGTGTTCACGTGGAAAGCTGTGATGAACCCGCGCAACAACACGCGGCTCACGACGGGCTGGGACGACATCGCGTCGATGGATCTGCCCGACCCGTACACCGTCATCGTGCACCTCAAGAAGCCGTATGGCGGGATCATGGGGATCTTCGCCTGCGGCGGCGCGGGCTATCCGCCGCTGCCGGCACATCTGCTCGAGAAACTCCCCGACCTCAACCACGCGCCGTACAACAGCAAGCCGATCTCGAGCGGCCCGTTCGTGCTCACCGCCTGGAACCACGGCTCCTCGCTCGAGCTCGCCGCGAACCCGCTCTACTGGCGCGGCAAGCCCGGACTCGACCGCGTCACGTATCGCATCATTCCCAGCGCCGACACGCTGTTCACGCTCTTGCAGACGCACGACGTCGACCTCTTCGACAGCGTCACCGAAGGTCAGATCGACCGGCTGAAATCGCTCAACGGGTTCAGCGTCACGAAGCGGCTGATCGCGAACCTTCGGCGGCTGCAGTTCAACACCGCCAAGCCGCAGCTCTCCGACCCGCGGGTGCGGCGCGCGATCGGCGAGGCGATCGACTGGGACCGCATCAACGATACGATCTACCACGGCTACAACCAGCGCGCGGCGACGGACATCTTTCCGCTTTCCTGGGCGGCGCCGACGGGGATCACGCCGATGAAGCGCGATCTCGCCGACGCGCAGCGCCTGCTCGATGCGGCGGGGTGGACGCGCGCTGCCGGCGGCGTACGCGCGAAGGACGGCGTCCCGCTGTCGTTCTCGGTCTCGACCACCGTTTCGAAGCCGGCGAACATCCAGGCCGAGCTGCAGATGATGCAAGACCTGCGCGCGGCCGGCGTCCAGCTGGAGGTGAAGAACTATCAGACCAGCCTGCTCTTCGCGCAGACCGGGCCGATCTACACCGGGAAGTACGATTCAGAGTTCACCATCGAGACGCAGGGACCAGATCCCGACAATGAGGGATTGTGGAGCGGGAAGATGATCCCGCCGCACGGCGCGAACGCGTCCTGGCTCAACGACCCGGTGCTGACCCAGGCGAGCCACGACGCGAACCTCACCATGGATCGCGCGAAGCGAAAGGTGCTCTACCAGCGCCAGGCCGACCGGATCCACGAGCTGACCCCGGCGGTGTTCTTGTACTGGCAGAACTCGTTCACCGCGGTCAACACCGACCTGAAGAATTGGAAGCCCGCGTCGTACATCTCTGACTACTGGAACTGCTGGGAGTGGACGATTTAGGGTGCTGCGGCTGATCGAACGGCCGGGAGCGCATGACCTCGTGCGCGTGCCGCCGTCGACACGCGCGGTCGTCTCGTGGAACAGCGACGCGCCGGCCGGCGAGATCGCGCTGATCGCGCACCGTGCGGGCGGTACGGTCTCGCCGCCGCTGCCGTACGCGCGCTGGTCGCCGGACGAGCGCCGGTCCGAGAACGGCGGCGATGCCGAGACGCGGATCGAGGTCGACGTCGTACGCAGCGACGCAGCGCTCTCGGCGATCGGGATCGCGAGCAGCGTCGAGCTCGACGCGGTCGCGGTCGCAGTCCCGCCGCCGTCCGGCGCGCGTTCCGCCGCGCGCTCCCGTACGTTGGAGCTCGACGTCCCGCGCATCTCGCAGTACTCCTCGGCGTATCCCGACGCGCGTGGCTGGTGCTCGGCGGCGGCGCTCGCGATGCTGCTCCGCTACCACGGCGTCGTGGCGAACGTCCCCGAGGTCGTGCGCGGCGTGTACGACGGCGCGTACGGCGGGACGGGCAACTGGGCGTTCAACGCGGCCTACGCGGGCGCGCGCGGACTGCGTGCGGTCGTCGCGTACCTGAACGGGATCGACCACGTGGCCGCGTTCATCGACGCGGGACTCCCGGTCGCGATCTCGATCGGTTGGAACGCGGACGAACTGCCGGGCGCGCCGCTCGAGCACAGCGAGGGCCACCTGCTGGTCGTGCGCGGCGTCGACGCCTCGCATGTCGCGGTGAACGACCCCGCGCACCCGTCGATCGCGACACGCTATCCGCGCACAGCACTCGACCTCGTCTTCCGCGCGCACGGCGGCGTCGCGTATCTCGTCGCGCCGCGCGAGCGCACCGCCGACCTGGTCGCGCTCGCGAACGACGCTGTATGAAAACGCAGCCGCGCGGGCGTCTCGTCGCGCCGGATGCGGTGCGCGATGCGCCGCTGCACGTCGTGCTGGTCGAGCCCGAGATACCGCCGAACACCGGGAACGTCGCGCGGCTGTGCGCGGCGACCGGCTGCGCGCTGCACCTCGTCGAACCGCTCGGATTTCGCATCGACGACCGCGCGCTCAAGCGCGCTGGGCTCGACTACTGGGACGCGCTCGGCGTGGTCGTCCACCCGTCGTTGGACGCATTTCTGGCCGCGTTCGCCGCCGACCGGCTGTGGCTGTTCTCCACGCGCGCAGTGCGCGGCTACGCGGACGCCGAGTTCGCGCGCGGCGACGCGCTGGTGTTCGGCAAAGAGACGGCGGGCTTGCCGCAAGCGCTGCTCGACGCGCACCCGCAGCGCGCACTCCGCATCCCGATGCGGCCGGGCGCGGTCCGTTCGATCAACCTCTCGACGGCCGCCGGCGTCGCGACCTACGCCGCGCTCGCGCGACTCGGGTTTCCGGGGCTAACCTAGCCGCGGTCAGGTCGGCGCGACCGCGTCGGACGGCCGGGTCGTGCGGCGCGTTTCGCCGGGGAGCGTGAACGCGATCAGCGTCGCGGCGAGCGCGAGTCCGGAGACGGTCAGCAGCGTCGCGCCGACGCCGAAGTGGTCGGCGATCGCGCCCAGCGCCGGCGAGAGCCCGCCGCCGAGCGAGACAGCGAGCCCGAGCGTCACCCCCGACGCCAGGCCGACCCGGTTCGGCAGATACTCCTGGCCGAGCACGACGAACGACGCCTGCGAGGCGACCAGCACGAAGCCGGTCGGGATCAGGATCCCGATCGCGAGCGGCAGCGGCCCGCCGCCGCCCGTTAGCGCGACCAGCACCGCGACCAGGACGACGGTCAATCCGGTCGACCAGATCAGCACCGGCTTGCGGCCGACGCGGTCGGCGATCGGCCCTCCCGCGATCGTCCCCGCGGCGCCGGCCAGCAGAAACGCGGTGTCGGTGAGGCCGCCGACCGCCGGCGACCCGTGGAGCACTTCGACCACGTAGAGCGGGATGAAGGCGACCATCCCGAGGTACGCCATCGAGCGGACGATCACGAAGCCGCTAAGCTTCCCGAACGAGGTCCAGTCGTCGCGGCCGTCCGAGACGCGCTTCTTGTTTCGCACCGGCGCGAAGCGGCTGAGCCGCGGGAGCTCGATCAGCGCTACCACCGCTACGATCGTAACCGGGATCGCCGCGGCGAGCGTCCCCGCCAGTCCCCACGCGGCGATCGCCACGGTCGCGAACGCCGGGCCGATCGCGAACCCGAGGTTTCCCCCGACCGTGAACCAGCGCATCCCGCTGGCCTTCCGTGCGCCCGAGACGTAGTTGGCGAACCGCGCCGCCTCGGGGTGGAACGCAGCCACCCCGATCCCGCTCACCAGCGCGGCCAGGAACAGCAGCGGCATCGTCGGGAGGACGCCCAGCAGCGCGACGCCGCTGCCGGCCAAGAACATCCCCAGCGGGATGAGCCACGGCATCGAGCGGCGGTCGGCCAGGTGCCCGATCCCCGGCTGCACGACCGACGAGGAAATCGCTTGGCAGAGCACCAGCGTGCCCGCCGTCGCGTGCGAGATGTGCCAGTGGACGATCAGGATCGGGAGCAGCGCCGGGATGAAGCTCTGGTTGACGTCGTCGGCGAGGTGGGCGGTCGCGAGCAGCGCCATGGAGCGGACGTCGAGGCGGGACACAGCCGTCTCATCGTCGCATGTGCCGCCGGAATCTCACAAGACGATGGTCGGGTGGGCATGTCGAAGCACGCGGTAATGCCCACCATCGCGACGATCGAGCGGCGCGTCGTCGCGTGCCGCAAGTGCCCCGAGCTGCGGGCGTACTGCGCCGAGATCGGGCGCGTGAAAAAGCGCGCGTTCCTCGATCAGGAGTACTGGTCGCGCCCGGTGCCGGGCTGGGGCGATCCGCAGGCGCGGGTCGTGCTGGTCGGCCTTGCCCCGGGTGCCCACGGCTCCAACCGAACCGGCCGCGTCTTCACCGGCGACGGGAGCGGCGAGTGGCTCTACCGCGCGCTGCACCGCGCGGGCTTCGCGAGCCAGCCGAACGCCTCGCACCGCGACGACGGCCTGACGCTGCGCGACACCTTCATCACGGCCGCAGTGCGCTGCGCGCCGCCGGCCAACAAGCCGACCCCCGAGCAGCGGGCGAACTGCGCCCCGTACCTGCGCGAAGAGTTCGCGGCGCTGCGAAACGTTCGCGTCGTGGTAACCCTGGGCAAGATCGCCGACGATGCGGTCCACGCACTGGTCAAAGAGATCGGGACCTACGGTAGTCCGCGCGGGCCGTTCGCGCATCTGGCCGAGACGGTCGTCGATCTGCCCGGGCGCGCCGGCGTGACGCTGCTCGCCTCGTACCACCCGAGCCGGCAGAATACCAACACCGGCGTCCTCACCGAGCCGATGCTCGACGCGGTGTTCGAGCGGGCGCGATCGCTGCTTGGTCCTAGTCCTCCCAAGGAAATTTGATGCTTTCGGGGAGGGGCCTCAGAGCCGGACGTCCCTGTCCGCCCGCGAGCGTGAATAGCGCCTGTCGCTGGTGGGCATAACGGCGCGTACCATGAACTTCCAGATCGACGATCGCGACCTCAGCGCCTTCCTCGTCTACGCCGCACGCGAACGGAGTCTGGACGCCTCGCTGCGCGCGGCCAACAAGTACGGCCGCTCCGACGAGCACAAGAAATCGATCGACGCACTGCGCGAGCTGAACAGGAAGATGCTGTTTCGCGAGACGCGCCACAACGCGCATCCGTTCTGAGCATTTTGCGCAGGTTGCCCCCGAGCAGCGGGGACGAGTCTTCGGACTCGTCCCCGTTTTCGTTACGTCGCGGCCGGCGGCTGAACGATCGTCAGTCCGAGATCGCGTAGCGCCTGATCGGGGACGCCGGACGGCGCGTCCATCATCACGTCGCGCGCCATTTGATTCTTCGGAAACGCGATGACGTCGCGAATGCTCGACTCGCCGCAGGCCAGCATCACGATCCGGTCGATCCCGAGCGCCATCCCGCCGTGCGGCGGCGCGCCGTACGTGAGCGCTTCCATGAAGAAACCGAAGCGGTCGTCGATCTGCTGGTCGGTCAGTCCCAGACGCTTGAAGACTTTGCGCTGGAACTCCGGCTGGTGGTTGCGGATCGAGCCGCTGCCCAGCTCGTAGCCGTTCAGCACGAGATCGTAGTGCTGCGCGGTGATCGCGAGCGGATCGGTGTCGAACAGCGCTTCCTGCCCGGGGAGCGGCGCGGTGAACGGGTGGTGCGAAAACGTGATCTCGCCGGTCTCGGAATCTTTTTCGAACAGCGGGAAACCACTCACCCAGCAGAATGCGAACCGCTTCGGGTCGCGCAGGCCGAGACGTTCAGCGATCTCCAGACGCAGGCGGCCCGCGACATCGGTTGCGATGGCGTGCTCGCCGGCGATGAACAGCACGGCGTCGTTGCCTTCGACGCCGGCGCCCTCGCGGAGGCGCTGCGCCATCTGGTCATCGACGAAGCGCGCGATCGAGCCCTTCATACCGTCGCCGAAGGTCAGGTACGCGAGCCCGTTCGCGCCGATCGACTTCACGAATTCGGTGAGCCCGTCGAAATCGCGCCGCGAGAGCGCTGCGCCGTTCGGATAGCGGATCGCCACGATTCGATTCGCGTCGCTTTCCGCCAGCGACGCGAACAGCGAGAAGGCGCCGCCGCGAAACACGTCCGCGACGTCGACCAGCCTGAGGTCGAAGCGCAGGTCGGGCTTGTCGCTGCCGTAGTCGCGCATCGCTTCGGCGTACGAGAGCCGTGGCAGCGGATCGGGGATCTCTTCCGCGAGTACCCGGCGCCAGACGGAGCGGATGGAGTTCTCCATCATCTGCATCACGTCGTCTTGCCGCACGAACGTCATCTCGACGTCGACCTGGGTGAACTCCGGCTGGCGGTCGGCGCGCGGGTCTTCGTCGCGGAAGCAGCGCGCGATCTGCATGTAGCGGCCGAGTCCGCCGATCATGAGGATCTGTTTGAGGATCTGCGGTGACTGCGGCAGCGCGTAGAACGAGCCGCGATGCACGCGGGAGGGAACCAGGTAGTCGCGCGCACCTTCGGGGGTCGACTTGATCAGGTTCGGCGTCTCGATCTCGAGGAAGTCGTGCTCGTCGAAGTAGTCGCGGATCGCCTTGACGATCTGGTGGCGCACCGTCAGGTTGCGCTGCATGCGCGGCCGGCGCAGGTCGAGATAGCGGTAGCGCAGCCGAACTTCCTCGGCCGGCTCTTCTTCGGCGGCGATGACGAACGGCGGCGTCTCGGAGCGGTTGAGGATCTCCAGCGCGTCGGCCGGCACTTCAACCTCTCCGGTCGCGAGCTTCACGTTCTCCGTCCCGGCAGGGCGCCGGCGGACCGTGCCGCGAACGCTGACGACGTCTTCGCTGCGCAGCGTCTCGGCGAGCGCGAACGTCTCGCCCTTCGACGGATCGAACGTCACTTGCGTGATTCCGCTGCGATCGCGCACATCGATGAAGATCAGGCCGCCGTGATCGCGCCGCCGGTGCACCCAACCGTCGAGCTCGACCGTTTTCCCGGCGTCGGACGGGCTCAGCGCGCCGCACGAGACTCGCAACAAATTATCCACGCAGGGCAGCCTTGACTCCGGTGAGGTAGTGATATTGGTACGAGAGCGTGCGCGCGAAGCCGGGCTTCGCGGCGCCGTTCTCGATCCACGTCTTGAGGGGCGCGACGTTGTCGACCAGGCCGTGCAGCGCGAGCGAGACGGGGGTCATCCCGAGCCGCAGCTGCACGTCGAAGGCCCGATGTTTGCGGTAGAACCGCACCGTCGACTTTCCGGCCAGCTCGTATTTCTGCTGCTGCTCGTCCCACGGCACGGGATGCCAGTGGTAGTTCACCGCGAGCGGCTCGTACTCGATCGGGACGCCGCCGTGCTGCAGGCGGTAGCCGAGCTCGAGATCCTCATGGCCGTAGCCGGTGAAGTCCTCGTCGAACCGGCCGACGCGATCGAGTTCGGCGCGCGGCGCCGACGCGTTGCCGGTGAGGAAGTAGAGCCACGTCAGCCGCTTCGGCTTCTCGCCGTGCAGCGGCGTGCGTTTCGCGGCGTCGGCGCGTTTGGCGAGATACTCGTCGTACGAGTTGACCTGCACCTCCATCCCGACGACGGCGCGCATCCCCGGCCGCTCGTGGTGCACC
>OCZT010005165.1_pt1 | contig 13077 bp, 10 predicted proteins | sample 1539031 | NCBI WGS metagenome assembly OCZT01 (sample SAMEA3539308, study PRJEB22396) | soil metagenome | biome: tundra; feature: field; material: soil | place: USA | collected 2010-05 | depth 0.15 m | reverse complement strand
GGGCGCTGCCAGCCGATCTCGCGGAGGCGCGATCCGAGCACCGAAGAGGGGGCCATCGCGGCCGCTCCAAAGGCGAACACGATCACCACGACGGTGAGAAAAGCGACGATCGAGAGTATCAGCGGCAGTGGCATGAATCAGTTCCCAGTTCTCATGAAGCAAGTTCTCAGTTCCCAGTTCTCAGTTCTCAGTAAAAGCCATAGCCTATGGTTCGCCGGTTTTACTGAGAACCGAGAACTGAGAACTGGGAACTTCATTTCTACACCTGAATCCTGATAATTCTGCGAATGACAAAGTAGCCCAGCGTCTGCAAACTGATGGCGACGACGAGCGCGACGTGTCCCAGCCATTCCTTGAATAGCGGGAGAATGAATCCGGGGTTGATGACGAGCATGACGACGACGATGGTGGGTGGAAGCGCCATGAGCAGGAGCATGGTGAGGCGTCCCTGGGCGGTGTGGACGCGGACCTGGCGCAGGATTTTGAAGCGTTCGCGGATGACGTAAGAAAGGTTGTCGAGAATTTCGGCAAGATTGCCGCCGGTTTCGCGCTGCAACATCACCGCCGTGACGAAGAACTTGACGTCCACCAGAGGAACGCGATCGGCGAGGTTGAGCAGGGCATCGCGCACGGGCAGGCCGAATTTCTGTTCTTCGAAGAGCTGGCGAAATTCTCCGCCCACGGGTTCGGCGACCTCGTTGGCAATCAACTCGATGGCGGTGGTAAAGGCGTGTCCGGCGCGAACCGCGCGGGCGAGGGTGTCGATGGCTTCGGGAAACTTCTCCTCAAATTTCTGGAAGCGCTTGGTCCGCCTATGGGAGGCATAGGCGTAGGGGACAAAAAACCCGAGCAGAGCGCCGGCCCAGCCGAACTCATAGCGTCCGGCGGCAAAGACCGCGATGACGGCGAAGGCCACAGCCGATAGGGCGCAAAGCATGAGGAAGTTTCCGGCGCGAACATCGACGTTGCCCTGCGCCAGCATTTTTTGCAGAACGGAGACGCGCTCGGAGCGGCGCAGCCAGGTGTCGAAAGCCGGGATCCGGCTGAGCACTTCGTCGCGCAGCAGAGCGACGGCGGGCGCGGGCGTTTCGGCTGGCTTCTGTGTGGCGGAGAGGCGATCGCGAAGAATGCGGGCCCGTGCCTGGCGCTGATCCAGCAAAGACAGGGCGGAAAAGACCGCCAGCGTGACCACCACAAACACCAGCAAAGCGGTGAAGAGCGGCATGCCCCTAGACCTCCATCCGCGATTCGAAGAGTTCGGGGCTGAGGCGGCAACCGGCGGTGGCGAGGCGCTCGGCGAAATGCGGCGGATGGCCAGTGGAGTGGAAGACGCCGCGCACCTTTCCGCTCTCATCGATGCCGCTGCGGTCAAACGTGAAAATATCCTGCAGCGTGATCGAGTCTCCTTCCATCCCGATGACCTCGGAAATGGTAATCACCTTGCGCGTACCGTCGGAGAGACGCGCGACCTGGACTACGGCGTGGACGGCGTTCGAGATCTGCTGGCGAATGGCACGCTCGGGAATGTTCAGGTTGGCCATGGAAACCATGTTTTCGACGCGAGACAGGGCATCACGCGGCGAGTTCGCGTGGACGGTGGTGAGCGAACCCTCGTGGCCGGTGTTCATGGCCTGGAGCATGTCGAAGGCTTCTTCACCGCGCACCTCGCCGACCACGATGCGATCCGGACGCATGCGCAGGCTGTTGATGACGAGCTGGCGCATGCGGACCGAGCCTTTGCCTTCGATGTTGGGAGGACGGGTTTCGAGACGGACGACGTGTTCCTGCTTGAGCTGCAATTCGGCCGCATCCTCGATGGTGACGATGCGCTCCGAATTCGGAATGTAACCGGAAAGAACGTTGAGAACGGTCGTCTTGCCCGCGCCGGTTCCTCCGGAGATGAGCAGGTTCAGGCGGCCTTTGACCATGGCCGAGAGCATTTCGAGCATGGGCTCGGTCAGGGTCTTGTTGTCGAGCATGTTGCGCGCGGTGATGGGATCGCGGCCAAAGCGGCGGATGGAAAGGCAGGCGCCGTCGAGGGCCAGGGGCGGAATGATGGCGTTGACGCGCGAGCCATCCTGCAGGCGGGCATCCACCATGGGCGAAGACTCATCGACGCGCCGCCCGATGCGGGAGACGATGCGGTCGATGATCTGCATCAGGTGCTGGTTGTCTTTGAAGGACAAGCCGGTAATTTCCAGTTTGCCGGCGCGTTCGACGTAGACACGGTCGAAGCGGTTGACCAGAATGTCGGAAATGGTGGGATCTTTGAGCAGCGGCTCGAGCGGGCCGAGGCCGAAGATTTCGTCGAGGATCTCGCGCGACAACTGTTCGCGCTCGGCGAAGCTGAGCGGAACCGCCTCGCTATTTACCGAACTGCGGATCAGGATCAAAACTTCTTCGCGCGCGGAATCGCCGGCCGTGCGGCCGAGTTTTTCCAGGTCGAGGCGATCGAGGATCTTGCGATGCAGATCCGCCTTGACCTGCTGGTACTCGCTCCGTTCGAAGGCTTGCAGATTGGCCATAGTTCTTAGCTCTCAGCTCTCAGCTGTCAGCTCTCAGTTCTTAGCTCCGAAGGCTGAGAGCTGAGAGCTGACAGCTGAGAGCTAATTTACACCGTCTTAAACAGCGACCACGCCGTGCGCTTTACGTCCAAATCGTCTTTGGTCAAGTATTCCGCCAGCCCGGAAATGGAGCGGGCAATTTCGGTGGTCCCCTGCTGCATCACGGGAACGCCGCGATCGATCGCGGCCGAGACCGCGAAGTACTGATTGGGAATGCGCCAGAGCACGGGGGCGCCGATGGCGGCCTCGGTCTCCGCTTCATTGAAACCTGCCACCTTGCGATAACGGTTCAAGACCAGGGCAAAACGGTCGCGCGATCCGCTCTCGCCGAGATACTGGGCGACTCTTCCCGCGCTCCACAGGGACGCGACATCGGCGTGGGCGATGAGCAAAATCTTTTCCGAAAGGTTGCTGACCAGGCGGGTGGCGCTGTCGAGCCGCGAGGAAGCGTCGACCACGATGTAGTGAAACAGACCGACCATGGTGTCGAACAGGCGGGCAAAATCGGCGGCGGAGGGGTCGATGGCCGTGGGATTCGCAGGGCCGGCCAGCAACTGCAAGCCATGATCGTGACGGACCATGAAGCTGTCGAGCAGGGACGAGTCGAGGCGATGGAGGTTGGTAACGGCGTCCGAAATGGTGAACGCCGGCTTTAGATTAAGGTGCAGAGCGCAATGGCCCAGGGGCGCCAAGTCGATCAGCGCCGTGTTCTGGTGAGCCGACTGCAAGGCCAGGGCGAGATTGACGGCGACGGTGGTCGAGCCGCTGCCGCCTTTGGCGTTCACGATGGTGAACACCTTTCCCCGGGAACTTTCGCGCCCGGGCTTGCGTCGAGTTGCCGACAGGCGAACGAAAGCTTCCAGCAGATCGGTGGTGGTGGTGGGGCGCTCAATGTATTCGCGCACTCCCGCCCGCATGGCACTGACGATCAACTGCGGCTGGGTCATGGGGCCGACCGCGAACAGCGCCGCGTTGGGAAGCTCCTGGTGAAGCAACTCCACCGCCCGCAGCGCCGCGGTGATGCCATCGGTCGAGATGTCGACCAGAACCACGTCGGGGGCAAGGGCTTGGGTTCGGCGGACGGCCGGGTCGTTGGCGGCCAAAGGCATGGTGGGATTGCTGCAGACGGTGCGGGCGACGCTGGTGCCATCCACCAGAACCTGCAAGACCGCGCGCTGGTCATTGTCCGTGGCGAATACGGCTACTGACAATTCCGGCATGATTGGTTCCCGACCGTCCTTTCTAATGCTTTCAACAACCGCAGGCCCCCTCAGCGGCTAAACCGGCTGCGGACAAAATCGACTTTCGCCCTGCAGCCCCTAAAGGGGCGTCTGACTTCGAATCTGCGGTATCGCTAAAGCGATACCCTGATACGAACCTTTGTCTTACTAGCTATGCACCCTCACTAACTATCTCAGCACCTACTACTTCTTGCTGCCCTCGGGCTTATTAGCATCGAACTTACTGTGATCCAAATAGGGCTCCGGCGTCGCCGGACCCTTCGGCGCCTGGGTGCTGGGCGAAACCCGGTGCACCGTGCACAGAACCATCAATTCCGAGTTGCTTTTTTGATCGCTCTTGCTCTTGAAGAAATTGCCCAGGATCGGGAGATCGCCGAGAAACGGAATCTTGCTCGCAAGATTTGTGACCCGGTTATCCATCAGGCCGGCGATGACAAAGCTCTGGCCATCTTGCAACTCGAATTCAGTATCCGCCTTGCGTGTGCTGATGGCGGGGATCGTGGTTCCGGAAACCGTGACGGCATTGGCGAAGTCGAGCGTGCTTACCTCGGGAGCTACGCGCAGATGGATGTTGCCGTTCGGCTGAATCACGGGGGTGAACTTCAAGCGCACGCCGAACTCGCGGAACTGCACCGTGACGGTTGAGATTCCGCCGGCGCCCGGCTGTACCACAGGAAAGGGAAATTCGCCTCCAGCCAGAAAACTGGCTTCCTTGCCATTGACCGCAATCAGGTTGGGCTCGGCCAGGATCTGCAGGAGATTTTTCTGCTGCAGCGCTTCGATGACAGCGTCCAGATTGATGTCAGTGCGGGCCACAAAAAGATTCAGGAAGTTGTTGATGGTGGTGGACGTGGTCGCCGGCGTGACCGTGGTCGAAGACGAGGTCGAGGTCACGCTCGCGGGCGTCCGGGTGACGCTGACGCTGCCGAACTGCCCGGTCTGGCTGGTTGCAATTGTGTTCCCCAGTCCGGGCATGATCAGGTTAACCCCCACCTGGTGCAACGCCGTGCGGTCCACTTCCGCGAACTTGACTTCCAACAGGACTTCCTCCGCCCCAACCGGGCCGAAGGTGAGCACGTTGACGACGTTCTTGGAATACGCCGACGCCAGCGCGCCGGCATGCTTGGAGACGTCCTCGGTGGTAACGTGGCCGGAAAGAACAATGGCGTTGCGCGAAGGCGTTACGTTAATCTGCTCATCCGGAAAAAGACGGTGCATTTCCTCCGTAGCCGCGGTGATATCGACATCCACGCGCAGGTCGAAACTGCGCGAGCGCTCCAGTTCGTCCCAAATCAGCAGTGAAACCTCGCCGGGATTGAGTCCATTGACCAGAACCTGGGTTGGGGTGACGACCAGCGCATCGGCCACCGTGGGGTCAGTGATCGAGATGCGCTTGAGTCTTTCGGTCGTGTTAATCAAAAGGGACTTTCCCACCATCACCCGCAGCGGCGCCGCGCCCGCCGTAACGCTCTGGGGGGATGCAGAAGTGGCCGGGGTGGAGGAGGCTGCGGCGGGCGCATTGTCCGGACTTTGAGTAGGAGTGTTTTGAGAAGGAGGGTTCTGAGCAGAGGCCGACGGCGTTGCCGGAGCGGTTCCTGGGTTGCCTTCTGGAGCTACGGTGCGCGCGAAGATGGTTGTGGTTGGCGCACCGAGAAGTAGAACGGCTGCGACCAGCGTAAGAGCTTTCATGAATTCGGACCTCGGCGAGGATGCGCGAGCAGATCCATCGAGAAAATGAGCGGACGCGAATGGTTCGGATATAGACGGCTCAAAACGATTTGTCTTCACTATTACTATTTATCTTCAAACTTGGTTTCATCCCGTTTGCTGCCACGGATCATTTCTACCTGATAGGGGGCTGGTGGAGTTGCCGGAACTTTCGCTACCACCAGCTTTCGAGCTTTGGGTTTGGGCCCGGTCGCCACCGGCGTCTCGCCCAGGTACACGGAACTGCTCCGGGTGGCGCCAATGCCGCCCTTTTTTGTATCCAGCGGATTGCGCAAAGAGAGTTGAATGCGGCCTTCCTGCGAAACCAGCGCCAGCTTCTGGGCGTCGTCGGGAGAAACCAGCAGGGTAATCACCGGGGCGGTCTGCGCCTCGGAAGCGTTCCGGTCGAGGCTCTTGCCCACGGCGATGACCGCGACGTTTTCGAGGACGGTGGTGGTTTGACGATCGTTGCCCCCACCCTGATTTCCAGTGGCCAGCACATCCACGCGCGTACCCGGTTGCACGAAGCCGGCCACGGAAACCACGTCGTTGACCCGCACCGAAACCGCACGCATCCCCGGTGGGATCAGCGAGGGCAGGCCGCCTCCGGCGTTGAGCGCCGCCAATTTACTGGGCAGAATAAAGTCGCCTTTGGCGATGGGCAGAACCGCACCGCGGCCCAGGACCTTCGCGGGGTCGGAGAACGCTCCCGGAGGGGCCGCCGATTGTGGCAGAGCGATTACGCGGACGTCGTGAGCCTCCAACTTGACGCCAACCAGAACATCGTCGGCAGCCACCACGACCCGCACTTCGCGCTCACTGCTGTTCGAGCCTGAAGATGTTCGCAGTTTGCTATAGACAGAAAAGGCGACGAGCAGGCCGACCGCGAGGGCCAAGCCTCCGATCATCAACAAACGGCTTCGGTTCATTCCTCCCCTTCCCGGCAACTCCGGATCGGCTCGTTACCGCCGCGCCTTGATTTCCGCGAGGCAGTGGCCTACTGGATGGTGCTGGCCACTGACGAGAATACGTTGTTGGCGTTGCTGCCGATCAACCGAATGGTGCCGATCACGATCACCAGAATTACGGCCAGCATCACGGCGTATTCCGCGATGTCTTGCCCTTCTTCATCGCGCCACAAAAGCTTGGTCAAATCTGTCATTTGGACTCCTTCGGGCTCCTCGCTGGAAATCCCGATCCGGGCGAGTGTCGGAACTACTCCTCTTATGCGCCCTAGTTTCGCAGATTCGGGATGGCTCTGGGAAACATTTTTTCACTATTTTGCCCTGGGGATGAGGGATCCACCGGGATTGGCAGCATTTTCGACGGCCGGTCGCCCCGGAGCAGGAGGATCGCCTTCGAGTCGCTGGAGGCAACATGCCAGTTGGGGTCGAGAAGGAGGGCTTGAGCCACGGCGCAGGAGTGGGGCACAAGGATCGCCTCTACCTGCCAGCGGTCAAGAACGTCGCGCCAGCCGGTGCGGATCTCCACCACGGTCTGAATCGACTGGCGCAGGAGGTCGTCGCCATAGAGATCGGCACGGCCATCCACGAACACGCGATATTCAGGATAAAGCTTCCAGATGGCATAGCCTCCCCAGTCGTAGTAAACGAAAATTCTCTCGGGATAGTGGCCGGCCCGCAGCAACGAGACCGCGTTTTCAGGAAACCGCTCCGCTACGCGGGCGTCTTGGCCGCGAGCCAGACTGACCCAGTTCACAAATGCAAACCCAGCCATCAGGACCAGAACGGCGGCGTTGAACAGTGGGAGGAACCGCGAGGAGCCGCTCATATGGGGACGGGCGCCCCCGCCCGTCCAAGCGGGTGCCCCCCGTGTCGCGGGTTTCGAGACGTGGGTGGGGCCAGCGGCCTGTAGAGCAGTGGCGATCCCCGGCACCGCCAGCAAAACGAAAATGGGTATGTGGCGGACGGCGTCCAGAGCGGCGAATGCGGTGAGCAGCAGGGGCACGATCACGCGTCCCTTGGGCCGCCAGCGGGAAGTGGCGAGCGCGGTCAGAACCAGCAGCCACAGCAGCAAGAATGGACGATAGAGCCATTGATGAAAATCCGGTGAAAACCACTCCACAATGAACGACCGCATCCCCGGCGAACGTAAAGTGTCGAACGAATAACGATAGAGTTGCGCGCCGCTGGGGTTGAGCGGCACGAGTGCCAAACAGGCCAGCAGGAGCAGCAGCACCCGCAGGAGAATGGGGCGTGCCTGGTGCCACGCGGTGCTGCCCACGGCCGTCTCCAAGAGCAGGCCGACCGCATACGCCAAGATCAGCGCCGGGCCGAGGGCGAATCCGGCGTGCAGGTTTAGCCACAGGAGAAACAGCGGCGGTATCCAGAACAGGAGCCGGGGCCGATGCTCGCCGGCTTCGAGCAGCCATAGCAGCAGGCTGGCCAGCGCAAAGGTGAACATCTGCGGCCGCGCGCCCCAGGAGGGCGCGGCAGCCACGGCGCCGAAGGCGGTCGCTGCGGCGGCCCAGTGCCCGGGTCCTCCTTGGGGAAGACAGCGCAGATAGAGCAGCATAAAGCCGGCGGTCGTAACGATCGCGGAAAGTGCGATCAGCGCAGCGGCGCCGCCGTGTTTCCAGAGTTCGTAAAACACGAGTTCCGACAACCACTCATGGGAGATCCATGGCTGCCCGGCGCGAGTGAAGGAAAAATGATCGGAGTGCGGGATGCGGCCGTTTTCCGCGATCCACTGCCCGGTGCGCAGATGCCACCACAGATCGGGATCGACCGCGTTGCGCGCCGTCATCGCCAGCAGGCCGAACAGGAGTATGCCGCCGAAAACCGCACGTCCACTGCAGCGGGGAATTCCGAACTTGACCATCGGACGGGATTATAGAATCAGTTGTCCACAAAAGCGCCTCATGGTTTCGTTACTCCAACCTCGGAAGTTTCTGGTCGTGGCCTTTCTGCTGGCGATGACGTTCTGCAACGTTGCGCTGCTCGTTCGAGTGACACCCTTGTTGCGGAAGGGATACCAGGATTTCACGATCTTCTACACGAGCGCTCGCCTCCTCCGAAGCGGCGAGGCTTCCGGTCTTTACAATCTGGCCACGCAATACCGGATGCAACTCACCTTTACGCACGTCCCCATCCGGCAAGGACCGCTGCCCTTCAATCACCCGCCGTTCGAAGCTCTTCTGTTCGTCCCCTTCACGATGCTCGATTATTGGCCGGCCTACCTGCTTTGGACCGCGCTCAACTTAATCATGCTGGCCGCGAGCGTGACTCTTCTGAGAAGGCACTTCTCCCAACTCGCGGCGGTTTCTCCTCTCGTGCTGGGCCTTGGCGCGATTGCGTTCTTTCCGGTGGCGATCGGCATCATTCAAGGGCAAGACGTAATTCTCCTGCTGTTCTTCTTTGTGCTGGCCGTCATCTCCCTCGATCGAGGCAATGACGCGGCGGCCGGTGCGCTTCTGGCCGCGGGCCTGTTCCGGCCTCACGTGGCCGTGCCTTTGGTGGCCTTCGTTGCGATACGACGCTGGCGTGTTCTGGCCGGCTTCACACCCGTTGCTCTTGTTCTGGGCGCCGTCTCCGTGGCCATCATGGGTTGGCGCGGTCCTCTCGACTACGCTCGCTTTGTTCTGCATTTAGAAGGCACCGGTGCACGCGCTTTTGGCCCAGAGGCTGTACCGAACCTCCGGGGTCTGGTCGAGCAGTTGCCTGGGCTCAGCCCCTCAGGCCGGTGGGCCGCCTTGCTCATCCTGGCGTCGTCGCTGGTTGTGTCTTTCGTGACGCTGCGTCGAATCCACAACGGGCGGGACTCCGTTATCTTCGTGTCCGTTCTGGCCGCGGTCACCACCATCCTCATCAGCTTTCATGCGCTGGTGTACGACATCAGCCTGCTGCTTCCGATGGTACTTTTCCTGCTATCCCGAACGCTCGGCGTTGGGGGAGCGAAAATCGACGCGGGGACGATTCTGTTGTTCACCCTCTTGTTGCTGACCCCGCTCTATGTTTTCTTGTGGCTGGTGGTCGAGCGCTTTGTCTGGTTTTCGCTGATTCTGCTGTGGCTTTATCTGCGGCTGGTTCTGACCCCAGCTCCGGCGGAGGCGCCGGCTTGAGGATGAATTAGTCCGCTCTTTTGTCCCCACTGGCTTGGCGCGGGGGATCGTCGCTTCGCGGACGAATCAGAACGACCACCAGCATCGGAATGTAAAAGCCCAGGACGCACCAGATCCCGACTTGCTGCATGGTGTGCGGGATGTGATACCAACGCCAGAGTCCGACCCCCCAACTGCACGCCACGGTGGCCACGATGCTGCGGCGCGTTTTCGGAATCAGCCACAGGATGAAGGAATCGTAAAACCAACGCTGCGGCAGAAGGCAGGCCAGGAAAAGCAGCAGGGCGTCGCGGTCGCGCCACCGCCAAAGCGCCAGGGCCAGCAGCGGCCCCGGCAGCACCAACAAGGGCACGAAATGCTGATAACCGTGGAGTTGAGGAATCCACTCCAGCGGCCAACCGGGCCTGAGCGCAAAACTTGCCAGCAGCAAAAAGGCCGCCGCCATCCATCCTGTGCGAGAGGGGTGAGTGAGTGCGACCGGCGCGCCGATCTGGGGCTTGGCGACGCAGAATGCAAATGCCAGCGGGAAGAACGCCGAACACATAACGAGCGGCGTCCACTGCGCCGTCATAAGCGCGGCCCAGTAGGGGTAGGCAAGAAAGACTAACAAGCGCTCCGGACCTTGCCGGATGAGCCCGAGCGCGAGCAGTCCGGAACTGATTCCGAAAAACAGGGCCGCGGCAATTTCAAGCGGGAAGGGCGCGAACGGCAGTGCCGCAACCGCCGCGGGCAGTGGGTAGGGAATGACTCCCGGCGGAGTGCCGGAGTAGGGATTCTCGCCCGACAACAGAGAGCGCGCGGCGTGATGGGCCCAGGTGAAGTCGGCTCCGCCCAGGTGGAAGTGGTGCAGGAACGCCCAGCATAGTGTGCCGCTGACCATGCCGATGGCTGCCGCAACGGCGCGATTTCTGCTTGGACTCGAAATGTCCACGGGAGCGTTGTAATATCCAGATTCTCTCAGATTCGCATGAGACCTGCCATTTCTTACAAACCGCTCTGGCTGCTTCTCGCGGCCGCGCTCTTCGCGGTGGGCATGTGGACTTACGCCGACCGCGTGTTGATTCCATATCAGAAAGCCGATGCCGCCGCCCACGACCGCCCGCGCGGCAATCTTTCCGATCTCTATCCCCGCTGGGTGGGCGCGAGGGAACTGCTTCTCCACGGGCGCGATCCCTACAGTCCGGAAGTCACCCGCGAAATTCAAGTTGGCTTTTACGGTCGTCCACTCGATCCGTCTCGTCCCGACGATCCGGGCGACCAAGAGGGGTTTGCTTACCCCGTCTATGTGGTTTTCTGTCTGGCCCCGACGATTGGATTGCCTTTTGCCATCCTGCAGAAGGCCTGCTACTGGGTACTGTTTTTTCTGACCTGCGCGACCACGCTCCTCTGGCTGCGAATCTTGCGCCGCTCGGCGCCGCTGTGGATGCAAGTCGGCCTGCTCGCGCTGACCCTGGGCAGCCCCGCCGTGATGCAGGGGCTGAAGCTGCGACAGATGACCCTTCTGGTCGCCGGCCTGCTTGCCATCGCGATCACGCTTCTGGTTGCGGATTACCCGGTCGCGGCCGGATTCTTCCTGGCTTGGGCGAGCATCAAGCCGCAACTGGTCGTGCTGCTGCTGTTTTGGCTCGCGCTTTGGACCCTGGGAGACTGGCGGCGCCGCTATCGCTTGGCGGTGTCATTTCTAGCCACCATGACCGTCTTGGTCGCAGCCTCGGAGTGGTACCTGCCGCACTGGATTCCCCGCTTCTGGCGAGCCATTCACGAATATGAGCATTACACCGCGTCCGCGTCGGTGATGGACAATTTGTTTGGCGCTCCCTGGAGTTGGGCTTTGGAACTGCTGGCGTGCGCAGCGGTAATGGGTGTTTGCTGGAAGGAACGCCGGCGAGCTGCGAGCACCGGCTCCTTTGTTTTCACGCTCAGCCTGGCGCTGGCCACAACCATCCTCATCGTACCCACCTGCGCCAACTACAATCAGGTGCTTGTGATCCCAGCATTGCTGGTGCTGGCCAAGGAGCGCCGGACGATTTGGCGGAGAAGTATTGCCAACCGAGCTCTCTTCGTGCTCACCGGCAGTCTGGTCCTCTGGCCGTGGCTGTCGAGCACAGCTCTGGCGGGCCTTTCCTTCGTTTTGCCGCAGCCGACAGTCGAGCGGGGCTGGGCGATCCCTTTCTGGACTGTGATCCAGATCCCGGTGGCCGTGGCGGCCTTGATGCTGGCCCATTATTATCAGACGACTTTTACTGCGTCGGCGGGGCCGGGAGCGTCGTAGAATGCTGTGAGCCCATGTCAGGCGCAGGCTGCTGTGCCGCTTGCCGGATATGACGGCTGCAGGAGAGTCCACCGTACATGTCGGCTTCGTCGCATTCGGGCATATCCAGCATTTTTCCCATCGCGATTTTTGTGTCGGGAAACGATCAGCAGACACTGTCGCTGAATCACACTCCTTACACGGTGGGCCGCAAGGTCGATCGCGACCTGGTGATCGCCGACCCGCGCGTGTCGCGCGAGCATGCTTTGATCGTGGCGGAAAACGGCGAGTTTTTTGTCGTCGACCTGGGCAGCAAGCACGGCACCTTCGTCAATGGCGAGAAGGTGGACCGCCACAAACTGCAGCGCAACGATCGTCTGGAGTTTGGCGCGCGCGATGTCGCCTACCTGATCTTCCATCCGCTGCACACCACCTCGAACACGGCGCGGGAATTTCTCAGCCAGATCTCGGGCATCCAGATCGCCCCCGAAGCCAGCGACCTCGAAAAACTCACGCTGTTCATGGAAGCGGCGCGCAAGCTGAACACGATTGGCGTGCTCGATGAAATCCTGGTTACGCTGCTCGAGGCTACGCTGAAGTTGACCCGCGCCGAACGCGGATACATCTTCCTGCGCGATCTCGACGGCACCCTGACCCTGGCCGCCGGCCGCAACTTGAAGGGCGAGCCGTTGCTTGACGACAAGACAATCTCCCGTTCGGTGCTGGACGGCGCGTTAACCTCGAACTCCGAATATCTGGTCACCGACACCAGTAAGGAACTCGATGTGAAGGAGCGGCAGAGCATCGTTGCTTTCGACCTGCGAACCGTGATCTGCATGCCGTTGCGCAAGCCGCTGGTGCAAGCCACCCGTGCCGATCAGCCGGCCGGCGGGGAAGTGATGGGCGCGCTTTACGTCGATTCGCGCTTCGCCTCGCGCGATATCGCCGGCGTAAGCAAAGATATTCTGCGAGCGATCGCGACCGAAGCCGCGCAGTTGATCGAGAACGCGCGCCTGGTGCAGGCCGAAGAAGCCGGGCGCCGCAACCAGCAGGAACTGTCGATTGCGGCCTCCATTCAGCAGCGTCTGCTGGCCGTGACTCTGCCCGAAGTTCCGTTTGCCCGCGTGAACGGACGCAACATGTCGTGTAAGGAAATCGGAGGCGATTTCTTCGAAGCCGTGAACACGCCGCAAGGTCTCGCCGTCGTATTGGCCGACGTTAGCGGGAAAGGAG
>OCZT010005164.1_pt1 | contig 13080 bp, 11 predicted proteins | sample 1539031 | NCBI WGS metagenome assembly OCZT01 (sample SAMEA3539308, study PRJEB22396) | soil metagenome | biome: tundra; feature: field; material: soil | place: USA | collected 2010-05 | depth 0.15 m | reverse complement strand
CAGGATTGAAGCCTTTAACGATGAGCCATACGCCCAGCGAAAACTCAAATATCGCGACCGGAAAAGCGCTTGCCCCTGCCAAGGAGCCATGCTGCCCGATGCCGCCGAACATCACCGCGAGGTAGCCAGCGACGAGCACCGGCGCGCCGGCGATTCCGATAAGGGAAAGGCGTCTGGGCACTAGACGCGTCTTGTACAGCATGATTCCCAGCAACAGGTCGCAGACGGCCGGCATGAAGCTCTGTCCGAGTAGGAAGATGCGGTTATAAAGGGCGACAAGGGCGTGGCCGGTGACCAAGGCATCTGCTCCTGCTCCGGCCTTCCGCAAGGTCACGATTGACAAGAGGAATGCAACGCCAACGAAGATGGTGCCGGATTCCAGGATTCGGGCAGCAACGAGTCCCAGCGCGGCTGATTCGTTCTTCTTCTTGAGGATCGGGAACAGCACGACGGCGGTGCCAATGCCGGCGAGAGCCACGATGATCTCAAGAATGCCACCGATTATGGCGGATGTATCCGGTCCAGAACCGGTGATGTAATGTGCGCTCTTTACAGGATTGTAAAGAGCGAGGGTCGGGATCGAGACAAAAGTGAAGAGGTAAAAAATGCCCGCAGTTCTCGCGACTTTTCGATGCGCGGATTGCAAGGGCGAGGTCATTTTGTCGCTGCTCATATTGAGTTCTCCATTTCTTGGCTAAAGCATTAAGAAGTGGGAGATCGTCGTTCGGACCAGAGCGCGTACCCTAGCCAAGCAAGAGCTAGTCCTACCGGAATCGCTATCTTCGGTTGTGATGCATTGGGCAGCGCCTTGGCTACAGGAGCCAACAAGGTACCGAGAGCAAGCAGTACACCCGCCCAGCGTGGCAATATGCCGGCACGGAATGTTGCGATGCCAAACAGCAGGCCGCCCAACATATAGATAGGCCCTGAGAGCGTCCAAAGCGTCGCAAGCGATCCAAGTTTGACATTGGTGGCGCTGCCGGTGAGCATTCCAAACCAACCTTGCAGGAATGATGGCGCCGTTGTCGCTATATGCGGCAGGACAAATGCTTCAACGAAGCTAAACCCCATGATGAGTACAAACCAGAAGGTCAGCAGGAGAAAGCCTGCCAGACCGAGCCAACCGGTCCTTTTCGCCTGCCTGGCATAGAGTCCCGCCATGCCGAGTACGCCAAAGAAGGACATGGCACAGGCAACAATATGAACAATTTCCCAACGAGTCGAAGTGACGGACGAGGGAACATTTGGTGGATGGAACACTCCAACGAACACATAACAAATCCCTGCCAAGAGAGCTGATAGACCGGCCCAGCGGATGAGATTGAAGGTCGTCTCCGTGGCCGTGCTCTTGTGTTCTTCACGAACTCCGTTCGACACATTCATCCGCTTCCCCCTGTAGATAATGAATTTTGTCAACAGTACGTTGAATTGCCGCGGAAATGTTGAAAAAGAAAAATTTCCTTTCGGGATGCAACTTGGGTCATGTGTGTATCACAGCACCTGCAAACTGCTTTCTCAAATTGAATGCAAGAGAAGTGCGACAAATTCAATCGATTAAGTAGGTCGCAGACTGTTGGTGTCGGAGGCCCGACGTGAACCCGCACGCTGTACCATTTCAATTGCATTACTGATTAGCGAATCGATCCGACGAGTGTCAGCGTTTCCGTCAGCAAATATTTTGAACTGCTACGGTTCCGAGTGAACGCGCATGAACCAAAAGCCTTGCAAATTGGGACTTCATGAACTCCTGCGAATGCGTCTGAACCGAACGGAATGGCATAGCATGCAAGAGGTCAGTAGTCCTTCATTCCCTCCCCTAGTCGCAAGTTGAACACCTCGCCTTCAGCCCCTCGGTACTGAATAATGCCCACACCTTGAAACGTGCCTAGTCCCAAAACCGCGGGCTGGTGCGCACAATCTTGTGTTCGCACAGCGGACCCATGACGGGCTTTAGTTTGCTAGCCACCAATTCAAACGTGAGAGGACGTCAATGGATGTTGGCGGACATTCCACTTCATCCGGCCAGCAAATCTGAGCGCTGAGAGACCTCCCTGAACAAATTGGAAACACTCTCAAGGCGCTCGGATCGAGACCCAGGCAGCCCACTGAATCACCGGTCGAAGGCTTGAAAGCAACGTCAACTAGACCCTGTCGCTGATTCGAGCGACGCTGTTTCACGACTGCGCTAGCCCATCGTTACGATATCTCGAGCTCCTACAAGTTTGCAATATCATTTGCCCAATCAGTCACATGGGAAGGCGATTGTGGTCATCAACGCATTGGCAGCTTGGCGCGAGTCCAGTCGAGTGTGTTGTACCACGATAGGCTGATCGCTTTCGATTAGCAAACAGTAGTCAATTCCTCGTGACAGCGGAGCTCCTGGAAGCGCTTCGAGATTCTGGTGCAAGATGCGGCGGGCGGGTATGGTAAGTGCTACAGGACCAACCGGATCTCGATCGTTGAAAAAGATAGAGAAGAGAACATTCGCGGGTTCTTCGTTAGCATTCAGAATGCATGCTGCTTCGTGGCTGATTAACGCGGGATCGTCACCGGTACTACCTGGTGGAATCCATCCGTCTGCGATAACCCAAGAGTTCCTACCGACTTTTGGCATGTCATTTTCCCATCCCTTAATTAGACATGAGTGTCCTACTCACATTATCGTTTATCGTCTTGACAAGTGATGCATGCATTGGCCGGACCCAGATTTTGGAAGGCGTGATTCTCTCCGCGCATAACTAAGATCAACTGAGTGGGCCTCACGCCGAGTCAGGGCGCGGTTCCTTTTCTCGCGATGTTACCTATTTAATTATCTTGTCCTACCAAAGGACCATCAGGGGGCCAGTCTTTCCTTGAACCATCGCCATTACCACGATTGGGCCACTGAACCACCCGCGTATTCGAAAGGTCCGTGTGGCGATCCAAATTTTATCCCACTTTTTGCCATCTCACTCATCGCAAGGTACATCACACAAACTGATTCATCGCAGCCAGTCATTGAAGCGCCGCTTGAGCCAGCATGACACAATGAATTGGAACACCGAAACCATTCGATCATCGTCTCAAATCCTTGGCGAAACGGGGAGGAGAAATACATCCCAACCCTAGCCGCGCGGCAATTCCCTCTGTCGGACCTGTCTCTTACGAGCAAATGATTACCGCCAAAGAAATACCACTTGACGGCATCGATTTTTCATCTAGTAGTCGTGCCATCTTTGGGCGTCGCCGCCCAACATGCGAGCCACGGGTTCAACCTGCCCGCAATAGACGTGCCGGTCGCAGCAATCTACGTTGTGTGGTTCACCGCACAAATTAGAGATGCGTGGGGGTGCCAGTGCTCAATCCTGACTAGGAATTGCCATGACTCGTGGCGTATCAATATCTCAAGAATTCCCCCAATCAGATTTTCTATTTACTCGACAACTTCCAGGACGTCGATGTACTCCAAACTCTGGACCTCAAGACGTGCAGGACGGAGGTTAAGGCGAGAATTCGGATTGATATTGCAAAGCGTACGAACCACGTAGAGTTGTGTGAGTTCAAGTCATTAGTTCGCATTGAGAGGATACCTTGAATGGCACGCATAGAAGCTAGAACGGACTTGGCGCCAGCACCAATAGCGCCCTATTCGCAAGCAGTTCGAATTGGCAACATCATTGCGATTGCCGGACAGGGCGGCGTTGACCCCGCCACCGCGATGGTTGTATCGCCTGATGTGGCTGCCCAGACAGTCCAGGCTTTCAAAAACATCGAAGCAGTCTTGACGTCCGCATCAGCCTCTCTGAATGACGTGGTTCGCGTCGAGGTCTACCTCTCCGACCTCGCAGACTTCGCTGCCATGAATGTTGAATACGCCAAAGTCTTTACCACGCCGTATCCAGCCCGTACGACGGTGGGAGTGCAACTCCCTTCCGACCTAAAGGTCGAAATCACTGTGCTCGCTGTGATCGGTTGACACCCTTCATGCCAAACAATGACATCTACGCAGAACTTGGAATCCGTCGCGTCGTGAACGCCGCAACAACCCTTACAGCCCTTGGAGGAACGACCATTCCGGCGGAGGTCACTGCCGCAATGACTGCCGCATCGAATTCTTGTGTTTCAATGGAAGAGCTCCACCTAGCGGCTGGACGGCGACTCGCGAAGCTGACGGGCAATGAAGCAGCACTCGTGACGTCGGGTTGCGCCGCTGCAATTGTCTTGGCAGTCCTCGCGACCATCACCGGCGGTCGCCCCGAATTGATAGCACAGATGCATCACGAGACGGCCTTGCCGCTCAACGTGGTGATACACCGGGCACACCGTATTCCCTACGACCGGGCAATCGAACTCGCTGGCGGACGCATTGTGGAGATCGGCAACGTTCTCCAGACCTTTGCGTGGGAACTGGAAGCGGCCATCGATGAAGGTACTGCCGCCATCTTTTGGGTGGCCGGTGACCATATGCCCCAGACAACCCTTTCACTCGACGAGACGGTAGCAATTGCTCATGCGCACGGCGTGCCGGTGATCGTGGACGCAGCAGCACAACTCCCACCAGTATCAAATTTGTGGAACTTCACGAAAAGTCACGGCGTCGACTTGGTCACGTTTAGCGGTGGCAAAGGTCTCCGTGGGCCGCAAGCGAGTGGTCTGCTTCTCGGCCGATCTGATCTTATTGAAGCGGCTCGACTTAATGCTGCCCCGTTTCAGCGGTTGGCCCGACCAATGAAGGTGGGAAAGGAAGAAATTTGTGGATTAGTCACTGCAGTCGAGCGTTACTTGAAGATCGACCACGAGACCCAAGCTGTGGATTGGAGAGAGACGGTGGATCGGTGGGCTGAGAGGCTGACCTCATCAACTGGTGCCAAGGTCCGACGCGTCGAGCAAAATGAAGCGGGTCAACCCGTTCCTCGGCTGGAGATTTCGTTCGCGAATGTTGAGCAGGCCATAGAAATCGTCGCTCGACTTTGGGATGACGACCCAAGGATTGCCGTACTTCGGGTAAGTGGCAACATCTATCTGTCGCCGGATACATTGGAAGATGGGGAAAGCGAACTGGTCATTGAACGTCTCGTCGTGGCGATGAGTACAAGGGATTGAGCCGGAATTCAACTAGCGAGTATCGAGTTAGGCATCCATATTCGAAATGAAGCCGAGTCTTTTGTGCGAGCAGACAAGACTAACCACGCAGCAAACGGTTGAGCCCAGTTTATCGTTGTTCCCAACATTGACCTTGAGGTCTTCTCCGCTGCCTTCAGCCTCAGATGGGTACGCAATAGGTGGACATTTCCCCACTAATTGCGAACAATCGTCCGAAATGCAGGTCGCCACATAATAAAACTCGGGACTCCATCACAGATGACACTTGACACCTAAGTGCACACCATAATTCCATCCCCACCGCACGGCTCATCGTCACTCTAAGTCAATTCGGAAGGGCCAATACGTGACTCAATAGCGACGCGGATGTGGTCACCCTTGGGTCGGGTACCTTTAGACAATGTGCGGTAGCAAAAGTGATTTTCTAAACGAGCCCACACCACTGCCCGGGCCGATCATCATTGAATCCGCCGCATCGTTTCTGCTAAGGATATTTATCCGTTTAGCATTTATGAGGTGTATCGCCGAAGTGCCGTCGTTATGTCCGGTGGTAACCTCGCCGAGTTTTCGGTATCTCACTAACTGATGATCTAAATAAGGAGTCCGCATGGCTGTTGAAGTTCTCATTGTCACAGGAGGAGCGTCGGGTATTGGACGCGCGGTCGTCCTACTCGCCGCTCGCCGTGGTTGGAAGGTTGGGATACTCGATTACAACGGTGGAGCGCTGAAGTCTATTTTCGACGAAGCTACAGCCGCGGGTGCAAGTGGCGTAACCACTGTGCAGTGCGACGTTGCATCCGAGTCCTCGATTGTCGAAGCCTTCGAGACTGTCGAGAAGGAACTCGGCCCATTGACGTGCCTCTTCACTTCAGCGGGAATCGAACGACCGAGTTTCGCGCACGAACTCTCGCTCGAACTCTGGCAGAAAGTCATCGACACAAACCTGACCGGGACGTTTCTCGCCTGTCGGCAGGCATTGCGGAGCCTCCTGCGTTCAGAGCTCCCTGGATCATTGGTCTGCTGCTCTTCGCCCGCGGGGTTGGTGGCCTTCTCGGCGGGGGCGGCCAGTTCATATAGTGCTTCAAAGGGTGGCGTGTCGGCCCTCGTGCGAAGTCTCGCAGTCGACTACGCGCGTCATGGAATCAGAGTGAACGCCGTCATGCCGGGCCCGACCGAGACCCCCATGATGTGGGCCAATACCGACGAAAAACAAATGGGTGCGATGCGCGAACTCATCAAGTCCGAAGTGCCGCTTGGACGACTGGCAGAACCTGAGGAGCCGGCGGAAGCGGTACTATGGTTGTTATCACCAGAATCCAGTTACGTTACCGGATCCCACTTGACCTGCGATGGCGGAATCCTCGCAAAAGGGTCGATTAGCTTCTAGACCATCAACAAACCAAGCTCTTCTACGCTTGCGCCTGCACCACAGATCGGGGGTCGTAGAGCCAGCACTTCGCCCACTGCCCGTCCGCGAGTTGCGCCTTTGGCGGAACTTCCTTGCGACAAATGTCCATGGCTTCGGGGCAACGAGGGTGAAATCGACAGCCCGGTGGAGGGTTAATGAGACTAGGAGGATCGCCGATTGCGACACGCGTACTCTTCGACTCTTTTTCCGGGTTGGGGGCAGAGTCGCGCAGGAGTTGGGTATATGGATGCGCAGGATTCAATGCGACCGCCTCAGATGGTCCACCCTCGATCAACTGTCCGGCGTACATGACAAGCGTCGTGTCAGCGAAGTACCGTGCAGATGCAATATCATGCGTTATATATAGAAGGGCTAGCCGTCGATCCGTTGCCAGGCCGCGCATCAAGTTCAACACACCGAGTCGAGTCGAGACGTCAAGCATGGATACGGGCTCATCAGCGAGAATCACCGATGGCTGTGCCGCCAGGGCTCGAGCAAGGGCGATTCGCTGACGCTGGCCCCCGGAAAGTTCGTGAGGGTACTTCGACACGAACTGATCCGGCGGGCTCAGGTGGACATCTGCCAGTAGCTTGGCAATACTCGCCTGGATGTCGCTCGGCGATCGTGCCATTCCATGAATTCGTAGCGGACGGGCCAAGTGATAGCCAATTGTGTGCAATGGGTTAAGGGAACTGAAGGGGTCCTGCAAAACGATTTGCACTTTCCGCACGTAGTTACGGAATCGACGACCACGACGGACTTTGACGGACTTTCCCTCGAGCAATATGGCGCCATCGGTCGCTTTGTACAACTGAGCAAGTACTCGTCCAATCGTTGACTTCCCAGAACCTGACTCTCCGACAAGCGCAGTCACCTGGCCAGCAAAAAGCTCTAGCGAGACTCCGTCCACCGCCCGTACCACACGATTGTCCGTGTTTTTAAACCGCCGAGACATCCGTTGGTGTACAGGAAAGTGCTTCTCAAGATTTGTGACTTGTAGCACCGGTTCGTCCACAGATTTTGACGGTTGTGCGGACGCCACAATGCTGGTTTTCTCATCGTGAACGCGTGCCGAAGTGAGCTGGATTGGGATTGCACCACCTGTGTAGAGCGAGCATGCGACGGAGGGGCTGGCGGCATCGCCCACCACTGGTGAAGCCATGAGATCCGGCCGGAACTCGGTGCACCCCTCGTGGACGAAACTGCACCGAGGGTTGAAGGGGCAACCGGATGGGAGTTGTCGAAGGTCAGGCGGGAAGCCTACGATGCCGGTCAACATCTGTCGAGGTCCATGCAAGAGCGGAAAAGAATTGAGGAGGCCATAGCTGTAGGGGTGGCGAGGCGTCCGGTAGATCTCGTTCGACTCACCACTCTCAATAATGCGTCCCGCGTACATGACCGCAATGTCGTCGGCCACCTCTATCAGCAGCGAAAGGTCGTGAGTAATGAAGATGATGGAGAAACCCAGACGATCCCGGAGCTCCATAAGCTTGGTCAGTATCTGACGTTGCATGACAACGTCCAGCGCGGTCGTTGGCTCGTCAAGGATGATAACTTCGGGTTCAAGGGCGAGCGCAATGGCGATCATGGTGCGCTGGCGCATCCCACCGGATAGTTCGTGAGGGTACGCCTTTGCCCGGTCGACGGAAATACCGACCAATTGCAGTAATTCTTCCATCCGCTGAAGTCGCTCGAGTCGGGACATTTTGGGTCGGTGCGCAGCGATGACGTCGAGTATCTGCGTCTGAATCGTCAGAACTGGATTGAGCGCGTTCATGGCAGACTGGAACACGATAGCCAATTCGTCCCAACGAAAGTCCCGCAACTCCTGGGGAGTCATTGACAAAACGTTAACGGGCTCTCCCTCGCGCGGGTGATATTTGATGCTTCCACCGGTGATGACGCCGGGTGAACGCAACAGTCTGGTTACCGCATAAGCCAACGTCGACTTACCTGAGCCCGATTCTCCGGCGATGCCGAGCACTTTTCCGCGACGGAGACTGAAGCTAACTTGGCGCACCGCGGGTAGCGACACGGTGGCGAGCTCGTAGTCCACGTCCAGGTTCTTAATCTCGAGCACGACCTCATCGAATTGCACAATGCTCGGACTTTCAAGAAAAACTTGCATCACGCTACTCCTTCTTATCAAATTCTGTCGTGCGCACTGGCGTGAACTCACTACCGTCACTCGCGAATGCTCGAGACTCTGACGATCGCACAGGATGGGCACCACGCGACTTCTTAGTGGGTCGGCTCGTCGAACGAAGGCGAGGATTCGTAATCTCGTCGAAACCAAAGTTCATCAGCGACAGTCCTGTCCCCAGCAACGCAATGCAAAGTCCCGGCGGAACGAACCACCACCATGCACCGGTTTGAAGTGCTGAGTCATTTTGGGCCCAGTAGAGCATGGTTCCCCACGACCACTCGGAGACGTTGGCCAAACCGAGAAAGGCCAATCCGGCGGCGGTTAACAATGCAAAGATCACCATGAATAGGAAACTCGCGGTGACAATAGCCGTCTCGTTGGGCAGGATTTCCCAAAAGAGAATTCGAGGGGTACTTTCGCCAGTCGCTCGCGCCGCCTCGATGAAGTCCCGTCGACGGATGGATAACGTCTGGGCGCGAATGACCCTAGCCCCCCACGCCCATCCCGTCAGCGCAATAACCAACGTCACCGAGATGTCACCTTTGTTGGGCAGGTAGCCAGCTATGACGATTACCAGCGGTAGTGCCGGAATGACCAGGAAAATGTTCGAAAGAACGGATAACATCTCGTCACTGATCCCACCGAGGTACCCGCCCGCGAGTCCCACGGCCACCGAGATAACGGTAGCAATGATTGATGAGAGAAATGCGACAATCAACGTCGGCCGACTTCCGTCAATCAATTGGGCAAAGATGTCCTGCCCCGTCTGGGTCGTACCGAGCAGGTGCGTAGACGACGGCGGAGCCAGCATTGCCTGGGTCATGGCGGATGGATCCGCCTTGACAAACAGAGGTCCGATGATCGCCATCAGAATGAAAAACATAATGATAGTCAAGCCCACACTGATCTTCCACGAGTGGAGCCACGTGAGGCGAGCGTAAAACGACTTATTCTTGTGGGATTGAGATTCGTCCGACATCTCAGCCTCCTTGTCTAGTTCGGGGATCGAGCAAGACGTAGAACGCGTCAGCCACGATATTGGCGACCAGGACCGCGAGCGTGATGATGAGAAAGACGCCCTGCATCAGCGGATAGTCATTGTTATTAACCCCCGCGTAAAGCACGTATCCAATACCGGGGTAAGAGAACACAATCTCAACGAGAATCGCACCACTGACTACGAAACCGAGCGAGAGCGCGAAGCTTGCCAGTGAGGGCAGTATCGCATTGCGGGCCGCATACATGAAATTGACCCGTACCTTGGAAAGCCCCTTGGCCTCAGCGAGCAGGATGTAATCCTCATCGAGGGTGACAATCATCATGTTGCGCATGCCCAGCAACCAACCAGCGATAGATGTCGTGACGATCGTGACCGCCGGCAAGAAGGCGTGATCAGCGGCGGAGCTAATGAAAGCCCAATTCCAACCAATCGTGTTACTCGATGAATATCCGCCCGAAAGCGGAAACCAGGGGAAAACGACTGCAAAGAAGTAGAGGATCACCAGAGCGAACCAGAAATAGGGAATCGCAGAAAAGAAGGTGCTAATCGGTACGGCGTTGTCAAGCCATGAACCGCGTCGCGCACCGACAACAATCCCCGCCATAGTGCCGATCACAAAGCTTATGATCGTCGCCACACCTACCAAAACAAGTGTCCACGGCAGTGCACTCATTAAGACGCTCGACACGGGCTCCGGGAAATAGGTGAATGAAACACCAAGGTTCCCGTGAAAGAGGTCATTCCAGTAGACCAGGTACGCCGAGAACATGCTCTGGTGCCCAACGCCGAAGAGAGCGCTCAAAGACTTGACTGCCGCGGGTGAAATCCGTCCCTTGAAGTGGCTGATTAATAATTCCACCGGATTTCCGGGCATGAAGCGAGGAATCAAGAAGTTGAGCGTGAGTGCAGCCCACGCGGTGATGAGGTAGAAACCGATTCTGCGAAAGAGATAGCGCACTAGAGTCTCACATCACGTGACGTCGTGTCATTGCTCGTACCGATGAAGCACTTGAGCGCTGGGCTCTCAATGCGAACTTCACGCGTGTGATGGTAAACATGTGGCAATTTCGGGAACCTTCTCTTCGGTGTTGAGCCATAGTGATGCAAACACCCCATTAAGGACCATCAAATTTGAATTCCCGTAGAGGCAATTAGCGTGACTTCACCCTTATCCCGTCAGGGTACAAGGGTGAAGTCACGCTAATCTCACACCTTTTCGCGAAACTTGTGATTCAACTCAACCCTTCTTGGAAGGGTACAAGTGGAGTAGGACGAACTCCTGGTTTGCCGCTTCGATCGGCCCGGGAGAACTGTACGCATTCGTCGGCGTGGGCCATCCTGAAACATTGTTGGTGGTGTACGCACCCCAGTCAATCGAGTACACCAAAGGGATGACCGGCAACTGGTGGACCATGATCCCCTCGATGCCCGAGAGCGCCGCTTGGCGCTGCGCGTTTGACGCCGCATTGGCGTACGCGGTCAAGTACTTCTGTGTCGATGGATCGTTCCAGCGCTGGAAATCACCAGCCGCCGGGCTACCGACCTTAGCGCCAAGCGTACTGTTCAACCAGGCATTGTAGATGTAGTAGGGCGTAGGACCAGACGTCGAGTAGTAGAGACTTAAGTCGAACTCACCCGTCGCTAGATCCGACGTCCATGTACCTACCGACAATCCCTGGACGGTGGTACCGATGCCGATGGCCTTCAGATTATTAGAAATGATCGTCAAGTCCTGCATGTAGTCGGCGTAACCCGACGGGTCGATCAACGACAACGAGAGCGGTTGACCATTCTTTCCAAGGACCTGGCCGTTCGAATTCGTCTTCAGTCCGGCGCTCTTTAAGAGGCTTTTAGCCTTAGCGACGTTGAACGAGTAATTGCTATTCGCGTACTTTGGGTCCAGGGCCGACTTGTAGTTCGGAAGGATCAGTCCGGTTGCCGTCTTGATGGGCGACTCATAGCCCCATTCTCCGAGCGTCCCCACCGTCGTACGGTTAATCGCCATGCTAATAGCCTGACGCACAGGTGCCAGGTTTAGTGGGTATACAGTCAAGTTCGGAATCAGTGCGGTAACTCCGACTGGTGGGTACCAGTAGTGGTTGTTCGGACTCTTGTCCACAAACAATTTCTGCAGATTGGGCTCGGTCAATGATGACCAGTCGTATTGACCCGCATTGGTTGCAGCATTCTGCGCCGCTGCACTACCGACGCTGGGGTACGTGATCGTGTTTACCTTGGGAAGACCTGGCTGCCAGTAGTTCGGATTGCGCTTCAACACCATGTACTGCGGTGTAAACGACTTCAAAGTGAATGGACCAGTACCAATTGGATTGGTGTCGGTATAGGTCACCGGGTTCTTCACCTTTGACCAGATGTGCTGAGGTACAATCGGTGTCTGGTTCAAGATGTAGTACACCTCGGCAAAACTCGGCTGGCTAAACGTGAACTTCACGCCGAGCGGACCCGTGGCCGCAACACTGGCGAACGTAATGCCGTTCGTGTTGAGGGCCGGATACTTCTTCAACAGATTAAAAGTGTAGACAACGTCGGCACTCGTGAACGACTTACCATCAGACCACTTGACATTGGGGTGCAGCGTCAATGTCAGGGTCCTGTCACCGTTCAACAGGACCTGCTTCGTGGCGAGCCAGGGGTAAGTCTTGCTTGGATTGACGATGTCGTACTGCCACAGCGGCTCATAAATCATATCGGTGTTGGAGTAGGCACTATTGTCGGTGCTCGTCGGTAGGAACGGATTGAGGTTGTCAGCCTGTGGACCAAATCCGTTGACACTGATCGTCAGATTGACGTTGGCGTAAGGCGTTGATGTTGCTGACGCTACGGGTGAGGTCAGTGACGGCGCAACCATTAGTCCGGCGGTCAGCAGCAACGCACTTGATGAAATGAGCCATCTCCTGCTGTTCAAAATTCTTTTCATCCCTAATCTCCCTTTTAATTGACGTAATTGACGTAATTAATGCGAATCTTTACAACTCTCGGCTTGATGCAGGCAAACGATGATTAAATACTGTCCTCTTCTTTATGAAGGTCATGGATTCTTAATGAAGATCATGGAGCCAAAAGCCGTGTTACGTCGGTGTATCGGCTGAGTGCGTCGAAGTCGAACTCAACTCCTAGTCCGGGCGTCGTCGGGATGTCTAACATTCCGTCTTGGTCAAGCGTGTATGGCGTTGGCACGATGCCGTCTATGTAGGCCGTGTCCGACATGTACTCGACGAGATCAGTGGTGGCCAAGGCCGACGACAAATGCAGGTCCGCGGCAAATCCAACCGCGGTGTTCCAGCCATGCGGAATTAACCGAACGCCGAAACTCTCCGCTAACCACCCGATACGACGCGATTCACTAAGTCCGCCCACCTTCGTGGAGTCCGGTTGGACGATGTCGACCGCCCCCTGCTGCATCCACGCAACGAAACTTTGGCG
>OCZT010005163.1_pt1 | contig 13081 bp, 23 predicted proteins | sample 1539031 | NCBI WGS metagenome assembly OCZT01 (sample SAMEA3539308, study PRJEB22396) | soil metagenome | biome: tundra; feature: field; material: soil | place: USA | collected 2010-05 | depth 0.15 m | reverse complement strand
CTGCTTGCCCGCGTCTGTGAACACGGCGAACATGTCGCCTCTGTCGTCGAAAGTCTCGAGTAGGTCGAGCTTCTTGAGGTGGGTGAGGTTGCCGCGCTCAGCGTGCGAGACGGTGATGAGTGGCGAGCCACTCCAGTTGGGTGCGTCCTTCACGAGCGACTTGAACAACTCGAGGGACGCTGAGGTGAGATTGATCTCCATGAGCAGATCTTAATCAACTCAACGAGAAAAGCAAGGGCTGTGATACAGTGATCAACGCAGCGGCACCCGGTCGGTCGTAACTGCGATCATGGGAAGTGTGGTTCAGCTTCAAGTGGCCCAGGGCGTATAGGTCGTCCTGTCCAAAGGTCGTCGAGCCATCAGTGCTCCCTCTTCTGCGAGGATGACGATTAGCCTAAGGGACGCCCCGGCCAGGGCGTCCCGTTCTTTGGTACAGTGATCTCAACAAGCACCCGTGACGGGTCGCCACTACGCCGTGATGGCAGCAAGGAGGGCGTGATGCCCAAAGAGGTAATCGTACTACACCGTGACGTGTTCGGTCAGGACTCCGCAGCGGCTTCGCTGCTCGAGGTCAGGTGGGGAAAGAACGGGTTTGTCGAGCTCGGCCTCCGCGTTGTTCATGGTGCCGACCACTCGGACTACATCCCAAAGGCAGGTGAAGGATCACCTACTGACTTTCCGGTAGACGTTCCGATCCGAGGTCGCTACACGTCGATCGACCGTGACCAGATCAACGAGTTGATCCGCTACCTGCGTCGAGCTCGTGACTACGCATTCGGCGGCGACGAGTAACCTGCCCTTGTACGCGTACGCGCGTACGCGAGATATGATAGGGTATGATAGACAGGTACACAGGTGGGCGGCGGTATCGGATCATCAGGGCAAGCCGCCGCCCACCACGGAGGAACATGTCGGAGCCTACCCCACCACCCAGCGTCTTTACCACCAAGGACCTCAGTGTCACGACGGTGACACAGGTAGGGAAGTACAAAGAGATCCTGACTCCGGTTCACGGAAAGCGAAAGAAGCGAGGACGGAAGCGTGGGCGATAGGAGTCGTGAAAAGATCAAGGCCGACGCGCAGAAGCTCGCAGCGGATAAGCCCATGCATGACCCGGATCGCTCTTCATTCGAGACGCACGGTGTTGGTGGCGACTGGACGAACTTCCCGCGTCGTCGCGTGCTAACTCCGCACACGACCTGGGTCTGCGAGTGTGGCGAGCACAACGCGCGCTACCGCAACCAGTGTGGACGGTGCATGACACGCCGTGGCTAGGCACGTCTTTCCACCTGAGCGTACGGTCGTCCTGGCAGATCCACGCAAGTCGCGGTGGGACGGGTGCGTGACGAAGGTGTGCGCCGGACCCAGGCTCGAGCGTAGCTGCTCGCCTGGTGAGATCGGCGTGTTCACTCCGACGGGCGAGGAGCGTGAGGTCACCGTCATCGAGGAGTTTCGTTCAGGACCCAAGGCCAAGGTCTTCCAGGCGCTGGTGTACCGCCGGACTGGCACCCGCCTCGTAAGCGTTCTGCCGAAGAGGGAGGCTTTACCTCGTCCCTTGCTTTTCTCTTGACAGTTGAATAAGATGATCCTGTCAACTACGTTCCAAGGAGGAAGTCATGACAGGCCAGGAGAAGTACGCCACCAAGATCGCGGGACTGCTCCGCAAGGCGGAGTCCACCACCCCGGAGGAAGCTGAGCTGCTCGTCGCCAAGGCGCAGGAGCTCATGACCAAGTACGCGATCGACGAGCAGATGCTTGCAGTCGCCAGTGGCAAGACGGCTGACGACGCGATTGAACAGCGCACACTCGTGTTCGTCGGGATCTTCCGCGACACGCAGCTCAACATCACGTCCGCTCTCAAGCGTGTGAACAACTGCAAGGCCGTCTACATCGACGGGAAGAACTCCTACCAGACTCGCACCGTGAGTGGCAAGTCGTATAAGGACTGGACGGAGCTTGTCATCACAGGCTACCGCACGGACCTCGATCGGCTTGAGCTCATGAACGCCAGCTTGCAGATCCAGTGTGCACAGGCGCTCAGCTCCTGGTACAAGTCAGCCAAGCAGGCGTGGTGGAGCAAGACGGATACGTTCCGCGAGCGGCGGACGTTCATCCACGGGTTTGCGCAGGGCGTCCAGACCAAGCTCACCCTCGCAGCCCAGGCCGGCAAGGATGCTGCTAAAGCAGCGGAAGCCGAGCGCACGCACACTTCTGCGCATGACGCTTCCGACTCTGTGGAGCTTGTGCTCCGCAATCGCAAGGACACCGTGCAGGACTGGTACGACAAGCACTACGGGAACACGCTCCGGTCCAAGTACACGCGTGTCCAGAGTGGATCACGCTCCGCAGCTGACGCAGGTCGTGCCGCAGGTGCCTCAGCCGATGTCGGGCAGAGTGGACTACGCAGCGCGGGAGCGCTCAAGTCATGAACTGCTCATGTCAGCAGGACGAGGTGTACGCGGCCGAGAACGACGTCACGCCCGGTCGTCGCATCCTGAGCCAGGAGGCGCTCCAGCAGTTCGTCGATGACTTGCGGGACACAGACTACTGGCAGCGGAACTTCCCAGACGTTCGCAGCATCCTCGCAATCTGCGACCCGCGTCGGAAAGCGCGCGGGTCGCTGGGCCGCTGGAACGGCGACGGCGACGGCGAGATCCTGATGTCACCGGTGCACATGTACGAACGCATCGTCCTACATGAGGTGACGCACGTCATCGCGTGCGCGAGGTACGGCAGCCACGCACATGATCCGTGGTTCGCACGGACGTACCTCGAGCTGGTGTACGCCATCATGGGTGGCGACGTCTACGCGGAACTCAAGGCAGCGTTCATCACGGGCGGCGTGGATCACGACACTGACAACGCAGTCCCGGGAGGGATCGCGCTATGACGCTGTATGAGGGTAACAAGGGCTACAACACCTTCCCGCTTCTTTGGTGCGAGGACTGTGGCAAGGCTGAGACGCCGCCGCAGTTTCCTCTGCTTCCAGACCTCGTCGCGGATCCGTTCCTCGAGTGCTCGACCTGCGGACACAAGCTGACGTTGCTCCGCTGCATCGTTGCAGGAACGCACTTCCAGGAGCGGCTGGGAATGTCACACCAGTACGTCGCTACGATCGGGTCGCTTCCTGATCGCTACGGCCGGTGGCCGTCGTGACCTTGCAGCCCAACCCAATCTCAGTTAGAATGGAATCAACCAAGGGAGGAACACACATGGACATCACGATCAACGGTGCGACGTACTTGACCGTTGCACAGCTCAGCGAGACCGTCGGCATCGCACGTGTGACGGTGGGCTCGTGGATCAAGTCGGGTGCGGTCTCGCACATCAAGCGCGGGCGCGGTCACGTCAGATACGTACCGCTTGCTGAAGCGATTCGACTCCGGCTTACCCCGGTGCGCGAAACCCTGGAGGCTGGGATCTATCGCCAGCCTGCTGAACAGCGCGCGGCAGTCAGACGAACGAAGGACGCTGCACAGCGTGAGTCCCTCGCAACCGCGACAGAGAGCGGGTCCGAGTGGGACACCCTCGACCTCTGCTTCCTGATCAAGGCGTACGAGGATGGAGCAACCATCCGCGAGATGGCACGCCAGCTCGGGCGGACGTACAGCGCGACGCTGGACAGGATTTCGTATCTCCGTGCCGGCGGTGAAGACATCGGTCGCCGTCGCCCACTGGACGACGGTTCATGGCTGCCCGGTGCACTCTCTCGGCTCACTGCGAGAGAGCTCGCTCAGCTGATCTCTGAGCGGAGGGCGTCATGACGACGACGCCCAAACAGCGATCAGTAGGTTTCCAGCTGAAAGGTTGGCCTGCGGTTCTGGTCTTCTACACGCCCTGGCTGATCGGCGTTGGCTTCGTCATTCACCTCCTCACGTGGTGGATGTGAGATGCCACGTGAGGTATCACCCGCGACGCGGCGAAAGATCAGCGCAGCGATGAAGGGTCGCCGCAACGCAGCGGGCGCGCACGCAATGACGGACGAGGGCAAGGCTGCGATCAGCACTGCTCAGAAAGCACGGTGGGTTGCGTACCGCGTGGCCCGCGACGTGGAGGAGGCGACATGATCGGACGGGTGTTCTGTCTGGTGTGGGCACACCACTGGGCGTACATGTTCACGAACGATCACGCCCGCGCTGTGCTTCACTGCACTCGCTGCGCGAAGATCTGGGTGGACAAGTGAGGACGCGCATGACAACCAAGCTGAGTCTCAAGCGCAAGTCACTGGGCAGTGGCAAGTACCGGCGTTGGTCGCGGTTCGACCTCATCACACTGCAGGACCGCTGGTGGGTAGACACGCATGGCGACATCCACGACATCAACAAGATCGACCTGGACTACCAGCAGAATCTCCTGATGTGGCTCCGCGACAATGCCAGGCGGTTCAAGTTTCCGTACGACCTCATCACGTCGTTGGAAGGAATCACGATCAACGGAGACATAGCGCAGCAGAACTACGAGCAGGCGATGTGGGAGCTGTACGAGATGTCACCGGAGGACTGGATCGAGAGCTGCCCACTCACGAAGCGGTTGGTCGAGCTCACGGGTCTCAAGCCGAGTCGGTACATCCCTCCGCTGGCCATCTATGACGTGCGCTCACGGTTCGGTCCACGAGTACGTGACGGCGTCAAGATCAGCAGGGAGCAGCGCTTCAAGGAAGTCGTGAACGCACTGATCGACAACGACATCATGCCCTACCCGTCTGCCGTGTACTTCTGCATCTTCAAGGCAGCCAAGTCAACGGGCAAGGTGAACATGGACGGGCTCGAGGCGCGGTGGCGTCGGGAAGCACTCATCGCCCGCGGTTGGGTCAAGGGCAAGAATGGACGCTGGCATGACCCCGCCCACTAACCCTCCCGTCCGCGAGGACGGCAAGTGCGTGGTGGATGGGAAGGACCGTCCACCTCTCGCGGTGCAAGCGAGTGACCCGTTCTGCGGAACGCTCTGCTGCCGCAAGTACCACGGGATCGTGTTCAAGAGTGACGCAACGTCTCGTCCCAACGCCAAGAAGCGAGTGCGCCACGACCTGCACGGTGGCGTTCAGCAATGAGTGCAGCTGAGCTCAACGAGCAAGCGAGACAGGCGCTCCTACTTCGTCGCACAGACTTGGTGATCCACGCGTTGTCGCGACCGATGTACGTCTACCGGATGGCACGCGCGCAGTCCACACCGAGTGCGCACGCGCGGATGCTCAACGCAGCGGCAGACATCGACAAGATTCTCAAGGTACACTCCAGCTGAACCTAGCGGCCGCGAGTGCGTCTGGCAGGTGTCCAGTGAAGATGAGGGCGGCCGTGATACGGTCGCCCTTGTTCGTGATACACTGGACCGCACAGCGCCGATCGCAACCCACTAGCCCGGGCACTGCGTGTCGGCATCACCGGCCGACATAGGGACGCCTCGCTGTCTTCGTCGGAGCGCACCGGACTCGCTCGTCGCACGCGAGCGCTTGGGGTAGGCTCTCAAGTCGGCGGCGAGCTTAACTCCCACGTACTTAGATAAGCAGCCCGAGCGTTCGCGGTACTATCGGGAGCGTGGGAACTGACTCATCTGTCAAGCTGGAGCGCCTCAGCATTGCTGAGGTATCCGGAGTCGACGACCCCGCCAACGAGGCACCGGGCTGGATGGTGCAGAAGTCGAAGGCTTCTGCGACGACCTACCCGATCGGGCCAGACGAGACGTGGGACGTTGGCGCTGCTGAGAAGCGCGTCCGCAAGGTGACGGGTGCAACCGATGCACCCAACGCCAAGTACGCAGCGTGCTTCCTCTACAAGAGCGGCGACGGTACGAAGTTCGGTGACTACAAGTTCCTCGCGTGTGACGACGTGGACGGAAATCTCTCGGTCATGCCGGGTGCAATTCGTGCCGCAGCCACACTCGTCTCCAAGAGCTCGCTGAGCGACTCGGAGAAGGCAACCGTGCAGGCCACGATCACCAAGCTGGAGTCCAAGCCTGGAATCGCGACCAAGGGTGCCGAGGACGCGACCACCATCCTGGGGCGGATCAAGAAGGTCCTCTCCGCGACTCCGACAGAGGAGATCGACATGACGAGCGAAGAGCTCACCGCGCAGCTCGACGAGCGGCTCGCGCCGCTGGTTGCACTGGGCGAGAAGGTCGACACCCTCTCGAAGGCAGTCGAGGACGCCCAGGCGGGCGCGCCGGCTGCCATCGAGAAGATCGAGCCTTCAACCGACGAAGCGACCGCAGCTGCGGACGCACGCGTCGCCAAGGCCATCGAGGTCGGCGTCACCGCCGGCATCGAGAAGGGCCTCGAGCCCTACAACGACATCCTCGACGCGGTGCTCAACCGTGTCGCAGGCGTCGAGAAGTACCTCGCGTTCGAAACCCGCAAGTCCCTCACGGGACAAGAGGGTGAGAGCGGTGAGGGCGAGCAGGAGGCCACCCCGACCGTCGGGGATGCGATCGCCAAGGCGCTTCGCCATCCCACCGTGTCGGCCGCATAGGGAGACAGACATGTCTCAGAGCACAGAAGCACTGCTCGCGAAGGCGGTCCTGAACGTCACGGGTCCGGGTGGCGACGTCGGCACCCAGGACTTTGGTGGTGGCGGACAGGCCCCGCTCTCAGTCGAGCAGGTCACGGCATTCATCGAGGTCATGGCAGCCGAACAGGTCATGCTCGGTGAAGTTCGCACCGTGACGTCGAGCTCCGCGAAGTGGCAGGAGAGCATCATCTCCTTCGCCGACCGCATCACTCGCCCGGGCATCGAGGCCACGCGCCTCGCAGCGGGCGACCGCAAGAAGCCGGTTACCGGCCTCGTCGAGATCAGCACCGTGCTGGTCCGCGCCGAGATCCCGGTGTCGGACGAGACGTTCGAAGACAACGTGGCCGGGCAGAACCTGACCTCGGTGATCGAGCGTCTGATCACGGACCGCTTCGGGTTCGACCTCGAAGACCTGTTCGTGAACGGCGACACCAGCAACGTCAGCGATGACTACCTCGCCCAGACGGACGGCTGGCTCGTCGAGTCCGCGACCGGGAACGTCGTCGACTGCACCTCCTTCGGCCAGGACTACCAGGAGATCTTCCGGGTTCTCCTGACGACCCTCCCGAAGAAGTTCCTGCGGAACCGTGCGAAGCTTCGCTACTTCGTGCCGATCACGCTCGAGCAGAAGTACCGCGACATCCTGGCGTCGCGCGGCACCCCGCTGGGTGACGCGATCCTCCAGGGCAACATCCCGCTGACGTACCAGGGGATCCCGATCACGAGCGCAGCGTCCTTCGACGCCGGCATCGTGCCCGGTGGCCCCGACACGGCATCGGTGCTCCTGACGTCCGCCGACAACCTGTACGCGGGATACCACCGCGCGATGAAGTTCGAAACCTGGCGCGATCCGCGCGAGGGTGCGACGTCCTTCATCGTCACGGCCCGCGTCGACCCGAAGGTCGCACTTCCCGACGCGACCGTCTGCGGGCAGAACGTCGACGTCGAGGTCTAGGCGATGGCGAACCTGGGCAACCTCACCAAGGCACGCATGGTCGGGCACGACCCCTGGGTCGTGAGCACGCTCGACGGCGATGTCGCGTCGTTCCTCGGTGGTCTTCCCACCCTGGACTTCGAGCAGACCCCGATCACCAAGGGCCTCTGGGCCGTGGAGATCGGGGGTGCGGGCGAGGGCTCGGCGTCCGGGTACGGGACGGCGTGGGTGGTCAGCGCAGAGGCGTTCAAGTACCTCCGAGCTCGCCGCTACTAGCCCTCACCACAAGCACGAAACTAGAGGCCCGGGAAACCGGGCCTCTCTGTTTCCGCGGTACCATACTCACGTCATGACACCACTACGGAAGGAACATGCATGTCCGTAACCACTGATCTCGCCGCGGTTCAGTCCGCGGTCACCACGCTCCGGAATGGGGTGACCTCAGCCCAGGCCGGTCATCCAGACATCGCGACCGACCTCGATGTCACCGACGCCCTGTCGAACGCCGGTCTCACAGCCGGTAACCTGCAGGAGGTGCTGGACGGGGAGGTCGCTACACGCGCCAAGCACCAGTGCACCACGAACACGCTGTAGAGAAACGAGGAGCGGCGTGAGCCGCTCCTCACTTCTTGTGATACGATCTAAGAAGCGGGTGAGTGAGTAGGTGATCACACGAGGCCCATAACCTCGAATGCGTGGGTTCGAATCCCCGACCCGCTATCAGAATGGAAGCAGGAGGATCACCGGGACGTCCACCGTCCTCGACTACGTCGGGTGAGCTGAGTACGGACGAACTCGTCACGGAGCTACCCGACAACCTCCTCTTCCACGGCAACGCACCGTGGGCCGGCACGGGCTACGGTCAGCAGGCTGGGATCAACGGCATGCGCATCGCAAAGCTCGGGTACAACGTTGCGTTCAGTGCGTTCTTCGGTCTGAAGGGAAGTCGACACGTCTGGCCCGCTCCTGACGGCACGGTCTTCCCGGTGTACCCGGGTGGTGTGGATGCGCACGGGAACGACGTGCTGGGCGGACACGCCAAGCACTGGTTCGCCGGGCGCGGCGGGATCGTACTTGCACTGACGGATCCGTGGGTCTTGCACCCAGACATTGCGATGCGTTTGCCGCTGGTCATGTGGTCTCCAGTTGACCACGACCCTCTGATCCCAGGCACGGACAAGTGGTTCAAGAAGACCGGAGCCATTCCCGTGGCGATGAGCAAGTTCGGGAAGCGAGTGCTCGAGGAGGCTGGGCACGAGAACGTCCAGTACGTTCCACACAGCTTCGACCCTGACGTCTTCAAGCCGCGAAACCGTGTTGAGTCGCGACGCGCGCTGGGCATTCCGCAGTCAGCGTTCGTCGTAGGCATGGTTGCCGCCAACGTTGGCCAACCGGGCCGGAAGAGTTTCACCCAAGCATTCGAAGCGTTCTCAATCTTCAGCAAGCGGTTCCCTGATGCGCTCCTGTACCTTCACACAAAGTTGGAGGATGACCGTGGCGAGGACTTGCCGGGGATGATCAAGGGCATGCGTATCCGCGCGCAGGCGTGCGATCAATACGGACTCATGCTTGGGATACCAACCTCCGTCATGGCTGCGACGCACAGCGCGTTCGACGTGCTTCTTAACCCGTCTATGGGCGAGGGCTTCGGCTGCGCGCTCATGGAGGCGCAGGCTTGCGGGACTCCAGTTATCTCGACCAACTTCTCATCCATGCCCGAGGTCGCTCCTGTGAGCGCCGGGAACTGGACGGTAGGCGGTCAGTCCACGTGGACGTACTGGGGCTCGAAGCAAGTCACGCCCAGCGTGGATGAGATCGTGAACGCGCTTGTTGAAGCGTACGAGCAGTCAGAAGTTGACAGGCAAGCATGTAAGGAGAGCGTCTGGCGCTGGGTCAACAGTGAGTACCGCGCGGACGACGTCGTTCCTCAATACTGGACTCCCACCCTTCAGCACGCTACGGAGGAGTTCGCTTGGCGGAAGCAGCTCTTGGTCCGATGAGCTGGTGCTTGAAGTGGGACTACACCGAGCGCGAGGTGGCGGCTGCTTGCAGTGACGATGACAACGAGATCATCTACCAGCCCGACAACTACAAGCTGGCAGAACTGGTTGCGAAAGCGTGCAAGTCAACGTGGCTGATTGACCTCGGACCTGCGAAGGGTCTGAAGGCTGCAGCGCTTTCACTGCCGGTGACAGGGGTGGACTTCTACCCACATAGTGCCGTGATCAACGTGGTCAAGCACGACTTCGATTCTCCTGAGCCCATTCCGCTCGACGGAATGTACGCAACGGTCATTGCGTCAGACGTGATTGAGCACCTGCGTGATCCCACCTTATTCATGCGGAAGGTTCTGGCGCTCGGCGCGGACGCGCTGGTCATCTCCACACCAGACCGTCTTCTGGCTTATGGGTACGACCACAACGGTCCACCCAGCAACCCGTGTCACTGTCGCGAGTGGACGCACACTGAGTTCGAAGAGTTCCTGCGTGGGTTCGGTTTGAACCCGATCATGTTGAACGCGCGCAGCGTTGAAGGTGATCCCGCGCTCCACACCATAGTCGCTATCGTTGACCTTACGCTATGACGCCACTTCAAGACATCGCAGCGGTGTTGGTGACGCGCGGCAACGTGGACATGACGCGGATCGTTGAGTCTCTTCCCTACGATGAGATCGTCATCTGGGACAACTCAACGCGTCCGTACAACCTCGGTGTGCTGGGACGCTGGGCTGCCATCGCTGAGACGACCAAGCCGGTGATCTTCGTACAGGATGACGACTGCATCGTCCAGACGAGGGGGCATGAGTGGCTGCGTCAGGAGTACGCACCCGGGGTCCTCACTGGCATCATGCCTTGTGATCACGCTGTGGGCGAAGCGCACTGCCTCGTTGGGTGGGGAGCGATGTTCGATCGAGACCTGCCAGAACACGCCTTCGCGCGGTGGCTTAAAGGTGGAGGATCCGTGCGGGACATGTGCATGGGACACCCCGACATCATCGTAGGAACGCTCGCGCCGTTCAAGCGGTTGCTCGCTGAGCCCGAGCGTGAGTGGCATAGGACGATGCAGACTCTGCCAGGCTATCCAATCCCGACCACGGTGCAAGCTCTCCCGTACATGCTCGCTCCAGATCGCATGCACAACGCTGATCCGAAGCACAACGTGGACCGCGGCAGGATTCACCGGCAAGCACTTCAGATCATGAAGGAGGAAGCGTGAGCACGATCCAGAACATCGAAGACCTCGAGCCTTGGCTGCTCGACTACGTTCCTGAGTCAGGACGCACTGCGCTAGACGTCGGTGCGAACATGGGAGCATTCTCTCGGTTCCTCGCCAAGCGGTTCGAGCAGGTCATCGCATTCGAGCCGCAGCCCAACATCACCGTCGAACTTCCGACGAACGTCGTACTTAACAACGTGGCTGTCGGCGACGAGGTAGGTGAGCTCGAGCTTCACCTCTACCGCGCGAACGTTCACGCGTCGGGCGGTTCGGTTGGTGACGCTGTCGCCAACGATGACCGCGGTCTTCCCGTCGGTTCGATCACAGTGCCGATCACAACGCTAGACGCGTGGGCACCGTTCGAAGTTACCGACGGTGCTGCCCATATCGACTTCATCAAGATCGACGTCGAGGGCATGGAGGTCGCCGTTATCCGTGGAGCGCTGGACTTGCTCATGGACCATAAGCCGATCCTCTTGATCGAATGTCACGCCATCGAGCACCGTGACACGCTCGAGAAAAGCCTCGAGCTCATGGAGTACGACCTGGTGCGGATCCCACATCCGTCACCGAGCGTGGGTCCTGGGCACAGCTGGCTGTACGCCCACTGATAGCCCTTGCTTTCTCCTGAGTAGTTGATTAAGATCTGCTCATGGAGATCAACAAGGAGGACAGCACCATGCAGGCCAAGCTCATTCATGCCGATAACGGCTACTTCGAGATTTGGGAGCGGCCGAACGGCGTACAGGTCCGCGTCAACACCGAGGACCAGCAGTTGTCACTTCGTCGCCCAGGCGCTCGCGCAAGGTTTCATCAGGTCACGCGCGAGAGGCTTTCGTCATGAACGGCTTTGAGAGCGTCGCCAAGCTCGCGATGAACAGCAAGACCGCGGGCAGCGTCAAGGAAGCGGTCGGGACGCGTGACGCGATCCTCGAGCCCAAGTACGACGGCATCCGCCTCCTCGTGAACGTCAACGCGGACGGGCAGGTGCGCTTGTACGCGCGATCCGGCAACTCGAAGACTGGCAAGCTGCCGGCGATCGAGGCCGAGGTCGCTGCGAACTTCCCGCCCAACACGTGGATCGACGGCGAGGCCGTTGCGTTCAACGCTGACGGCACCCAGGACTGGGGCGGGGCACAGAGCGTGCTCGGCTCCGGTGAGGCCAAGGCTGCACAGCGCTCCGGTGGCATGCGCCTCGTCGTGTTCGACATCCTCGCGCACGGTGGGATCGACGCACGCGCACTCAGCTTCCGCCTCCGCCGTCAGCTCCTCAACGAGATTTGGGAGGGTGGCAACTTCACCCTCTGTCAGCTCAGCGTTCAGCTAGACGCGACCGACGAGAATCACGAGGCCAACCTCGAGGCCGGGTTCGAAGGCTCGATGGTGAAGCACCTCGACTCCTCGTACCAGAGTGGCAAGCGGGCAGCGTGCTCGCTGAAGCTCAAGTCGGTCGACACCGTTGACGCGGTGATCACAGGCTTCAAGCCCGGCAGGCCAGACTCGTGGATCGCACGGGCGGGCATGGTCGGCGCGATCACGTTCGAGCACTACACGTCTGACGGCACCGCGGTCCAGGGTGCGTGCTCCGGAATGACCGTTCCTCTGCGCCGCGAGATCACGGACGCTGGAGACGCGCTCATCGGCCAGGTCATGGAGGTCTCCTACATGACCCGCATGCCCGGCGGTTCCCTGCGTCATCCGCAGTTCAAGCGGATCCGCACTGACAAGACCGCGGCTGAGTGCCGCGCCTAAGGAGGTCCACATGTACACGCTTACAGTCCTAACAATGGAAGGTGGTCGTTACACACATGGTGACTCAACTGGTGTCGACGTCTACGCTGACGTTCCGTACGTTGGCGACTTGATCACCATGCACCCCGATGGCGACCCGTCCTTGAGGTCATACACCGCGCGTGTCTCGGGAATCCAGCGCGTGCTCCGCGGTTCAGCGCATGACGGTACAACGTACTGCTCACACGTCGCTGTCACGGCGGTGCTGGACCGATGACTCCCGAGGAGATGCAGGCAGCGCTGGTTGAGGAAGAGGGCGTCACACCCGACGAGGCTGCTGACATGCTCCTGGACATGGGTGAGATCGACGAGGACGACCACGGCAACCTCCTCAGCTACGAAGCGTTCTGGGAAGCGTACGGATGACCACGCACTCACAGGACAACGGTTCGCCGATCTGGCGTGCGTGGGCATCGGTGCCCGCGCACACACTGGGCGACGCACTTGACGTTGACCGTGTAGGTGACCACCGAGACGTCGCGCACGAGTCGTTGGTGTCCACGTTGTACGAGGAGCTGCGGCTGCTCACCAAGGACGAGCTCTACCCGAGGGCTGGACTCGTTTCGCCCAAGGGTCATCCGCGTGGAAGGTACTCCAGCTACGGGCGTCAAGCCCTCATCGCGATGATCATCGAGCA
>OCZT010005162.1_pt1 | contig 13083 bp, 13 predicted proteins | sample 1539031 | NCBI WGS metagenome assembly OCZT01 (sample SAMEA3539308, study PRJEB22396) | soil metagenome | biome: tundra; feature: field; material: soil | place: USA | collected 2010-05 | depth 0.15 m | reverse complement strand
TCAACCGCGTCTCCGCCCTGGTCCGTGCCTACGACCCCTGCCTCAGCTGCTCCACCCACGCCCTGGGCATGGTCCCGTTGCTCCTGGAGCTGCGCGGCCCGGATGGCCAGTTGCTGGACGAGGCGAGAACGGAGTAGTCCGGGCTCAGACCTGCGCCTGGCTCCGCCGCGTTCGATCAGGCGAGTTCGGGAAGGCTGGCCGCCGCGACGGCTTGTCCATGTCGCTTGTCGCGCTCCGAGGCCCGATGAAACACCGGGTTCACGGCGCCTGCCGTCTCAGTCTCGAGGACCCGCCTGGCGGAGTCCTCGATGATCTCGCCTCCCGGCCCGCTCATGACCCGACCGAGCAGGAGAAGATGGTCGAAGCGGTAGAAGCGGCGATACTGCTGGAGGCCGTAGCCGAGATACACCCCGATGGTCTCGTAGACGGCACGAGCCCTCGAGTCTCCCAGCGACATGAGCCTCTGCAGCTCGAGCAACAGCTCCGGCTGGCTGAGCGATTCCGCCGCCTCGATGCCCGCGATCGGCATGAGTCGGGCAACCGCCTGCTGGGAGAAGTACTGCGCGCCAACCCCGACGTCTCCGGACCATTCGTCTCGGAAGGCCGAGGGCGAGAAATCGATCGGGGCGAAAGCAAGCTCGTTCAGCCAGGTCGTAAGCCCACCTTCCGGGCCCACGTATCCGGCCGCCTGGCTCGATCCCATGGCCACGCCGAGCATGCCGGTGACGCCCGCCATCATCGCGCCCGCCAGCGCCGTGACGTCGCCGTCGTTCATCACGACGAACGGGATGTCGCCCCAAGCGTGCCGGAGGTCGCGGAAGAGATCCCTGACCCGGGTCCTGAATTGGTCGACGGGGACGGCGCGGAACAGAGACGCCACGCGGGGCTCACTGTCGACGAAGATCCCCGCCGAGCTGCCGCCGATGGCGTCGACGCGTGGCAGGTACTCCGACGCTCGTCGCAGCGATTCGTCGATCTGGTCGAAATGCCACTGAGGATCGGCGTGGACTCGAGGATCCCAGGCGATCTCCTCGCTGAACAGGACTTTGCCATCGACGACTGCCGCAGTCTTGCGATCACTCGCTCCCAGGTCGAAGCCGATCCGGCAGCCGTCGAGATGGCCGCCCGTCCAAACCGGTCGCCGATGCTCCGGCGGGAAGTTCTCCCGAGACGCGGAGACAACCTCGAATGGGCGACGATAGACATCGTCGCCCAGGGTCTTCGAGTCGAAGAGCCCGGCCGGGTCCTCCCCGTAGTGGCGGCGCAGCGCGGTCACGAGCCGCTCCGGCCCGTCGACATAGACCCGGCTCGCGCCCCGCGACCAGAGGAGGAACTTGAGATCGCGTTCGACGAGGTGGTCGGCCGCGGAAACGTCGACGTCCTCGGCTCCGGGCATTTCCCCGTCACCGTCGTCGTACGTCCAGGTCGTGTGGTGGCTCACGACGTCGCCCGGCTGCTCGAGAGCTAGTTCGATGCGCCGGGCTCGGGCCGATGCCCGGATCTTCCCGAGCAACCGGTCGGCGGCGAGAGCCGCAGGTCGGAATGCCGAATCGAGAGGCGGTCTGACGCGGGGGATCACGAGATGCCGCTCGTCGAACCAGCCGGACAGGCGGGCCTGCTCCATACGTGGTTGCATGTAGAACTTCCTTACGAGGGGTCTGCCAGGCGTTGCGTCGACGTCGATCCGCCGGTTACATCGTGAGCGTCACCTTAGTCAGGCCGGCCGGCGCGTCGGGGTTCATCCCGCGTCGCCGCGCCACGCACTCGACGAGAACGAAACCCGGGACGACGAAGGCGAGAGGCGTAAGCGTCTCGGGCAGATCGACGGGCAATGCCAGGGCGGCGTGGATGCCGGCACCGCGCTTCGCGAGCTCTCGACCGCCGACGAGCCAGACCCGGCTGCCGGCAGCAGTCACTCGGTCGATCACGCCGTCGATCGCTTCGCCCATCGGGCCGTCCGGCCGGAAAGCCAGGAGCGGCACCCGCGGTTGGGCAAGGGCAACCGGACCGTGCATCAGGTCCGCGCTGGAGTAGCCCTCCGCAAAGATGCCGGTGGTCTCCTTGAACTTGAGTGCAACCTCCAGCGCGGTCGGGAGGTTGAAGCCACGCGACACGACAAGCATGCGGTCTGCGCTCACGGCAGCCTCCACGAGCGGCTCGGCGGAAGCGAGCCAACCATCCGCTGCCGAGAGTACCTCGACGAGCACTTCCGGCAGCCCCTTGAGGCCGTCGGCAAGCACCGACTCCGGTGAGAGGCGGGCAACGAGCGCGGCCACCGCAGCGAGCTCTGCCACGTAAGTCTTCGTCGCGGCGACCGCGCGCTCGGGTCCCGCCTCGCAGGCGATGGCGTGCTCCGCCATCATGGCCAGAGGCGAGCTCGAGTCGTTGGTGATGGCCACTGTCGTGGCTCCGCCGGCACGCGCCGCCTCGGTGACGGCGAGGATGTCCGGGCTCGCGCCCGACTGCGACAGGCTGAGGAGCAGCACCCCGGACCAGTCGGAGGAGCGGTGGTATATGGTCGGGAGCGACGCAGCCGCCATGGCAGTGGGCAGCCGCAGCTCCGACTCCACCAGGTAGCGGGCGTAGACGGCGGCATGGTCGGAGGTGCCGCGCGCTGCCACGACGGCGAGCCTGGGGCGGGCGCGACGCACGGCGGCAGCGACATCATCCAGGCGTGCAGCTTCGCCCCGCACGAGCCGAGCGACCGCGGCCGGGATTTCGTCGATCTCCCGCCGCATGAGCGTCCTGGTATCCCTCGGCATGTCCTCGTCGGTCATGTTTGACTCCTGGTGTCGAGCTTGGTCTAGTCTGCGCGGCCCCGGGGCGGGCCGCTCTGCGCTGATTCCGACGCATGCCTGCGCGTCGGTCAGATCGGCGTTCGAACTCGTCCCGCGTACCTGGCCCGGATCGCCGCGTTGTGTTCGGGGCCCCCAGGGACGCTGTTCGACAGCAGAAGCGGCGGCTCGACGCCTCGGCGCACGAGTTCCTCGATCGCGCCTGCGACCGCCCCGTGGAGGAGCGCCGCGCCCGTCACCGTGGACGTCGGGCCGGTCGGTACGGCCAAACCGCGGATCTCCACAGCCGCGTCGCCCGGCAGCGTGGCGCTGTCGAGGACCACGTCGGCAAGCTCGAACAGGCGTTGACCCGATGGATGGCGGGGCGTTGCCGCTCGCGAGGCCGCGACCGAGGTAAGGGCAATGATAGGCAGCCCCGCGCGCCGGCCGAGCAGCGCCATCTCGACCGGGACGGCGTTCCGCCCCGAAGTGCTGACGACGACGAGGCAGTCGTGTGGACCGAAAACGACCTCGCGCAGGAGCGTCTGGGCATAGCCCTCCACTGCCTCGGCGGCACCCCAAGCCGGGTCGTATATGACGTCGACCGCAGCGAGGCCTCCGGCTCGTCCGCTGAGCTCGAGAGCCAGGAGCTGGGAATGGCCGGCGCCGAAGACGTGGACGATCCCATCGGCGGCCACGGTATCGGCCAGCATTCGCGCGGCAGCCGGAAGCGATTCACGGTTCGCGTCGGCGGCCTCCGACAACCGCTCGCTGACGATCGAGAGATATCGCTCGGCCGCTCCTCCGGGCGCGACAGGCTCGGGTCCCAGGCCCGGCTGCAACGGCCGCCCAGGCGGTTGGCCGCTCATTGCCCGCCGACCCCGGTGAGCCGCCGCCAGCGCCAGGTCATCGTCGCTACAAGCGGCTCGCCCGGTCTGACGATCGCCTGGCCCGGCATGTTCAGAGAGTTCGGCGGCGCGGTCCAGGGCTCGATGCAGATGCCCTGGGGCTCCCAGTCGTACGGGACGTAGATCGGGCAGCTGCTTTCGACGGCGAGCTCGAGGAACCCGGGCCATGTGGCTCGGGGCGGTTCGGCGAGATCGACGAACGCGTAATCCCACGGCAGGTCCGGCGGCGGAACGAGCTCCCCGCTCGGCAGGCCCGTCTCGTCGTTGCCGTACATAGCGCGCGGCTGGGCGTTCAAGACCACCGGACCGGCCTTCGAGCCGTCGGGCGCCGCGATTTCACGGAGGAACCACGGGTGCCAGCCGAGAGCGGCAGGCATAGGTTCTTCGGCCGTGAGCTCCAGGCGGAACCGTGCGAGTCCGGGTTCGAGTTCCATTGAATGAACGAGCCGACCGCGCCACGGCCACGGCTCGGCCAGATCGACTGCCACTGTGCCCGGACCAACCTCCTGCCAGGGCGCCGGCGTCACAAGACCGTGTAGTGCGTGCTCCCCTGCGTTCAGCGGGAACCGGTGTTCCCGCCCATTCCAGCTGAAGGCGCCGCCACGAAGCCGACCGACCCAGGGCGCCATGACGAAGCTGCCCCAGTGGTACATGTCCCGTCCTTCGCGGACGAGAAGCTCCCGCCCATCGACCGAAAAGGAGGTCAGGCGCCCTCCGTGCTCCGGGTCGATGACCGCCCGGCAACCGTCCGTTTCGAGCTGCATTTCTCTCCTTGTCCTCGTCAGTGGTCGCTCGGCTGCCGGAAGGAGGCGATGCCGTAGTAGTCGAAGAGCCGGTCCTCGTAGCGGTCGAACTCGTCGGCGATCACGTTGTGGGGGCGGTCCGGGTTCCACCCGATCGCGTTGCGGAACGCCGGATTCTCGGTTCCCACGAGACGGACCACCAGGTCGGCCACGTCCTGGGCTCGCTCCTCGGGGTTCGGGCCTTCGGCGGCGTTGACGCCGGCCTCCCAGCTCTCCAGCAGAGGCTTGTAGGCGTTCGCCTCCGGGCGATCCCAAACCGAAACGCCGGACTGCCCAAATGGGGTGTCGTACCAGCCCGGACTCACCAGACAGACTCGGATTCCGAACTGCTGGAGCTCGAGGCGCATGGCCTGGCTGAGGCCCTCGACCGCGAACTTCGAGGACGCGTACGCCGACTGCCAGAAGTTCGCCCGGACACCCACGTCGGAGCCGAAATTCGCGATGAGGCCGGCGCGAGCCTGTCGCATGACCGGCACAACCGCCCGGCTCATCCTGACGACGCCGAATACGTTCGTCTCGTATTGGCGACGCCAGTGACTCAGGTCGATCGCCTCGAACGGTCCAAACGTGCCGAAGCCGGCGGCGTTGACCAGCACGTCTACGCGACCGTCGGAAGCCTCGAGGATGTGCCGAACGCCGGCTTCGACGGATGCGTCGTCGGCAACGTCGAGCTGAACCGAGTCGACATGCCCGGAGAGGCCTTCGGCGGCCACCGCCAGCTCGGCTGCGATCGTCTGGAACGGTCGGCGACTTCCCCTGTATGCCGCGAATACGTGGTAGCCCGCGGCTGTGAGGGCGAGCGCGGTCAGGCGGCCGAAACCGGAGCTTGCGCCGGTCACGATGGCGGTCGGTTGTTTCATGTCAGATCGCTCTTCTTTCGGTTTGCTACTGTGCGGTCCAGCCGCCATCGACCAGGAGGACGTGACCGTTGACCATCCGCCCCGCCGGCGAAGCGAGGTAGGCCACGGCCGCGGCGATGTCGTCGGTGGTCGCGAGCCGGCCCACCGGTATCTTCGCCCGGACCTCTGCGCCGCGGACCGGGTCGTCGAGGATCGGAGCGGCGCCGGGCGTGTACACGAACGTTGGCGCCAGCGCATTGACCGTGAGGCCATAGCGACCCCACTCGATTGCGAGCGCCTTGGTCGCCATGATTACGCCGCCCTTGCTGGCGCAGTACACCACGGCATCGGGGAGTCCGACGACGCCACCCTGCGAAGCCATGTTCACAATCCGCCCTTCGCCCTGACGGACCATCACCCGACCGACTGCCTGGCTCATGAAGAACACGCCGCGGAGATTGACGCCCATCATCAGATCCCAGTCGGCTTCGCTCACGTCAAACGGTGCTCGCGCAAAGCCGAGGCCCGCATTGTTGAAAAGGACGTCGATCCGTCCCAGCTCCGCAACCAGATCGTCAACGAAGCGGGCGATGGACGGGACCTGGAGTACGTCGAGAAGTCGAGGCAGGATCTTTCCTTCCAGCCCGTAGTGCCGCGCGTCGTCCGCGATCGCCTCCACTTCATCGGCCGTCGGCGCGGTGGCTACGACACGTGCTCCGAGAACGGCGAGGGCGCGAGCGACACCCTGGCCGATCCCGCTCGAGGCTCCGGTCACGATGACGATCCGACCGGAAATATCGAATGGGTTTGGGGAGAGGGCAGGCAGCTCGTTCATGTGGTGCTCCGTTGGGGCCGCGCAAGACACGCGGCCAGGTAAGAATGAGCTGGGTCGGGCAGGTGCCGACCCGAACGTTCGACGGAATTGAGGCCGTCAGCCACGCATGACGAGCTCGGTGATGTCCTCCAGGGACATCCCGCGCGTCGTAGAGGAGGCAACAGTGCGGCCTCGGGCGAGGACTACGACCTCGTCGGCGACCGTGAGAGCCTGCTGGATGTTGTGCATGATGATGATCACGGCCTGGCCCGCGTCCCTGGCGAGGCGGACCTGATCGAGCACCTGACTCGTCTGGCGCACGGCGAGGGCGGCCGTCGGCTCGTCGAGAATGAGGCACTTCGAGCCGTAGTAGATGGCTCTTGCAATCGCCACCGCCTGGCGCTGGCCGCCGGAGAGAGTGGCGGCCGGGTCGGAGGTCGATCGACGGAGGTCGACGCCAAGGGTAGTCAGAGCGTCTCGGGCGATCTGGTCCGCCTTCTTTACATCGAACCACGAGATCGGCCCGATGCCCCGACTCGGCTCATTGCCGAGGACGATATTGCGGGCGATGGACATCAGCTCGCACACGGCGAGATCCTGGAAGACGGTCGAGATCCCGAGCTGACGAGCCTGATGCGGGCTGCGGAGAACGGCCTTCCGGCCGTTGATCTCAACCCAGCCGCTGGTGGGTTGGTATACGCCGGAGAGAATCTTGATGAGCGTGCTCTTGCCCGCGCCGTTGTCGCCGAGGAGCGCGAGGACGCTTCCCGCTCGCGCCTCGAGCGTCACGTCCCGCAGGGCCACAACGGACTGGAATTGCTTGGTCACGTTCCGAGTGGCGAGGATAGGAGCCGTGCTGGAGACGGCTGCGCTGTCGCTGTCTGGCTGTATCGCCGCTGGCATCGTCATGCGACGGGCCTCCCCTGTGGTTCGAAGTCCTCACCGACGGTCCCCCTCGGGGGGTTGGGTTGGTCTAAGGGAACGCGCTCCGGACTCGCCATCACCTTGCTCACTATGATCCTGTTCACCAGGACGGCAAGGATTAGCGCCACTCCCAGGCTGATGTTGACCCAGTATCCCTGAAGCCCGATCAGGACCAATCCGCCTTCGACGACCGCGTAGAACAGGGCGCCGAGAACGGCCCCGATGACGCTGCCGTAGCCACCCGTCAGTAGCGTGCCTCCTATGACGGCGATGGCAATGGCGTAGAGCTCCCAACCAACGCCGCGGTTGGCGTCGATCGAGCTGTACTGCGACGCGACGATGACACCCGCCAGGGCCGCGGTGAAGCCGGAGATTGCGAAGAGCATCACCGTCGTCCGCTGGACCGGAACCCCCAGGTTCCGTGCCGCATTCGCGTTCTGCCCGATGGCGAACGTCCAGTTGCCGGTTCGCGTCCGTAGCAGGAACCAGGTGGCAATCAGCGCTGCCAGGACGAACCAGAGCACGGACGTGCGAAACCCGAAGAGGTTCGTGCCGGACAGGATGTCCGAGTATTCCTTCGGAAACCGAACGACTACGGGGAAGCCGCTCGTATTCATCGTCAGCCAGCCGCGAAAGACCATCGACGTAGCCAGCGTCACGATGAAGGAGGCCAGGCCGGTCCGGACGACGAGTATGCCGTTGACGAGGCCGAGGAGCGTGCCGAACCCCAGGGCAAAGAGGATCGCGAGCTCCGGCCGCATGTTCATCTGACTCGCGTCGCCGAAGAAGTAGAGCGACCAACCCGTCAGGCCGACGATCGCGCCGACCGACAGATCGAACTGGCCGCCGATCATGAGCAGCGTGACGCCCACGGCCACCATGCCGTACTGCGCCGCAAGGCTCGTCGCAGGAACGAACGTGTCCTTGGAGAGGAAGAGGGGCGTCGCGAGCGTGAAGTAGATGAACGCGACCGCGCAACCCGCGACCGAGGCGAGTTCGGGTCGAAGGACCATCCTGCGAATTCGGGCGATGGCGATCATTGCATTTCCTTCGAGGGCTCGCGGCCCGCTGCCAGGGCGGATCGGCTCTGAGAGACCGGCCTGACTCGTGCCGGAGAAACTCGGTCGTGCGGGGATGGAGGGGGACCGCCCCGCACGACCGATCGGAACTGCAAGGTTCTAGCGGACGCCCTGCGCTGCAAGGCCGGCCACTGCGTCAGCATTCGCCTTGTCGACGATCTGCGGACCCGTGAGGAAGTAGTTGGACTGGATCAGACCGTAGCGGATGTAGTGGGTCAGCTCCATGACGGAGATGTACCCGCGCCACCAGCCCTGCTGGTCCATGGTGAAGTCGAGGTCACCCTTCTGGATCATGCTGATGATGTCCGGGCTGACGTCGAAGCCAGCCGTCTGCATCGGCGTGCGGCCAACGGCCTTCTTCGCGGCGACGATGCCCGCCGTTGCCGGCTGGCCGGTTGCGACGATACCGTCGACATCCGAGTGCGCGCGCAGGTAGGCCTCGACAAGGTTGTCTGTCTTGCCGGAGTCCGGGTCGCCTGCCACGTGGTCGTACTTGATGTTCGCCTTGGTGGCGACGTCCGACATGCCCTGGCAGCGCGCGGTCTGAGTCCCGTCGCCTACCTCTTCTTGCACGCAGATGATTGACTTTGCGCCCTTGTCGACCATCCGCTGGGCGGCCATGGCGCCGGCGGCGTACTCGTCCGCGCCAACGCGCGAGACGTAAACGTCGTTCGGGTCGCGGAGGGGCTGATCCTTCGCGGACGGGGCTGGGTTGAAGGCGACGGCGATGCCCTTGCTCTGCGCCTCTTTGGCGACGACGTCGAGATCACCGATCCCGAGGATGAGGATGCCGTCAGGCTTGGCGGCGATCGTCTCCTCGATCTTCTGGGTGTACGAGGCAAGGTCGACGCTGGCCGGGTAGACGTACTTGACGTCTACGCAAAGATCCTTGCCCGCTTGCTGCGCGCCGTTGTTGAGGACGCGGAAGAAGCCGGAGCTCGGGTCTGCCAGTCCTTCGACATAGACCGTGAGCTTCTTGCCTTTTGTAAGGTCGCCCGGGTAATTGCAGGAGGCTTGGGCGCTGCCTCCGGTGCTGGTGGTGTCTGTACTGTTGCTGCCGCTGGCCGGCGAGGCGCTGGGGTTGGTGCTGTTGCACGCGGCAAACGCGAAGCCCGCAACGAGCAGCAGGCTCATGACTCGTTTCATCGAGACTCCTCTGTCGTGGACGGTACGAACTCGGGGAAGTCAGCAGGGCTTCGAGGAACCCTGGTGAGGACCTGTCTTGGAGGCGAGACTCCTTTCTGCGGTGTGGCCGCTCTTTCGCCTGGATCTATCGGGACTGGGCTTTAGCTATACGACCTGGGCCTGCCGCTCATAGGCCAACACGCCTCCGATCACGGTCGCGACGACTTCCCACGCCCGGTCCACGACGACGAGATCGGCCCTTCCGCCGACCTCGACGCGCCCGGCCGAGCCGTTTAGCCGCAGTACGCGAGCCGGGTTCTCGGTGGCTGCCGCCACGGCGACGGACGGCGCGACTCCGCAATTGACGAGGTTGCGGATTGCCCGGTTTAGCGGCAATAGCGAGCCCGAGAGGGTGCCGTCCGGCAGACGCCCGACGACCCCGTCAGAAATGAACTCGGTGCCCGCCAGCTCGTAGCGGCCGATAGGCATCCCGAGCCCGGCCAGTGCGTCCGTGATCAGCACGAACTCGGCCGGCGCCTTGACCCGAGCGACGAGGCGCAGGACGTCGAGATCGACGTGCACTCCGTCTGCGATGACGCTGACCGGGAGCGAACTCGCCATCAGGAACCCGGCCAGGCCCGGGTTGCGATGATGAATGGGAGGCATTGCATTGAAGAGATGCGTCCCCAGAGACGCGCCTTCCTCGGCACCGGCAGCCGCCTCCCCCCAGGTCGCATGACTGTGGCCCATCGAAACGACCACGCCGCGCTCTGCCAGGCAACGGATGAGCTCGCCGGCATGAGGCAGTTCCGGGGCCAACGTGACTATCGCAACGTCGCCATGCTCGAGCCAGGCGAGAGCCTCTTCGATGTTCGGATCGCGCAAACAGGCTCGATTGTGTGTCCCGGCGTGCTTTCGGCTTAGAAACGGGCCTTCGACATGCACCCCAAGGATCCTGGAAACGCCCGGCGCCTCCGCATGACGAAGATTCTCGAGCGCCGGACCGTATCTGCCGGGCTCGGAGGAGATGATCGTCGGTGCGAACGCCGTCACTCCGAACTCGGGAAGACGGCTGCGGACCAGCTCGATATCGGAAGTCGGGTCGGAGAAGTCCTGCCCGTATGCGCCATTCACCTGGATATCGATGAGGCCGGGCAGGATCCGGTCGTCGGGCCCGCCGATACAGCCTCCGGGAGCAATCGAGGAGAGTTCGACTGCGGACACCCGATCGCCCTCGACCGTAACGACGGCGAAGCCGCGATCCTCGGGGGCGAGCAGACGACCGGCTACCTGCATCATCGAAGCTCGACGGTGAAGAGAAACCGATCGCCACGATATGCGGACCGGACGAATTCAGCGACCCGGTCGTCGGCAAGGGCCGTGACCCTTGAGATCCGGAGGATCGGCATGGGTCCCGGTAGTTCCAGGAGATGCTGCTCCTCGAGGGTGGGCTCTGAGGCGGCCAGAGTCTGCCGGGCCCAGGCGAGTTGGAGGCCATAGGTCTCGCGCAGAACCTGATACAGGGACTCGCGTTCGAAATCGTGCGCGGCGAGTCCCGGGGTCAGGGAGTGCAGCACATGGCTCGCCTCGATCGCCAGGGGTAGGCCGTCCTGGAGCCGCAGGCGGTAGATGCGGACGATTTCCGTGCCCGCCGGAACGTCGAACACACCGGCGAGGTCGAGCGGCGCCGGAATCACGCTGCAGCTGAGCACCTTGCTCGAAGCTAGACGACCCCGCGCACTCGCGTCCTGGGTGAAGCTCGTCAAGCCCCGGAGCGGCTGCTCGAGCCGCTGCTCCGACACGAATGTGCCCCGACCGCGGATGGTATAGAGGGTGCCTCCAGAGACGAGCTCTTGAAGTGCCGCCCTCACGGTCATCCGGCTTACCCCGAGCCCCTCACTCAACTCGCGTTCTGATGGGACGCGATCATGAGGGCGAAGGTGGCCGTCCCGGACAGCTCGTTCCAGGCGCGCCGTGAGCTGCTCGGTTAGCGACTGAGCGAGCTGCCTGTCGAGTGGTGCTGCCAGCGGAGTGTCCGTGCCGACTCCTCTTGCGACCCGGGCAGCCCGTTGAGAGTGGCCCGGTAGCTGGCTGTGGTCCGGTCGTGGTCTGGTCGTGGTCCGGCGTGGACTATACCACAGCTTAGGGCAGGCGCAACAGTCTTTGGGAGGTCCCCTGCTTCGGCCAGAGCGTGCGGTGCATCCTTCTATTCGAGCCCCTACGGCCAGAATGCCCGTGGATGCCTGCCAAACGGCCCAGCCGGACCGCTATCCTATTCCGTTATCCTCGCTGGAGGATCACGCTACAGGGATAAGTACTTGACGACCGCTTCCTCCGATCTCGCGCTGGCCCCTATTGACGCCGTCCGGATCCGTCTCGGCCGGCGAATCTGGCTGCAGGACGGCGGCGAGCCGGTCTTCGGTACCGGGATCTGCCAGCTCCTCGTCCGCGTCGATTCGACCGGATCGCTCCGCTGCGCCGCCGCCGAGATGGGGATGGCCTACAGCAAGGCCTGGCAGGTGGTCCACCGAGCCGAGGAGCACTTCGGCTTTGCGTTGATCTACCGGCAGGTCGGCGGCAAGCGCGGCGGTGGCTCCCGGCTGTCGGACGATGGGAGGCGCCTCGTCGCGTCCTTTGGTGCCCTGACCGACGAAGCCGGTCCCCTCCTCGATCGACTCTACGAGAAGCATTTCGGCGCATGGCCGAGTGCGCCGGAAGATCGTTGCGGGGCAGCCTCGACCGAACTTCCGACCCGATCGGCCCGGACTTAGCGATGGCTGTCGACACGTTCGGGCGTCGCATCGACTACCTCCGGATCTCGGTCACGGACGGCTGCAACATGCGCTGCCTCTATTGCATGCCCGACGGGCCGGTCGAGCGGAAGGATCGCGCGGACATTCTCACGTTCGACGAGATCGAGCGCTTCGCCGCCATGGCGGCCGCCGAGGGCATCTCGAAGATCCGTTTGACCGGTGGCGAACCGCTCGTGCGGCGCGGGCTCGTGGACCTGGTCCGCCGCCTCAGTGCAATACCCGGGATCGAGGCCATCGCCCTCACGACCAACGGAACTCTTCTCCCGCGGATGGCCGGCGACCTGGCGGCCGCGGGGGTCGATCGCGTCAACATTTCGGTCGATTCGCTCGATCCGGATGTCTATCGCCTCGCGACGAGGGGCGGGCGGCTCGAGGACGCGCTCGCCGGCATCGACGCGGCCCTGGCCGCCGGCATGAGCCCGGTCAAGGTGAACGTCGTGACGATGCGGTCCCTCGACCAGGACCTCGCCGCTTTTGCGAAGCTCACGATGGATCGGCCGGTGCATGTCAGGTTCATCGAGTACATGCCGGTGGGCGGCGGGGACGAGTGTTCGGGCCCGGGCAACGGCGCGACAAATGCGGGCCTGTGGACGAAGGCCGAGCACGTTGCGAGCGACGAAACCATGCGCAAGCTGGCCGCGGCGGGGACGGCCGCCGGATTTGGACCGCTCATGCGGGTCGTCGGCGACGGGGCACCGAGCGGCTGGGGGCCGGCCCGTTATTACCGTTTCGCGGGTTCGAAAGCGACCGTCGGGTTCATCTCGCCGCTGTCGTACAGGTTCTGCGGCGACTGCAACCGGCTGAGGCTCACCGCCGACGGCAAGGTCCGGACCTGCCTCTTCTCGGACGACGAACTCGACGCCCGCCGGGTTCTGCGCCACGGCAGCGGGGCGGAGCTCCACTCGCTGTTTTTGGGCGCGGTCGCCGCCAAGCCCGAGTGGCACAACGGGCGGATCGGCACGCTGCGGCGCATGTCGCAGGTCGGTGGGTAGGAATGGGCGAGG
>OCZT010005160.1_pt1 | contig 13086 bp, 10 predicted proteins | sample 1539031 | NCBI WGS metagenome assembly OCZT01 (sample SAMEA3539308, study PRJEB22396) | soil metagenome | biome: tundra; feature: field; material: soil | place: USA | collected 2010-05 | depth 0.15 m | reverse complement strand
CCGCGCCGCCCTTGAATCGAAGATTCCGGTGCAGGTCCTGATTCTTACCGCGGGTGACATGACCCAATGTGGGCGCTATTTTGCCAGGGCCTGCGGTCCCAACGAGGCGCGGGAGTTTGGCGCGGTACGGATGGAGGAATCCGCCCAGGCGCTTGCGCACTTGGGCCTTCCACGCGATAAACTGAACGTCCTGGGTTTGCCGGATGGGGGCTTGGGGGCAATCTGGTTTGACCACAAGTTGTCTTCTAATCCCTACCTTTCCATTTTTCTTGCCTGCGATCATGCGCCCTTTGGCAATGTTTATAAGCCCAACCTGGCTTACGCGCGCGCCGCGGCGATTGAGGCCATCCGGCAGATCCTGACGGATTTCCACCCGGCCATGATCGCGCTGACCCATCCCGACGAGCGGCATGTGGACCACCGCGTAGCGAACTGGCTCACCATCGAAGCCTGTCATGAGTTGCTCAAGACCAAAGAAATGGATCTCCAAACCGTCGTCCTGGCGAACCAGCCTTACGGCGCCGGAGGCTTCAAGTCCGCCCCTTATAAGTATGAAAATTTCGTGGTCCACCTGAGTGGCGAAGCTGCCGCGCTGAAACAGGAAATGTCCTGGATCTACCAAACCCAAAATGGAAACCAGGCCGATGCCGAGAAGCAGAACCTGGCGGACCTTCCCCGCGATGAAAAATACATCCGCATCACCGACTGGCAGGAGCACGACGGGTGGAATGAAGAGGGCAGGAATTAGCTGACAGCGAACAGCCGACAGCTTACAAGTAACAGCACACGCTATCAATTAGGTCCCAACAACCAATAAACTATACTTTGTGTGCGCCCCTCCAACGCCCGCACTCGGCATCGGCTGACATCCCGCCATGGCGCCCCCACCCCTTCTCGATGCCTAACGTTGACATTTTTGCCCTAAAAGTAGTGGGCTACAATGTAGGCTCATTTTCCTTGACGTGAAGGGTGCTGGGGTATAAGATAGCCTATGTTGTCGGCGTTGGGGCGGCGGGGATTCTTTGCCTCTCCCCATGGCATTCTGTGACAATGGAATGCCGGAAAGCAAAGTCGAGGATGAACAGCACTTTCTCCAGAAGCCATTTCGGACCTGCATGGGACACATTGGCCTTTACGAGCGCTGGCGTAGAGGCGCCTTTACGCCGCCACGTGGCGAAGTCACCTGGCCGTTGCAACTTCAAACTGCGCCTCTACGGTTACGCTTTCATGCGATGTGAGTTTCACAAACAGTCACCAGAGATTGAGGAACCTCCCAATGAGTTGTTGAAAACAAAGGGCAAAACAAAAAAGGATGTTAAAAATGAAGGAACCTCCCAATAACTTATTGAAAGCACAGGGGCAAAAAAAGTGCTCCCAATGAGTTGCTGAAAACAAACCAGTTATCGTGTTTTGGAGATATAGAACGGAAATAAGATGGCCTGAATCGCGAATTACGAATTAAGACAAGGCTATCTCCAATTGCAGTAGCGTACGGTTTTCAATGAACCGATGGCCCGATGACCCGACCCCTCTGGGACACAATGTCACCTTAAATCGGACTCTGATTCCGTTTTAATCTGCCAAATAGTCTGAATCAAAACCTCGCTTCGCCCCTCGGAATCCGAATTGCCCATCTTCCTCTTCGCAGGCGATTTAGCGTGTTTTAACCCGATTACTTTTCCCGCCCCAGAACTTATGGCGGGATTACCGTAAGGGAACTCTAATTGGGCTGGTTCCCAAAGCCATAACCTGCAACGCCAGATAAGGGGCCTGGACACCTCATGAGCATCAACATCGGTTTGGATATCGGCGCGGTTAGTCTCAAGCTTGCCGCCATGGGTGGGCCTGACGATGGACCGCGTTTTCATACTCTTACGGAGAAATCCGAAACCTTTTACGCCGCCGCCTTCCCGGATTCCAGTCCCTTTGCCGGCCGGGCGCTGGTGCTCTCGCGTTACCGGCGTCTGCAAGGCAGCCCCATTCAGTCCACCTTCGACCTGTTGAAGGAGCTCTACGATTTCCTGCCGGAAGAGGACGTGGAGGGCATCCGCGTCACCGGCTCGGGCAGCCAGTTGATTGCCAAGGTGCTGGGTATCTACTTTGAGAACGAGTTTCGCGCCATCGCCAAGGGCATGCGGATGTTCTACCCGGAGGTGCGCACCGTCTTTGAAATGGGAGGCGAGGCGTCCAAATACCTGCGCCTTGACCTCAACGTAACCGGCAAGCACCTGGGCATCCTGGATTATCAGACCAGCGGTGAGTGCGCGGCAGGCACGGGTTCCTTCATCGATCAGCAGGCCACGCGTTTGCTCTACTCGATTGAGCAGGTGGGACCGGCCGCGTGCGCCGCCAGTTGCGCCGCGCGGATTGCCGGGCGTTGTTCGGTGTTCGCCAAGACCGACATGATTCACGCCCAGCAGAAGGGCTACACCACAGACCAGATCTTGCGCGGCCTTTGCGATGCCGTGGCCCGCAACTTCAAGTCGAGCCTGGTGAAGGGGCGCGCCGTGGTTCCTCCGGTGGCATTCATAGGCGGAGTGGCGATGAACAAAGGCGTCCGCAACGCCCTGCGCGAGGCCTTTAAACTGAAAGAGGCTGACCTCGTTATCCCCGAGCATTACGCCTGGCTGGGAGCGATCGGCTCGGCCATGCTGGAGTCGGAGGAATTCCGCAAGCGGTCGTTCAAACGCATCCACCAATTGCGGCAGCACGAAGCTGCACGCAAGAATTTCTCCTGCACGGATCCGCTTTCGATGAAGAACGTGTTGTTGTTGCGCAATCGTAGCGAACAGCAGGTGTCAGGTGCCAGGTATCAGGTGTCAGGTGCCGAAATCCCCGCTGCAATTGGCGGAGAGCCCCATGCATCAGGTCCCGAGCCCCCAGTCCCCAGCACCCAGCCCCTGCCCGCTGACACCCGGCACCTGTCACCTGACACCCCTGTCGAAGCCTACCTCGGCATCGATATCGGCTCCGTCTCCACCAACCTGGTGGTGATCGATGCGGATGGGAATCTGCTGAAGGAAATTTACCTGCGCACCCAAGGGCGGCCGATTGAAGTGGTGGATCGTGGCCTGAAGGAGATTGAAGCAGAGCTGGCCGAGTCGCTCGATATTCGCGGCGTGGGCACCACGGGTTCAGGCCGCGAGCTGATTGGCGAACTCGTGGGCGCGGACACGGTGAATGATGAAATCACCGCGCACAAGACCGGTTCCATGCACGTCTGCCAGCAGATGGGCATGGACCCCGTGGACACGATTTTCGAAATCGGCGGCCAGGACTCCAAATTTATCCGCATCGATAAGGGCGTGGTTGTGGACTTCACCATGAATGAGGCGTGTGCCGCGGGCACGGGCTCCTTCCTGGAGGAGCAGGCGGAGAAGCTGGGAATCTCTATCAAGGAAGAATTCGCGCGCATGGCGCTGGCTTCCACCAATCCCGCCCGTTTGGGCGAACGTTGCACGGTCTTCATGGAGCGCGACGTTACGGGCCTGATGCACAAGGGCGCGGAAGTGGGCGACTTGGCAGCGGGATTGGCGTATTCCGTGGCCCTGAACTACCTGAACCGTGTTGTACGCGGACGCAAGATCGGCAAGGTGATCTTCTTCCAGGGCGGCACGGCTTACAACGACGCCGTGGCGGCGGCCTTTTCAGAAATCCTCGGCAAGCAGATCATCGTGCCCCCGCACAATGGCGTCATCGGAGCCATCGGCATGGCCTTGATCGCCCGCGACCGCATGAAGGATACCGGCCAAATCAGCCGCTTCCGTGGTTACGATCTGGGCCGTGTGAACTTCACCACGCGCGAGTTCGTTTGCCAGGCTTGCTCGAACCTTTGCGACATGAAGGAGTTCAACATCGAGGGGCAGCGAACTTATTGGGGCGATAAGTGCTCTGACAAGTTTCGCAAGCGCGCGCGTACTGACCGCCAGCCGGTGATCGAAGACCTCATCGAGTGGCGCGAGAAGCTGCTGGAAGAGGTCCTGCTGCCCACTCGGGGTGGAAGCCGCACGGTGGGAATCCCCCGCACGATGTTCTATTACGATCGCTTCCCCTTCTGGTGCGCCTATTTCCAGGAACTGGGTTTTGACGTAGTGGTCTCATCGCCCACCGATCGCAAGATCTCCATGGCGGGCGAGGAGTTGGCTATCGCCCAGCCGTGCTTCCCCGTCAAAGTTGCGCATGGGCATGTGCAGGACCTTCTGGAAAAGTGCGTCGACTACGTTCTGCTTCCCAACACCGTTAACGTGGAGGGGCCTGACGATGGTCTGGAATCCCACCTGTGCCCGTGGAACCAGACGTTGCCCTTTGTGGTTCGCGCCGTGCCCCAACTGGAATTGGCGCATCCCAAGTTCCTTTCGCCCACCGTCCATTTTCGCCTTGGACCCAAGCACGTGGAGAAGGAGCTGAAGGAATTCGCCCGCGGCCTGGGAATCAAGCCCCGCGTCAATGCCCAGGCGGTAATGGCCGCTTATGCGGCGCAAAGCACTTTTGCCGATGCGCTCCAGGAAGCAGGAAAGGAAGCGCTGGCCCGCTTGCGCGAAACCGATGAGCCTGCCCTGGTGCTGGTAGGACGGCCGTACAATATCTTTGACCGCGGGGTGAATTGCGACATTCCGCGCAAACTGCGCACGCTTTACGGCATCAACGTGCTGCCCATGGAAGTCCTGCCGCTCGACGAGGAGGACATCTCCGAGGTCAATCCCAACATGTATTGGGACTCGGGGCGGCGCATTCTGGCGGCGGCGCGCATCGTGGGGCGGAATCCCAATCTGGATCTGGTTTATATTACCAACTTCAAGTGCGGCCCCGATTCCTACATCAAATCGTTTGTGGACGAAGCTGCCGGCAAGCCCTCCCTGGTGTTGCAGTTTGACGGGCACGCGAACGACGCCGGCTTCATTACGCGCTGCGAAGCGTATCTTGATAGCAAAGGATTCTTGCGATGCCAATCTTCCCCCATCGCCACAGCAGTCGAAAGATAGGGCCCGATCATCCCCTGAGCGGCAAGGTGGTCTACGTCCCTACCATGGGTGAGGGGAGCCCGGAAGCCTTTTCCGCGGCGTTTCGCTGGCTGGGCGTCCAAGCGCAACCCACACCACCTTCCGATGTGCGCACTCGTGAGCTCGGCGGCAAGTACACCACGGGCGATGAATGCTATCCCGCCAAGGTCACCGTAGGTGATTTCCTGCGCGTCATTGAACAGCCTGGTTTCGAGCCGGAGCGTACGGCTTTCTTTATGCCCACGGCAGAAGGCCCGTGCCGCTTCGGACAGTACGCGCCATTCCTGCGCAAGATTCTGCGCGATGCGGGGTGGGGAAACGTGCAAGTACTCTCCCCCAGCAGTCAGAATGGCTACGTTGACTTGGGCGATATCGCCACGCCTTTCTTGCGCATGGCGTGGCGGGCGCTCGTCAGTGCTGACACCATTCACCGCGCCCTACTGAAGACTCGTCCCTATGAAACCGCTCCCGGCGCCGCCGACCGCGCCTTCCAGGAGTCGTTGGCTGACCTCGTGAAGACCATCGAGGATAGCTGCGCCGACGCCGGCTGCCAGCTTGAGTCGATGGTGGAATCCATGGTGCGAGCCCGCGAGCGCTTCCAGCGCGTCCCGGCTCTCTACGACCGGGAGATCCCGCTGATCGGCGTGGTGGGAGAAATCTTCTGCCGCCTCAATACGTTTTCCAACGAGGATTTGATCCGCAAGCTCGAAAGCTACGGCGCGGAAGCCTGCCTGAGCCACATCAGTGAGTGGGTGGAATATACGAATAACGAACAGAAGCGCAAGCTGCACTTGACCGGGCAAAACATCTCATTGGCCATGGGCAAGGCCTACCTTCGCTCGCACATCCAGCACGCCGATGAACATGCCTTGATCGCGCCCTTTGCCGCCGAATTTGCGGGCTATGAAGAACCGCCCATTGAAGAGGTTCTGGAGCTTGCCTTCCCTTATCTGCCCTCGGGCGGGGCGCTGGGAGAGATGGTGCTGAGCGTGGGCAAGGCCGCCTACCTGGCCAAGCACGGCGCCGACGGCATCATCGACATCAGCCCTTTCACCTGTATGAACGGCATTGTTACGGAGGCCGTCTATCCAAAGCTCTCCAAAGCCTACGGAGGAATTCCCATCCGCAATTTCTATTTTGACGGCACGCAGGCGGACCTTGACCGCGATCTGGGAATTTACATGGAGCTGGCCCGTTCCTATCGCGAGAAGAAGCCCTTCGAGCGCCGCTTCCCGGCATATTTCTCGCAGCCAGTGGGATGATATCGATTGCGGCAGCTCGCTGCCGCAGCGACGTGCCACGGGCATCCTGCCCGTGCCCGAGCATGGCCAAGATGGCCATGGCACGACGCGGCGTTACCTCACGCGAGGGAAATCAGCATGCAGACACAAACCAACACCATTGAGCGCAGGGTTCTAGGTCGCACGGGTTTGGAAGTGGGACGCTTGGGAATCAGCTCCAGTTATGGAGTTCCGGGCGACGCGCTGGAGCGCGCCTTTGAGCGGGGGGTGAATTACATCTATTGGGGAAGCCGTCGCCTTGCCTCATTTGGTGCAGGGCTGAAGCGCCTGGGCCCCCAGCGCCACCGTTTTGTGCTGGTGATTCAATCCTACACTCGCATGGCCAGTCTGATGGCGTGGAGCCTGGAGCGTGCCCTGCGGGAATTACGCTTTGACCACACGGACGTCCTGCTGCTGGGCATGTGGAACAAGCCAGTGACGCCAAGGATTTTGGACGCCGCGCGGGAACTGAAGCGGCGTGGCCTGGCGCGATTTCTTGCGGTCTCTACCCATCAGCGCACACTGGTTCCGTCGATTGCCGCCGGGGATGATTTTGACATCGTCCATTTCCGTTACAACGCCGCGCATTCGGGCGCGGAGCAAGATATCTTCCCCCACCTGCCCGCCGTTGATCGCCCCGGCATGGTTTCTTTCACTGCCACAAGCTGGGGGCAACTCGTGGGTCAAGCGAACCTCATGGCGCGTATCGCCAATCCCTCCCACCCGATCCCCAAGGGCGAGCGTGTGCCCACGGCCACGGATTGCTATCGCTTCGTCCTAAGCCGTCCGGAAGTGGATGTGTGCATGACTGGCCCCTCCGATGAAGCCAGAATGAATGAAGCCCTGGAGGCTCTGACGCGCGGCCCCATGACGGAAAAAGAGTTGGCCTGGATGCGGCGCGTAGGCCGCGTCGTGGCGGGAAAGTAGGTTTTCAGTCTTCAGTCATCAGTAACCCAGCCGCAGCATGGGAGGGAAGCGTATTGGCCTACGCCAGCAGAAGGGTGCAGGGCTATTTGGCATCCAGCAAGCCGTCGTCTGTGGCGGTCGCGGCCTCCTGGTCTGTCGGCCAGTCCTCAAAATAGTTGTTTAGAGCGAACAGCTTCTTGACGAGTTCGCCCTCTTCACCCGTCGCTTCTGAGAGTTCCCGTACCGCAACCAAGCCAACGTTGATGCTCCCGCGTTCATCGTCGGTGGGCACGCGTCCATCGGCACTCCACCGGCGCATGGCATTCAGCTCCTCAAAAATGAGCTGCATCATCTCATCATCCGGTCTCTGCGTCATGATCCGCTGCACAAGGCCCAGCGCCTCCCCCAACACGCGATGATAGGCGACTCTTGAATCGATCTCACCATATTCGCCCGCCATTGAAGCCCTCCTCTTCCCGCCATCGCCCTCTTTGCATGGAATGGAGCACCGTGTAGCGAACAACCCTACCGCGGTCTGGCGCAAAGTTGGGTATAGCCGTCTTGAACCCTGAGAATTCAAATCCTTCGGCCCGAAGACTTTATCCAGGTTCGTAAAACGACCTTGGGCGAAACACTGGGCCCGGCAATCTATCCCTCTCCCCTCGATATTCGTTACGGTGCGGGAGAAATCCCGGAGGTTGCCTGCCCGTGGCTGAGAATAGGGCACGTTTCTGGTTTGTCGGTAACGTAAGCCCCGGTAGTTCCCGGCAAATTCGCTTGCGCAAGAAACTGTGCCAACCACCGCGTTAGGTGCACGGGAGCCCGTTCACTTTCCATCCCAACAAAAGGGCTATCTCCACCTTCCACCTGCAATCTCCGCATATTTCGCCTTCAGTTTCTTGGCCCCTCTACACCCAATTCTGCCACACTCCGATCCAAAGGCATATCGATGACCATCACAGAACGATGGGCGCATGGTTTCAGTTTCCGCCAGAAGCGCTCTGCGAGAGTTCACTGTGGATCGATGCGGCAAGCTCGTCCACTTCAGAAAGTGGCCGAATCGCGATCTCTGCGTCTTTTAGAATCCGGGCGGAGTGCGCCGCGGTCTTGTTCGCTTTCGTCGGCAACTCTTCAACGATGGCGGTAAGTTCGGCGGGTTGTTTCTCGCGAACATAACCCATGGTCAAGGAAAGAACGCTGGCGAGATCAAAATCGCGGTGCAGGGAAAGCGCGTGAACCAGTTTCAGATGCCCGTTGGGTTTTCCCGCAGCCAGCGGCGGCCGGTAGCCAAAGTCGAAATGGAACGGGTCGCCCGGGTGCGTCAGCGGTTCAGCGGGGATGCGCTTTTCGAATCGGTTGTGGTCAAACACGCGGGCGCGGCGGAGCGCCTCCACCAGGCGTTGCTTGATGCGCATGCGAGTGTCGGCGGAAGGGAAATTGGCCTGGCGTTTGTCCACCAATCGTTCGAACAGTTGGTGCAATTGCTCCTGGGGTTCGGCGGCCAGCACGGGACGCTCTGGCGCAAGTTGAATGACGTGGGAAAGGGATTGTTCCATGCCAGTGAGGAAGCCTTGCAGGTTGTCTTCGTGCGCCTGGATCTGCTGCTCCAAATAGCCTTGCAAGTCGCGCAGGAATTCAAGGTCGGCTTGCGGATGGAAGCGTTTGACTCGCCGGAGGTCGCGGGTGATTAAGCAATCCAGAAACTGTTCTTCCGCGCTGTGCAGCAGGAGTCCGATGTTGATAAACTCCTCCCGCTCGGCGTGGGGAACATAACGCACCAAGTAGTACGCGCACGATTTTAAGGTGCTTTCATCCACCATAAGTAATTCCAGGAGTCAGTAATCAGGAGACAGAAGCCATAATGGTTTAATCGTTCTCTTGTCCATTGGCGCGCAATCCCTTGATGCGCGGAGCGCTTCTGGGAGTCAGGAGCGAATAGACTGGAGCGGAGCGGCTCGCCTTTCTCCTGCAATCTGACTCCTGTCTCCTGACTCCGACTTCTTCTCGGTCACACCCAGTTCGGAAACGGTCCGAGAGAGGAGTTCCTGGCGTCGATAATGGCCTGGCGCAAGATGCGCCGTCGCGCGTAGAGGACCTCAATGAGCCGCTCAAGTTGGTCGGGATAAGGCTCGCACCATTTCTTGGGAATTCCTTCTGCGCAGCTCTCCAGCTCATTGGCGGTGAGGTTTTCTATGCGGGAGAGAACAGGTTCAAACGAATTTAGCCCTGTCACCTTTTCGTAGACCAAGCGACGGGGGTAGAGGCCTCGGATGGGACTGTCGGGAAAGGTCCAGTCCCCATCGTTGAAACAAAACCCCTGATCGACCATGGCCACCGAATACGGAGAACCTGGTTCAAGGGTAGGACGATGAAAGATCACTTGGCGACCGTCGCAGTTGCAGGTCCACTTGTCAAAGGCAAAGCCTCCCATAAAAACGGAAGGCAAATCCTTAACTCGTCGTAGGAGACGATCAGGGAGAAAATCCACCACCAGGGTTTGGCTGGGGATGCCAGGGAAACGCGAGCCGAACTGAAGGCCCGCCCAAATGGGCTCCCGGCGTTCCCCGATGTCAAATGCCAACGAGGGATTGCTGCCAATCAAATCTCGGGATACTTCTATAAAGGCCGGAGCAGCAGCCGGTAGACCAACGAGCCGGGCCAAGCGCGACGCAAGCATCTCGTTGGCGAGAACCCGCGCGTGCTGGGGGTTGTTCTGAAACTTTACGACATAGCTTGCACCGTCTTCGCAAAGCACCAGCCATGGCTGCGATGCGCCTCGCATCCGGCGGACGAACTCCCGCGCACGGATCCATGGTGTGGCTCCGCCAAGCGCGAGACTCCCTTCCGGTGCTTCCCGCCGCGACTCATCGCTGTTGCTGGACAAACCAGTAGGCTCAGGGGATGCATCCCCTGACGCATCCAGTCTTTGCACGCACACGCCCCCTTGGTGGGCGAGGAACCCCTCATCCGCCGACTCTGCCCAGAACCGCGAAGGAGATTATCGCCCGCGGCCCCGAGCAAAAATCTCCGCTTAACGCCGCCTTAACTTCTTTGCAGTTTTCTTCGCAGTCTTCTTCGCCTTCTTAGCCTTGGCCATGGGCTTCTTGGCTTTGACCGCTTTCTTGGCTGGTTTCTTGGCAACTTTCTTGGCGGCTTTCTTTACTGTCTTTTTCACAGGCTTCTTCGCCGGTGGCGTGGCTTTCTCGGCCGGCTTTTTCTTAGCCGGAGCTTGCCGAGGGGCGACGGGCACAGGCGCAGGCTCTGGAACCGCAGGCACCGTTTCCTCGATTTCGAAGGAGACTTCTTCCTCAATCTCCTCGCCCTCGTCCCCTAAACCCTCTTCCGTTTCTTCCTTGTAATCGGAGGAGAGTTCATCACCGAAATCCTCCAGCTCGTCTCCAGGTTCGTTTTCATCATCGAAGGCCATGCAACCCTCCTCCTCTTGTCGTGTGCTCGGACACGCGAATTCGCCACATTTAATCGCGGCCTCCGAAGAGGCGGCAAAAAACTGGTCGTGGGGCAGATTTATACCAGCCGAATCATCCTGTCAAGAGCAATTGAGAAGCTCGCAGCGATTTCGCGAATTAATCATGTCGGAGAGGGTCGTAAATGGGGCAATTCTCAATGGGCGCAAAGCCAGGTTTCGGAGGCGGGGAGTTCCCCCCCCCTTTTTATGCCGCCGACTCCCTGGCGGTTGGCGAGTTGCTTCGACGAGTCTCGGTTAACTAAAGCAGTGTCGAGTCGCCGGAATCCGAGACGTCAGTTCGTACAAGCAGTGGTAAGGGATGTGCGCTAACTCATTGCAATGGCTCAAAGAAGATGGGTTTGGCTTTATGCCTCCGCGCCTCTCCGGTAGGAAGGTAAGCGGGAAATACCCGCCGCACCTTACCTTCCGGGTGCCACTCCCTGGCCGCGAGCTGTTACTTCCTGGAACGAGAACTTCTTACTGATGCCTTCAAACGGCTTGCCGTCAACTTCCACATAAGGGTAAATAAAGAAATTCAGCGGGCTGCCATCTTGTTTTGGCTTAAGGGTCAGGTCGCGGCCAAGCGAAAACTGTACGCGGTTGGCGTCCACCGAGCCAAAGAAGTAGTCGTGTTTCTTGGGATCCTTCCAGGCCTCGGAAATATCCACAGGCACCCACCCCATGCCGTTGACGAAAAACTCTGCCCAGCAGTGATAGCCGGGGATGGTTCCTTCCGTACCGTTGGGCACAGGGAAACCAATTTCGAAACGCGCGGGAATTCCCTCTGCCCGGGCGAGGGAAATAAACAGCGAATGGAAGTCAGTGCAGTTACCGTGCTTGGCGTCACAAACCCAAAGCGAATCACCCCGTCCCCAGCCCGTACCCGACTTGTCGTAGCGCACGGTTTGGAAGACAAAATCATAAAGTGCATGCGCTTTTTCCACCGTGCCTTGCTTGCCCTGCGTATGCTCATCCGCAAGTTCTTTCAGCTTTCCATCGATCGGAACCAGGCGATCGGGCTCAAGGAATCGCGCCAGATTCTTCGGCGGGGGGGCGAAGCCGTGATCGGCCTTCTGCAAAGTTGCAAAATCCCCTTGGGAGCATTCCTTGCGGGTTACCTGGTACTCCACCGTGAATTCCGCGGAGCCGGTTTGAGAGTGCAGGATCTCTCCGTAAAGCATGTGGTTGCCAAAGGGCGCTTCATGCGTCTCGCGAAGATGGACCGGCCCATTCACTTTCTTTACAACCACTGTCTGATTCGCATCCGTTGAGGCGCGCGGAATCCACACGCGCACGCGCTGCGCTCCCGCAGGAATATCATTGAGGGTCACCTGATAGGTGAGGGCAAACGTCCGCGAAGGCGGGGAAAACTCCTCCGGTGCCCGCGCAGCTATGGGTAGTGCCAGCAGAACGAACAAACACAAAAGCCTAAGACTTTGCTTCGTCTTCATCGTTTCCTCCGAGTCAGTATTGAGGTTGCAAAGGTGCGGGCAATCGGCACGCGATTGAAGGTGTCAGGCTCAGGTGAAGCCACTGCGGAAGGCGGTGAAGTCGATGCCAAAGGTGTTCATTTGTCAGCCCCGTACAGGAAAAAGGGACTTCATTGTTCCATTAATATCTTGGTGGCGTCAAGGTGTGCGGAGTGTGGGTAGAGTCTCGGTAGGCGTAGGAGTCCCAAAGCGACGGCCTGACAAAGTTGAGGGATACAACCCAAAAGAGATGCACGGAAGGCCGGTTGCGACCGAGTGCCCTCCCAGTGGCTTATGGATCTCGCCCGCAGGTCAGTGTCTTGGTCGGAACGAGCGGAAATCTCCCGCGGCGTGGAAGTGGCATGCGTGGGGGCCAACTTCTGAGTTGAAGTTGGCCGCTTCCTCACGTTGCCCGGTCCCGACATTGTCTGGGCACGTCCCACCGGCCGCTAAGGCCCTCGAGACTCCAGACGTCAGAATGGAGATCAGACAGTTATTTCTGTGATGTGGCCGGGCCTGAACCTGCATTGCCCGCATTGCGAAGGAGACGGTTTGTTTCCTGCTGTTCTTTGATAACTCTCTTGACCAGGAAGCCAAGGTAAAAAAACCATACCACCAGCACCAATTCGAAAATGACACTGTAGGGCCCGTATCCAGTTAACATCTCATCCTCCGCAGTTTTTCCCCTTTGGCCATCCACACCTCCCCCATGCTTCGGTACTTGCGGGCTTCGGGTGAGGTTTGATGCCACTAGGGCAATTGTCTAGCACGAACTTAATTTCACAGGCTTGATAATCCAGCCTGCACTTGCGTTTCGAATCAGTTATTGCTCTCATGGCTGGTCTGAATTCCACAGTCCAGTTAATGAGTGGGAAGATGATACAACACTTTCTATTAAAATACTCTAGTACGTATCGAGCCATGCATAATGTTACCGGAGGCAAGGCCGTCAAGCCATTTAAGAT
>OCZT010005159.1_pt1 | contig 13088 bp, 8 predicted proteins | sample 1539031 | NCBI WGS metagenome assembly OCZT01 (sample SAMEA3539308, study PRJEB22396) | soil metagenome | biome: tundra; feature: field; material: soil | place: USA | collected 2010-05 | depth 0.15 m | reverse complement strand
TGGTGACGCCGTAGTTGCCGATGTTGCGGATGAGGCAGCCGGCGATGCGGTTGCTCGCGCCGCCGTGGATTTGAACGGCGCTGCCGCGGGTGGCCTCGAGGGTCAGGCCGCGAAAGGTGACGTGGGAAACGCCGGTTAGGTTGAGCAACGGTTCGGAGAGGAGGGAGAGGAGGATTTCCGGTGGGGAACCGGGAAGCTTGGACTCCGAACTTTGAACATTGAACTTTGAACCTTGAACCTTGAACTCTAGGGGAGCCGGGGGCCAGAAGTAGAGCAGGCGGGTCTGGCGGTCGAGGTACCACTCGCCGGGCTGGTCGAGTTCTTCCAGCAAGTTGAGAAAATAGAAGCGCTGCCCTTGGCGGAAGCCATAAAGCCCGTGGGGCGCGGCGGTCTTAATCAGCCGGCGCTCCAGGTCCATGGAGTCCACGCGCTCATAAGAGTTGGCCCAGTCCCATGACCAATAGCCATGTACCCAGAGGTCGCGGGTGTCTTTCCATTGCCGCGGGCGGTCGCCGCTGTAAAGGAACCCTTCCTCCAGCTTGCCGATGTGGCCGCCGTGCTCGTCCTTCGTGGCGCCGGACTCCGGGACCCCGGCGATCTGCTCCCAGGCTCCCTCGTTGGGCCAGCGCGCGAGGGTCATGGGCCGGCCGCCAAAGAACAGTTCGCAGTGGGCGGGGGAGAGCGGGCGGCCGAAGCCTCGCGAAGTCAATTGGCCAAAGTCGGTCAAGCCAAGCGCGCCAAGGTCCACCTGCAAGACGTGTTCACGGGCGGTTTCGGGGAGCCGGGCGAAGATGGCGGGGGCTGTGACAGGCTCGAAGCCGCTGAGCTTCCGTCCGCCGAGCAGACGAACGGTCTCGCCTTTGCACGCGCGCCAAACGATGGGTGCGCTCGCCGTGCCAGAGTCAGCGGCGGTGAGTTGGAGTGCGTTGGTGCGCAGGTAATCGCCGCCGCGCAGCCAGACGGTGAGACCGCCTTTGGCTAGTTTGCGGTCCTGGCTGAGGCGGCGGACCTCATCGCGGGCGCGCTCCAAGGTGGCGAACGGCTTGGCCTGCGTTCCGGAATTGGTGTCGCTGCCGGTGGGGGAGACGTAGAGCTGGGCCGTAAGGCCGGGCAGGGCGAGAAGGAGTGTAGCGCCGAGAATCAGCATTCGTGTTGGCCTCATGTTCGTACTCAGTTGTGTTTGGGATTAGCCGCCAAGCCGCCGGTCACGCGAAAGCGGGCGACCTCGGTGGCGCCTTTGACCCCGGGGATCAGCGCCATGAGCCCGGTGTCCACGGTCTCAAAGTAAAAGAAGAGGAGCACACGGCCTGCGACTGCCGCGTTCCCATGATAAAAGCCGGTTTGCGGCAAAGCAAAGGCGCGGAAATGTTCGAGCGTCGCGGACTTGCCTAGCGCCTTGGCCGCAACATGGCCGAGGACGGCCATCAAGTGCAGCGCCTGGTCGGACTCGCACTGTTGCATGAATTGGACGTCGCCGGCGAACTCTTCAAGGAAGTAGGCCAGGGCCAGTTCATAATCGGTAGCGTGCTGGAGCTTCTGCTGGAGCAGACCGAGGTGGCTCGGCAGATCTTGCGATGCGGTGTTCACGGGACAATCCTGACGGATTGCTCGGCCAAAGGCCAGATCAAGGAATGAGGACCGGTTTGAGCGTCGAGCGTTGTTGTGATAGATTGATTTCAAGGCGTGACATCGTGGGGCCTTGTGCTGCAAACTGTAATCGCACCTCTGGAAATATGATGATTCAAGATTCAGCAGGTCTTAAGCGGGCTTCCACCACGCGCTGCCGCGGGTTTACACTCATCGAGCTGCTGGTGGTCATCGCGATCATCGCAATTCTCGCCGCGCTGCTTCTGCCGGCGTTGTCCAAGGCCAAGCTCAAGGGCCAAAGCATCACCTGCGTCAACAACCTTCGTCAGCTCACCATCGCGTGGAGTATGTACGCTGACGATTACAACGGCATTATGGTGCCAAACTGGATTCTGGACAACCGGGCGTGGATTGACGGGACCACCGGGGATGTGAGCACCCTGGTGGGCGCGACCAATCTCGTCGCCCTAAAGCAAGGCCTCCTGTTCTCGTATAACCCGAATGTGGGCGTGTACGTGTGCCCGGCGGCGATCAAAGGCCCCTCGGCCGCACCGAACGTCAGGGTCGTGCGCAACTACTCCCTCGAGGGGCGCATGGGAGGAGCCGGCGCTGCGGACCACGCACAGTATGGTGTTCAGGACACCACTTGGGTGCTTGGCCCAACTTATCCCCAATACAAGAAGATGACAGAGATAATATCGCCGCCCCCCTCGGAAGCGATGACCTTCGTGGATGAGAGCATGGAGACGGTGGACGATGGTTACTTCGCCGTAAACGACACTAACCACGCAACCGACTGGCAGAATTCCCCCACTGTGCGGCATGGCAAGTCCGGCGTCTTCGCCTTCGCTGACGGCCATTCCGCACTCTGGCGTTGGCGTACTCTGAATACCGACCAGGGCATCTACGCCCCCAGCGCCGGCCCGCCGAATACCACGTTGGACTTGAAGCGGGTTTGGTGGGCTGTCCTGCGGTAAGGATCGAACGGCATCAAAGTGGAAGATAGATGACTCTATTGGCCGCTTCCTCTGGCGTGAGAACCTTGCAGATGATCTCCAAGTCCCGGACGCAGGCACCAATCGAAACTCCGGTCTGGCGTGCGAAGACAATGCCGGCGAAATGCTCGCCTTTGGCGCGCTTGGCGGCCCCTTCGGCCAAGAGGTCCTCATCCTGTGAGAACAGCAGCCGTCCTGCCCGAGTTGCGCGCTGCAGGAGCTCACTGTCGGGAAGCCGTTCCGCGTGGTCCTCCTGAGCCCGGAGGACATCCACCTCACGCCGGCGGAGACCGCGAGTAATGGCAGTAGGCACATGGACGTCCATGTAGAGCCCAAGGCTCACGGCGTCCAGCTCTTCTTCACTTCGTGCAGGCGAGCCTGTAGGGTGCGGTCTTCCGTCTGAGCCCGAAGTTCCTCCGCCAACTTGGCGCGCCGCACGATGTCTGCGTCGAGCTCCTCCTGATGATCGTAATAAAAGGCGAGTGCGGCGTGGATTTGGGCGAGCGAAAGATGCGGATACTGCTCATGCAACTCCTCCGGTGTCAGGTCGTAAGCCTGTTTACTCAAGACCACTTCAACCACTTTGACGTGAGTGTCGTCAACCCAAGCGACCCCATGCGCGTCGCACCGGACATGGGGTATCGTGTCAATTGTCGCCATGGGAAACTCTAGCACGTTTTGCGCATTGCCTCACGCATCACTCTTTCAAAGTTGCTTCATCGCATTGTCCATCGCGGTGAAGAGTTGCCCCATCGTTGCCTCGGTCTCGTCGCCCATGTTCGAGATGCGGAACGTGGTGCCTTTAATCTTGCCGTAGCCGCCGTCGATGAGAAAGCCCTGGTCTTTGACCAGCTTCTGTAGCTTGGGCACATCCACCGTGCGCCCGGCGGGTCTGGCGCCGTTGCTGACGCAGGTGAGCGTGATGGACTCGAAGCCCTGTTCCGGGAAGAGCGTGAAGCCGTGTTTGGCGGCCCAGTCGCGGGTCAACTGGTTGGTGCGGCGGTGGCGGGCGTAACGCGCCTCCAGGCCCTCGGCAAAGATGTCTTGCAGCTTGGATTCCAGCGCATAGACGTGGCCGATGCTCGGTGTGCTCGGCGTCATGCTTTGCTCGGCGTTCTTCTGGAACTCCACGAAGTCGAAGTAATAGCCGCGGTCCTTCATGGTCGCCGCCTTCGCCAGCGCGGCGGGTGAGCAGGCGAAAATGGCCGTGCCGGGGGGCATGGCGAATGCCTTTTGAGTTCCAGCCAGCAATACGTCGATGCCCAGCTCGTCGAACTTGAGCGGTACCGCGCTCATCGAGCTGACGGAGTCCACGATGAACATTACGTCGGGATACTTCTTCTTGAGGGCAGTGATTTCCGTGATTGGACTCATCACGCCGGTGGAAGTCTCGTTGTGGATGACGGTCAAGGCGTCGAACTGGCCGGTGGCGAGTTTCTTGTCCACGTCGGCAGCGCGGATGGGCGAGCCCCACGGCACTTGCAGCGCCTCGGCTTCCTTGCCGCAGCGTTTTGACACGTCGAACCACTTGTCTGAAAAGGCGCCGCACATGCAGTTGAGCACCTTCCTGGCGACCAGGTTGCGGAGGGCGCCTTCCATCACGCCCCAGGCGGAGGAGGTGCTGATATAGACCAACTGCTTCGTGCTGAGCAGTTGCTGGAGTTGGGGTTGAATCTTCGCGTAGAGGTCTTTAAAGCCCTGCCCGCGATGGCCGATCATCGGGGAGCAGAAGGCGCGGAAGGTCTTTTCGCTAACCTCTACCGGTCCGGGAATGTGCAGTTTAACGTGTCCCATAAAGCAGGTGAATTCTTTCACCAGTGCGAGGCGAAAGGCAAGGGATTTTAATAATCCAACACAATGGACTACTTGGCCTCGAACCCGAGGGTCATGTCTATCTTCATGGTCATGGGTTGCTTTTGACCGCCCATGTTCATGGTCATGGAAGTCTCGGAATGAACTTTGCCCGTCCCCGTTGCCGGCAGGAGGTGCGCCAGATCGAACGTGCGCTCGCCACTGCCGTTGCCCACCATCTTGGTGAGGTCCATCTTTAACCCCGGCATCGCCGGGTTTTGGATCTTCTGATTGGCGGCGTGTTGGACGATAGTGCTCTTGGTGGTGAGGCGCTCGCCTTCGACGGTGACTAACTCGTAGGTAGCCGTTTGATCTATGGTCATGCCCTGGCTCTTGAGGGGCGTCTTGGCCTCCCACCGGGCGCCGGGGCCGACGGCCTCCTCGGGTAACGGGGCCACGAGCTCGTTGATGAATTCCTTCATCTGGTCCATAAGCTGGCGGGCTTGGGGATTGCTACCGGCCGGCGCTTTAAACTCAACTTCTTTGCTGAAACCACGGCTCGAGACCGTGCCCGTTCCCGTGAGCCCCTTGATCCCGACGAAGGCTGCCTTCATGGCCTCGGCGACCTCTGGCGTTCCGCCCGGTTGGTCGCTTACGCTGATGTCGCCCATGACGAACTCGCAGGCGATGTCCCCAGCGTCGGAAACCTCCTTTACCGTCGCGGCCACGCTCATCTTCATCGGGGGTATCTTCATTGCCGGAGTTGCAGCATCGCCGACTTTCGTCTCCATGGCCATTTTGATGATCAAGGCCAGCGTCTGTTTGTCGCCCGGGCTGGGATGCAGGCGCAGCGCCTTGCGCGGCTCGGCCCCGGCCTCGAGGAGCTTGACCTGCATTGTCGAGGCCGGATTGGCGGTGGTCGCCTGGGGCTGCGCCGGCTGATCGATTGTAGCCGAGCCGTTCCCGGCGGTCGCGGGCCGCTTCTGCGTCAGGGCGGTGAGTTTTCCAACCACGTAGTTCAGGCGGTAGGCGACCAGTTTGACATTCCATTCCGGGTATTCCTTTTGGAAGGTCTTCAAGGCGGTTTGAGCCTCCTGGTATTTGGCCTTGGCCGGGGTGGGCTTGCCGCTTGTGGCCAAGGCATCAGCCTGCTGGATGAGGTTGTAAATCCGCATATAATCGTCGTCCGGTCCTTCCGCGCGTAACGGCCACGACCCCAGCAGCAACGCCAGGGCCAGCACGGCGAAAAACCATGTCCCATTGATACGCCCCTGCCCTTTCGAGGCGGCGCCGGTGAAGCAGCTTTGGCTGGTGATCTTGCTCATGCGTTGCAGCCTAAAGGGCTGCCGGACGGCGTCAACCGAAAAGGATGGCCGCTTTCCATAAAAGCGTTGTCAAGCAGACGGGGTTGGCGTAAAGAAGTGGGCGGATACCATGGCTCGATTTCATTTACATATGCCCAAAGGCTCCGGTTACCTTGGCGTGGTGGCTATGGTCTGGAGCTTGTTGGCCGCGGGGGCTGCCACGGGACAGACCCCACCCATCAAGCTCGACGTAGATGCCACGGATGTTGCGCGCAAAGTCCTGCACGCCCATTTGCAGATACCAGCCCAGCCCGGCAAACTGACGCTGCTCTATCCCAAGTGGTTGCCGGGCGACCACTCGCCCACCGGCCCGATCACCGACCTGGTTGGGCTGAAGATGAGCGTGGCCGGCAAACCCGTCGAATGGCGGCGCGACGCCGAGGACATGTATGCCTTTGTGGTGGAGCTGCCTGCGGGCGCCAGTTCGCTGGACGTAACACTGGATTCCCTTTCGCCGCCGGGCGCTGACGGTTCGGCCTCAGGTGCGTCAGCCACGGCGCAACTGGCCGACATCAGTTGGAGCGATGTAGTGCTCTACCCCAAAGGGCCTAAAGCCAGCGATCTCCAATACACCGCGACGCTGCGCCTGCCGGCAGGATGGCAATACGGCACGGCTCTCGCGCCGACCGACCGAGCCGGCGGCGTGATTCACTTTGAGGCGGTGTCGTTGGAGACCCTGGTGGACTCACCGGTGGTCGCCGGCGCTTACTTCCGCACGGTCGATCTTACCCCAGGGGGCAAGCCGCCGCATTCGCTGCATATTGTGGCCGACAGTGCGGCGGCGTTGGAGATGAAGCCCGAGGATAGTCGTCACTTCTCGCACTTGGTAGCCGAAACGGAGGCGCTGTTCGGCGCGCGGCATTATCGGGCTTACCATTTCCTGCTGACGCTCAGCGACCACGTGGCGCACTTCGGCCTGGAGCATCACGAGTCCAGCGACAATCGCCAAGGCGAGAAGTATCTCATTGACCCGGACTCGCTGAAGCTGAAGGCGAGCCTGCTGCCGCATGAGATGGTCCACTCCTGGAACGGCAAGTATCGCCGACCCCTCGGCCTAGCCACGCCTGATTTCGAGCAACCGATGCTTGGCGAGTTGCTTTGGGTTTATGAGGGGCTGACGGATTACCTGGGCCAGGTGCTCACCGCTCGTTGCGGACTCTGGACGGAGGAGGACTTCCGTCAAAAGCTCGCCCTGGATGCGGCCAGGCTTGATCGGCAGCCGGGCCGCACCTGGCGCCCGCTGGTGGATACGACCGTCGCGGCGCAGTTGCTCTATGGCGCTCGCAAGGAAGGCAGCGCCTGGCGCCGCAGCGTGGATTTCTATCCTGAGGGCGCCTTGATCTGGCTGGAGGCCGACGTGCTGATTCGCCAGCAAAGCCAGGGCCGCCGCTCGCTCGACGACTTCTGCCAAAGGTTCTATGGCGGCCCAAGCGGCCCGCCTCGCGTTGTCCCTTATACCTTCGACGATGTCGTCGCCGCGCTTAATGAAGTCGCGCCGCACGACTGGCGGCAGTTCTTCCAGCAGCGCGTCTATGACGTTAACCCGCGCGCGCCGCTCGGCGGCATCGAAGGGGGCGGCTGGCGGCTGGTCTATTCCAATACCGTGCCGGACATGCTCAAGTTTGCTGAGAGTGCTCAGAAGTTCACCGACCTGCGCTTCTCGCTCGGCCTGACGATCACGGAGGGCGGCGCGGTTCAGGACGTGATCCCCGGCTCGCCGGCGGACAAGGCGGGGGTGGGCGCGGCGATGAAGTTGGTGGCAGTCAATGGCCGCCGCTGGACGGCCGACCTGCTGCGCACAGCGGTTAAGACGGCTAGAACGAACAGCGCCCCCATTGAATTGCTGGTTGAGAATGAGGACTACTTCAAGTCGTGCAAACTGGACTATCACGAAGGGGAGAAGTATCCCCGGCTGGAACGTGACTCAACCAAGCCAGACCTGCTCACGAGCATCCTGAAGCCGCGCACACCGGCGCCGTAAATCGCTCTGCGTGCTGCCGGCCCGTGGGCATAATTCAACCGCGCCCCACCGGGCGCCGCTTCCAATTGCCGATTCTTAATTGGGTAGCGGGCGATACTTCAATGCCGATTACCTTCCTGCACCGGCTTTCGCGCGTTATAGTCTTCCATTAGCGTCAGGAGCCATTCCGCGAGTTGAACTCGGCCACCGGCCAAGGCGAGGTCGCGCCCTTTCCTGGCCGTCGTAAATGCCTGGTCAAAGCGTCCCGTTGCCGCGTACATGCACGCTAACGTCCCCAATTGCACCGGGTCCCTATGCCCAGTCAGTTCGCAGGCACGCTCAGCCAAATGCACCGCCTCGGTGTAATGCGCCTGGGCTTGGGCGGTCTGGTATTGCAGAGTCAAAGCCTCGGCCATCTGGCAGTGGGCCATAGCCTCAAGCCCCGCGCTCATACTCTGACACCTCCGCACTTGCCTAATTTCCATCCGTGCCAGCAGCCAGACAAAGGCCAACACCGTGGCTGCCGCCAAAGCACGCAGCAGTGGGCGATATGCCGAAAGAGCACCCGGGTGCCTGGTGAGAGATTGGGATGTTTGTGTCAAGCTGCCGTTTCCGCCCGCCCGAGTTGTGGCGGGCCGGTCGATAGCATCCGGCTCGCGGAGCGGTAATGGCATCGGGCGTCTTGGCTTCACCACGGCCACCAGCAACCATCCAACACTGGCCAGCGAAATGAGGAACCCCAGAAGCAAGTAGTCTTGGCGGAAGTACACCCGGACCAAGTGCCGTCCTGCTGGCACCGGGATACCCCGCATCCAGATATTCGCCGGCACGCACGCAGCAGCATGTCCGTCGATTTCAGCCCGCCAGCCCGGATACCAGGCTTCGGCCAGTACCAGCAGTGCGTTCGTCCTGGCTTCCACGTCAACCAACAGCCCATTGGGCTCAAAACGGCGGATGGCCGCCGCAGTGCGGGGCCAAGCGCTCGCCTGAGGCAGCGGCTCAGCCAAAGGCTTTTCCAGCAAGGCACATTGGCGGATGTCGTAACCCTGGGCGAGCCGGTTGAGGCCCGCGCCATAATCTGCAACTTCCGCAGCATACACCACCAGCGCCCGCGGTGCCGGATCAGGCGCCGCGACAAGACGACCGTTCTGAGGTTCCACACCAAGCGAAAGGGACAGGTCGCGATAGGGAAATGGAGCATGGTCGTACACCTGCACTGAGAGAGTGCCTTTCTCGATCGGCGGCGGAATACCCAGCATCGCGTGCAGATAATCCCAGGGCCGCCGCAGGAACAGCGAGCCGCCACCATCAAAATGACCGTAGTGGTAAATCATTCCATATTCCACCGGCACGAATGATGGCGGCACACATACGCGGGGCGGCGGCAGGAATGGTTTGATCAAGTCTGCCTTCCGCAATTCCGCGACCAGGGTCTGCTCGAACGAGTGTTCGCCGGGAGCTCCTATAGCTAAACAACAGGAAGGGGTGATGACTTTCTTGACCATCCAGGTGCCTTGCAGCAGGTCCAGCGATTGCAGCAGAACCAATAGCAGGATGGCATAGCGCACCGGGACACCGAAGAGATAAGTCCAAACTGCCCGGAGCCGCGGGTGCGGCACGCTCAACCAAATCCCCGCGGCACAAATCAGCGCCACCACCACCAACAGGGCGGCGCGCGACTGGAACCGGAAACCGGCATACCCAGGCAGCCACTTGTAGAACAGTCCGAAGAAAGGGGTCTTGTCCCCCAGGGCGATCAACAGCCCGATCCCCAGCATCGCCAGCAAGCCGCGCACATTGCGCTGGCGCACCAGACAGAGTCCCGCCACTCCCAGAACGACGACCAGGGTGCCAACGAAGATATTGGATTCCCAACGCGCACCGGTGGCCTGCAGCGGGCTGAACAAGTAGTGGAAGTCCGTCCAGGCCAGGTTGTAGGAATTCGCAAACGCAGGGGAACTTTGAGACCGATTGGACTCCCCAGCCAATTCCAGCATCGGCAATAATACCACCGCCACCAGTCCGGAGCACCAGACACATGCCACCACAAATTGGCTGAGGCTCTGCCAGGCGTCGCGGATCGCCTCGCGCAACGGGAGGCGCATTGTCCGGGCAAAAATTAACACTGCCTGGCCAATGGCCGAAAACCAGAACACTTGCGGGTGACCGCACAAGAACTGCATGGCCAAACACCCCGCGTATTGCGCGAGCCGCCGGCTCTGCGACGGCTCCTCCGTGCGCAGCGCGTAATACAACAGCCACGGCACAAAGCAGAGTCCCCAGCAGTAATTGAACTGCCCGGTCATCCATCGCGCCGTCAACTCGCCCGAGGCCAGGAAAGTGAACCCCATGAAGTAGCTTTGCCACCGTCCTGCCCCCAACGCGCCCCCCAGCCGCCTCATGCCGAGAACGGCCAGGAGGCAGTGCAGCCACACGAGGAGAAAGACCCCGATCCCCTGGCCCGCGCAAATCAGATACACCGGTGGATAGAAAACGGTGTTCTGCATGTCGGCCAAAAATGGCCGGCCCAGGCCGATGTACGGATTCCACAGCGGAATCACTCCGCCTCGCACCGCGTCTGCCAGGAATTGAAACGTCGGCCTCCAATACAGCACATAGTCCCCGCTCTCAAACACTGTGGGTGGGACAAAGCAAAGCCCGGCGGCAAACAGGCCGGTCGCCAGCACGACCAGAAGGTCCTCCCTGCGAGCGCGCGACCGCACAACTGACATTGCCATGGAAAGAACTCTAGCCGCGCACCGGGGCCGTCTTCAAGCTTCCATGGTTTTCGGAGACGGGTTCAAGTCCCGGCAAACGGGGAGATTCGAGGGAAGGGAGTCTTAGTTTTGAAGCGGGTCCGCTGCGGCTCGCATGTTTTCGCGAGCGGCGTCGTCGTCCCAGGCGGCTTTTTGGACTGGGGTGGTGTTGCTCGAGGCGCGGAGGACTTTGCAGAGGACTTCTGGCGAAGGCGGCGGGTCCTCCAGCCAATCTTGGGTTGGTAATTCATCCACCCGCTTGACGAGTCCCAAGCCAAGCACCATGCTGGCGACCGCACGCACGATGCGGACATTGCCTCTCATTCTTTGTCTCTCTGTCCTCGTGGGGACAGCCTTTGGCGGGGAACCCAACGTGGTCCTCGAAAATGCGCGCTTTCGCTACACCATATCGCCCGAGGGCGGCAACGTAGCCTTTGTGGATTGCGCAACGGCCACGGATTACCTCCGCGCAACCGGGCCTTCTCCCTGCGCGCTGATCCGCGTCCGGGGCCAGGAGCAGGCCGCAACCGCCGCGACGCTGGCGCAGGGGCATCTGACGCTCCAGTTCGGCACCAACGGCCTCAAAGCAGTGCTCAAGACGGAAGTGCGCCCGTCGTTTATCACCCTCAGCGTCGAGTCGGTCAGCGGGGGTGAGATTGACTCACTGACGTTCCTTAACATCCCGCTCACCCTCAAGGGCGTGCCGGACGAACGGTTCGGCGCCTGCGCCCTGTCCCTCAACCTGATCACGCGGGTGGATGCGTTGCCGGCGCTGCAACGCGAACTGCGCGCGTCGTGCGAGAAGAAGTTCGGCCTCATTGGCGCGCGGGTGGCCATCGTCGGCGCGCCGATGGCCCGGGTGCTCCCGATGCTGCAAGAGACGCTGGCTGGTGCCAGCGAGCTGCCGGTTTGCCGCGTTGCCGGGCCGTGGGCGCGCGAGGTGCCATTCAACCACGGCTCGTACCTCTTCAACTTCGGCTCGCTCACCGAGACCAACCTCGACGACTGGGTGGAGACGGTCCGGCGCCTTGGCTTCACGCAGATTGATAATCATGGCGGCGGCGCGTTCTTCCGTTTCGGCAGCATGGAGTTGAATCGCCAGAAATGGCCGGACGGCTGGGAATCCTGGCGCCGCATTGTCGCGCGCCTGCACGCCGCGGGCATCGGCTCGATCTTCCACACCTACGCGTTCTTCATCGACAAGCAGTCCAGGTATGTGACGCCGGTGCCCGACCCGCGCCTGGATGCCTTCCGCACTTTCACGCTCTCCAAACCGCTGACCGCGGACGCGACCGAGATTGCCGTCGAGGAATCCACCGCCGGCCTGACCACCGTGACGGGCTTCTTCGAATACAACAGCGTCGTGCTACATATCGGCGATGAACTGGTGACTTTTGGCGGCGTCAGCCAGCAGGCTCCCTGGCGGTTCACCGGCGTAAAGCGTGGTGCGCTCGGCACCAAAGCCGCCGCCCACGAGCCAGGCGCCAAAGCCCGGCACCTCAAGGAATGCTTCGGCCTGTTCGTCCCCAACGTGGAGTCATCCCTCTTCGAGGAGATTGCCGCGAACCACGCCGACGTGGTCAATCGCTGCGGCTTCGACGGCATTTACCTTGACGCCATTGACGGCAGCTCGATCCTGCGGGGGAGCGATGAGTGCTGGTATTGGGCGGACAAGTTCGTGGTGGAAATCCAGAAGCGCCTGAAGCAGCCCGTCGGCATGGAGATGAGCGCGATGTGGCACCACTTCTGGCAATACCGCACCCGCTGGCAGGCCTGGGACTATCCCCAGCGGGGCCACGAGCGCTTCATTGACCTTCACGCCGCGGAGGTCAATGGGGGGCTGCTGCTGCCGCTGCACCTGGGCTGGTGGGGCTTTCAATCGTTCAACCCGCCGCAGATCGAGCCCACCTACCCGGACGTGATCGAGAATCTCGGCGCCCGGCTCGTCGGCTGGGACGCCGGCATCTCGCTCACCGCCGGCATCGACCGCGACACGCTTCGCAACACGCCCCTGTTTGCTCGCGCGGTGGATGTCCTGAAGACTTGCGAGGAACTGCGCCAAGCCCACACCTACGGCGAATCCGCCCTGGCCAGCCTGCGCGAGCCCGGCAGCCAGTTCTCGCTGGTGAAGGACGCCGCAGGCAAGGCGCGATTCCGCCGCGCCCAATCCCGCTCACAGACCGTCACTCCCGGCGAGCCCTGGACGCTCGCGTGGCCGGTAACCAACTCCTTCGCCGCGCAACCCGTGAGACTCCGCGTGGAAGCGTTGATGTCTGCCGCGCCGCTCACTGACACCAACGCCGTGCTCCTGGCCGATCTTACCCACGCGAGCGCAGAGTCCTGGAACATCACTCAGGCAAACGGGGTGACCTTCGTCCGGACGTCGGAGACCCGCCACGGCGAGCCGCAGTGCGTGCTGGCGGCCGCGACCGACGGCAAGCTCCCCCGCAAGGCCGCCTGGGGCCGACTCGAAAAGCGCTTTGCTCCGCCGCTCAACTTAAAGGAACACCAGGCTCTCGGCGTCGAAGTCGAAGGCGACGGTTCCGGCGCCGTGCTCGCCATCCGACTCGAAAGCCCCCACGCCATTGCTTACGGCGCCATCGCCGACCGGTATATCAAGCTGGACTTCACTGGC
>OCZT010005158.1_pt1 | contig 13089 bp, 7 predicted proteins | sample 1539031 | NCBI WGS metagenome assembly OCZT01 (sample SAMEA3539308, study PRJEB22396) | soil metagenome | biome: tundra; feature: field; material: soil | place: USA | collected 2010-05 | depth 0.15 m | reverse complement strand
AGCTTCATTATCTGGCGCGACAAGCTTAGCCCTATACCCGAACCATGCTCTTTGGTAGTAAAGAATGGGATAAAAACCTTGTCAATTAAATCAGTTGGTATTCCGGTTCCATTATCAGTTACCTGTATAACTGTTTCAAATTGAGGAGATATGAATGCTTTTATCTGAATCTTCCCATTCTTATTATTATCGATAGAATCAACAGAATTTTTAATCAGATTAATAATTACCTGAGTAATCAACTTTTCATCAGCTGAAAGTTTAAGATTTTCCGGTCTTACTTCTGCAGACAAGACAATATTATATAATTGTAGTTCGCTATCCATCAAAATTATAATTTCATTTAAAAAACTCTTCAATTCTATTTCCTCAAAAACGGGTTTTGGTACTTTTGTGAGATTTCTGTAGATTTCAACAAAACTCATAAGTCCTTTGCTTCTTTTCTGGATTGCCTTTAATGCCAATAATGTATCATCAACATTTTCAGATTCATTATTAGCCAGTGAAGATCTCTTCTTTTCAAACATCTTTATCATTGTATTAGTCAATGATTTTATAGGTGCAACCGAATTCATAATTTCGTGTGTAAGTACACTGATTAGCTTTTTCCATACTTCGATTTCTTCTTCCTCGAGCTCAGTCCGGATGTTTTGAAGTGAGACCAGGTTAACTGTATTATCCTGTATCTTAAAAACTGTTTTTCTGATTGATAATTTCAGAATTTCATCTCCTGAGACAGCTTTTATCATTTTAGAATGCCTTTGCTTTAATGAAAACAACTGCTCTGAGATACCCGGTATTGATTTGTTCAACTCCTGAATATTCCTTACAAATTCAACTTTGAACATCTCCCTGGCAGCCCTATTAAATAGCTCCGTATAGCCCTCTTCGTTAAATGATATCAATCCGATATCTACATGTTCAATTGTATTCTGAAAGAAATGATGTTCTGCCTCTTTTTCAATTTTTACCTTTTGGATTGAATCAATTATCTCGTTATAGGTCAGGTTTAAAAGGTCAAATGATTTATCACCTTCTGTAACTCCCCTGGCAGGATCAAGATGCTTAACTGATTGCAGAAAGTTATTAAGCCCGCGATTAGTTCTTGTAAGATAATGGATAAGTAATATAATTTGCAGTAACCAGATGAATCCGATAGTAAATTTTGTAAATAAAAGGTAATCCTGCATCAGGGTCCATAAAAAAAAAGTTCCGGTGACAGCAAGCAAAACCGCCTGTAATATTACAAATCTGAAAAAACGGTTAAAAGCCATATTTCTTAATTTTATTGTAAAGAGTTTTTCTGCTTATACTCAGCTCGTTACTGGCCTTTGTATAATTGTTTTCATGCTTTTCCAGGGCTTCTAAAATAAGCTGCTTTTCATTCACTTCCAGGTCTAATGACTTTTTGTTGGAAACATGGGATATTCTTTGCTGAAAAAACAGATCCTCCTTTTTCAATAAACCATATTCACAAAGAATAACTGCTTTTTCAACCATATGTTCCAGTTCCCTGACATTTCCGGGGAAACTGTATTTAAGTAGAGTATCCATTCCCTGTTCAGAAACTCTCAAATCATGTTTATGATACTTTTCTCCATACATCACTAGAAAATGATTTAGTAATAATGGTATATCCTCAACCCTGTTCCTCAGTGGGGGGATTATAATTTGAATTGTATTGATTCTGTAAAGCAAGTCTTCTCTGAAAGTATTCAAAGCTACCATTTCATTTAATGACTTATTGGTTGCTGAGATTAATCTTATGTCTATTGGTATAGGTCTGTTTGAACCTATCCGGAATATTTCACGGTTTTGAAGTGCAGCCAGAAGTTTTGTCTGCATTGATAAAGTCAGGTTTCCTATTTCATCCAGGAAAAGTGTGCCTCCCGAGGCTATTTCAAATCTTCCGGACCTCTCTTCTTTCGCATCTGTAAAGGCGCCTTTAACATGGCCGAACAATTCGCTCTCAAAGACACCTTCGTTGAAGGATACCAGATCCACATTCACAAAAACTTCACCCGATCTTAATGATTGTTTATGAATCTCTCTCGCGATAAGTTCCTTCCCTGTACCGTTTTCGCCGAGTATAAGAATATTTGCATCCGTTCCGGCAACTTTGGAAATTGTTTTAAACACATTTTGCATCACTGGTGAATTACCAACAAACATGTTAAATGACTTATTGATATTTTCACTTAGATGAATTTGTTTATTCCTGAGTTTTTTAATTTCCAGATTAGATTTTCTTAATTTGGCAGCTGTCAGAATAGTAACCAGTAGTTTCTCATCATCCCAGGGTTTCTGGATAAAATCTGTTGCCCCCTCCTTTATTGCATTTACTGCCATTTCTATATCACCATAAGCTGTAATAAACAATATTGTTGCCAGCGGGTCGTATTCCAGAATCTTTCTCAACCAATAGATTCCTTCATTGCCGGTATTTATACCTGCTGAAAAATTCATGTCAAGGATAATTACATCATAGGTTTGGCGCTGAATTATATCAGGAATTGTGTTAGGATTCTTCTGAATATCTACAATTTCGAAATGGTTTGACAGAAATAGTTTCAAAGCAATCAATATTTCTTCATTATCATCAACTATTAATATTCTTCCTTTATTCTTCATAAATTCGATGTTAATTAACAGGACAACTTCAAAAGGAACCTTTCATTATAAAATATTTTGGAGAAAATCTGTTCCGGTTAACTCTCCAGTAATTTAATTCTGAAACAATAAAAATACTTATTATTGTGTAATAATTACTCATGTGGCTGGTAAAAAATTACTCATGCTGTACTCCTGAAAACTTCTAAATCTCACGTTATAAGCATGATATAAAATTGGCACCAGGATTGTTTATAATTATTGCATTTTCGGTAAATATTGTAATACCTCTTTAAAATTTTTTAAATTATGATAAAATTTAATTTGAAACTGGTGCTCAGAAGCTTCATAAGACAGAAGATGTACTCAATGATTAACCTTGCAGGCCTTTCAGTCGGATTAGCCGGTACATTTATTCTGTTATTATATATCTCAACAGAACTCAGATACGATAAACATAACAAGCTTCTGAATCATATTTACAGAATTAATCAGGAACTTAGGACTTCCGGAGAGGTTTATACTACGACTCCATATATTCTTGAGACCACTCTGCGTTCAGACATTCCTGAAACTTTTAAAATGGCCAGGTATATTAATATAGGTAATTCAAGTATTAAATATGATAATAAAGTATTTTATGAACAAAGCGTTTACTGCGCAGATAATGAATTATTTAACATACTGACCTTCGATATTCTTGAAGGAAAGCAGGAGAACTTTCTGAAAGAGCCTAATTCGGTTGTCATTACAAAATCCTTGGCAAAAAAGTACTTTGGTGATATATCCCCGCTAGGGAAGCTCCTGATGATGATGAATAGCGGCGATTCCTATGCTCTTACCGTAACAGGAGTAGTTAAAGATATACCGGTTACTTCAACCTTAAAACCGGATATCATTATAAATATTGATATTGCCCTCAGACAATTGGATAAGCTTGTTATAAGCACCGATAATGAAAAAAGAGGTCCCGAATACTATGCCAACGCTTGGCCGATGGGTTTTTTCTTCACCACACTGGTACTATTTCCTGATAATTATAAACCTGAATATCTTGAAACAATAATGGCCGGTTATGAAGGAAAACATTTTGATAAAGATCCTTTTGGGATGGAATTTAAACTGCAACCCTATAAAAAAATTTATTTTCATTCCGACCAGATTAAAGGTGGTGAGGATAACCCCCATGGAAATTCAAGGAACATCTATATTTACTCAATAGTTGCTGTATTAATAATGTTAACAGCAAGTTTCAACTATATACTATTATCAACCTCTAGATCTGAGCAAAGACTAAAAGAATTCGGTCTGAGAATGACTGCTGGAGCAAGTAGATTTTTAATTATCAGGCAGATATTGGGCGAAACGATTTTTATTTCACTTCTGGCCCTTCCATTTGGAATTTCAATAACAGAATTAGTTCTACCACATGTAAGCGGGCCTCTTTTTAACAAGGTTCTTTCGATAAACTATATCGAAAACTGGCACTTCACCTTAGGTTTGATAATTGTCACAATTTTGATAGGGGTTGGTTCCGGGATATATATGGCAATCAGAATTCTCAGTTCAAACCCGGTAGATATTCTTAAGAAATCAATCGGAACAACATCGGGCAAATCATTTTTTACTAAATCACTTAATATCGTTCAGCTTACAATCTCTATCGTCTTAATAATCTGCACTGGTACTGTTTACACTCAGATAAAATATTTCAAATCAAGCGATCTTGGTTTCAAAACAAAAAATGTAATTAGTATAAATATAAGTGAAGATGGTATCAGGAAAAGTTACGAGGCAATTAAAAATAAGATCAAATCATCTCCTAAGGTTGAAAATGTGACAGGATCAATGTGGGCTCTACCCACTGGGAATACAATGAGTATAGGATTGCCAAGGGTTGACGATAAATCCAGGATTGTAAACACTGAAGGACTAATGGTTGATTATAATTTTGTAAGTACTCTCGGGTTAAAACTCCTGGAGGGAAGAGACTTTTCGCAGGATATGGGAAATGAGGCCGGTAATGTTATAATAAACAGAAGCGCTATTGAAGCATTAGGAATTGTTGATCCAATAGGTACAAAGTTAGCTTTTGGAAACATAATAGGGGTTGTTGAGGATTTTCATGTCCATTCATTTCAAAAGAAAATACCTCCTATGCTTTTACAATTCAATCCGCAGGGAGTTAGAAGTCTATTAGTGAAACTAAATACAGATGATTTGGCATCATCGATTGCATTTATCAAAGGGATTTGGAATGAGTTTACCGTAGAAAAGCCATTTGAATATACATTGCTAAGTGACTCAATAAATGAGTTGTATAATGAGGATAACAGATTTAGAAAGATATTACTTCTCTTTTCATGTCTTACATTATTTATTGCTTTACTCGGGATTTTCGGAATGTCTATGATAAATGCAGAGAAGAAGACAAAAGAAATAGGTATTAGAAAAGTAATGGGGGCGACTCCTTCTGATATCTTAATTAAGCTGTCAACTGAATTCCTGTTTGTAGTATTAATATCAGTTTTCCTGGCATTCCCGGTTGCCTATATCCTGATGACAAAATGGCTGGAGAACTTTGAATATCATAGCAATATCAATCTTTGGATTTTTGTATTGGCCGGATTGGTATCTGCTGCTTTTGTCTTCCTGACCGTCAGTTATCAGGTAAAAAAGGCCGCAAACTCGAATCCTGTTGATACATTGAAATATGAATGAAAGGGTTAAAAGTAAATGTGAGTATAGGGAATCAGGGATATAAAATATTAAATCGCTTGAAAATCAATGGTTTTATATGTATGATTACTTAAGAGTCAATAAAGTTAATAACAATAAACAGAGCCTGTCTAAAAGACCTTTTTAGACAAACTCTTTGTTTCCTGATTTTAAAATGCATCATTTTGCATCTCATTTGACAATTTTTTATTTTTAATCTGAAAGAAATAATTGATAATAATGTGTCTAATTATTTGACATATATTTGATATATATTATTATATTTCAGTATTTTGGTAAAAAATGGAGAAATGATAAAGGGAACCCTTCTTATTGTAGATGACAACAAGAGTGTTAACAGTGCATTGGAAATGATGCTTCAGTATGAGGTTGAAAAACTTATAACAATTACCAGCCCAAAAAGAATACATGAAATACTGGATCAGTCTGAAATAGATATTGTACTTCTTGATATGAATTTTCAGGCAGGTATTAATTCAGGCAATGAGGGCCTTTTCTGGTTGAAAGAAATATTGAAACACGATAGTAATATAAGTGTTGTTATGATAACTGCTTATGGCGATGTGGAACTTGCAGTGAAGGCTTTAAGAGAAGGAGCATTCGACTTCATTCTCAAACCATGGGATAACGAAAAGCTGCTGGCAACAATAAATGCAGCCTGGAAACTTAGGACTTCGAGGAAGGAAGCACTTCTCCTTAAAAATGATAATCAGTTTCTGAAAAAGGAAATAAAAAGAACCGAAGATAAGATAGTACTGGGTGCCTCTCCAACCATGATTAATGTGATGAACATCGTCAGGAAAGTAGCGGGAACAGATGCCAATGTCCTGATAACAGGAGAAAATGGTACAGGGAAAGAGTTGGTTGCCAGGGAAATTCACAATCTTTCAAAAAGATGTAATGAACTTATGGTCAGTGTTGATATGGGTTCTATAATTGAAACACTTTTTGAAAGTGAAATGTTCGGTCATATAAAGGGTGCGTTTACTGATGCAAAAGAGGACCGTTCAGGTAAATTCGAAATAGCTCAGAAGGGCACACTTTTCCTGGATGAGATTGGAAATCTTTCTTTACAATCGCAGGCCAAATTGCTTAGCGCCCTTCAGAATAGATATATAGTTCGTGTAGGATCAAACAGACAGATTGCGATTGATATAAGATTAATTTGTGCAACAAATTGTATTCTTCCTTCAAGGGTGAGCGAAGGATTGTTCAGAGAGGATCTTCTTTACAGAATAAATACCATCCAGATCGAAGTACCCCCGTTGAGGGACCGGGTTGATGATATTACTGTTCTGGCTTTTCACTTCCTTAGAGTGTACTGTGATAAATATAATAAACCCGGCAAGAAAATAAATACTCAGGCTCTGGAAAAACTTGCAAACTACCAATGGCCTGGAAATATCCGTGAACTTCAACACTCAATCGAAAAAGCAGTAATATTGTCAGACTCCGCAGTACTAGGTCCTTCTGATTTTCCCTTCAATGTTTTGTCGAAAGGGATGACTGAAAATAATAGCACGACACTCGAAGAAATGGAGAAAAGGTTGATTTCAGAATCAATTAAAAAGCATGATAATAATTTAAGTATAGTGGCCTCTAAACTGGGAATTACCCGACAGACGCTCTATAATAAGCTGAAAAAGTATGATCTATAAAAGATTTTACCTGATTATTGTTGTTTACCTGGCAGGGATGATTCTTCTTGCCCTAGCTTTTGCATTCAGTTTCGGGAAGGATCTTACCTATTCATTTATTTCAATCTTTAGCCTCGTTATGCTTACGCTTTCATTTGGAGTATGGCTTAACAGAACCAATAAAAAGCTTGCATTTTTCTTTAGTGCTGTCAGGAATGAAGATACCTCATTATTTTTTCCGGAAGGAGTTGGATTTGCAAATGAGAAGTTGCTTAACAAAAGCCTCAATGAATTGAATAACAAGTTGAAGGATGCAAAGATTAACATAGAACTTCAGGAGAAGTTTTATAAGAGCATTATGGAGAGGATCAGTACAGGGATTATATCTTTCTATAAAAATGGTGTTGTAGAATTTACCAATCCTGAAATTAAACGTATGTTTGGTTTGGATCAGGTTTCGCACATAAATAAACTTAAAATTATTGATCCAAAGCTGGTGGAACTACTCGAAAGAATTGAATCCGGAGAACAGAAAAGAATAAATGTAAAGGTTAACCATAACCTCCTGAGTCTCTCAGTTCATGCACGAACGATTATAATGCGAAACAGGGAGTTAAAAATAGTGACGTTACAGGATATTAAGAGCGAACTCGATATGCACGAAATGGATTCATGGCAAAAATTAATCAGGATCTTAAATCATGAGATCATGAATTCAGTAGCTCCGATAACATCTCTCAGCTCGACACTTTCGGGTTTCTATAAATCAGGAGAAGATCAGACAAGTCCCGACAATATTACACCAAGGATAATTTCGGATACAATTCGCGGACTCAATATAATTGAGGATCATGGCAAGGGTCTAATACATTTTGTTGAGTCATACAGAAGCCTGACTCAACTTCCAAAACCCGAGTTTAGTCGGGTAAATATCTCAGAGTTTTTCGAGCGTATAATGATTCTGGTAAACAGCGGTTTTGATAATGATAATAACAAATATAAAGTAAGACCTCTGATCACTTCAAGTGTGACACCTGATGATATAACTTTGGTTGCTGACGACAAACTTCTCGCGCAGGTTTTTATTAATATTGTTAAAAATTCTATCGAAGCATTCGGAAAATGTGAAGAAGATAACTTCATCTCAATGAGTGCCGGCAGGAACCCGGATGGCAGGGTAGTATTAACAATTAAAGATAATGGTCCCGGAATGGATGCTGATACACTTGAAAAAATATTTGTACCCTTTTTCACCACAAAAGAATCGGGTTCCGGGATAGGATTGAGCCTCTCACGGCAAATTATAAGCATTCATAACGGGAACATAACTTGTGATTCTACCCCTGGTATGGGTACAACAGTTTCAATGATATTCTGATTTTAAGTTAGTTCCACTTTCTTCAACATTCATCTAATCTTTGCGTAAGGTCTCTGCCGGATTAGTTCTTGCAACTTTATTTGCTGCCCAACTTACAGTAAGCAACCCAATTGCCAGAGTAAAAAGACAAGAGCAAATCAAAAGCCAGATACTGATTGTTGTTTTATAGGCAAACGAGGTGAGCCATTTGGTCATAGAATAATAGCCAATTGGCGTGGCAATAATAAAAGATATTAAAATCCATTTTAACAGATCAAGATTAAATTTCCGGAAAACATCCGATATCGTTGCACCATTAATTTTCAGTATGCTGATCTCTTTCATCCTGCTTTGAGTTGCAAACGTTGCAAGACCAAATAATCCAAGGCTGGAAATGAATATTGCAATTACCGATAAAACCAGGAATAACAGGTTCGTTTTTTGGTCTTTGGAATAAGAGGCAGACATCGAATCTTCCAGAAACTCGTAATCAAATGGGAAATCAGGGTTGATCTCTTTTAATATTGATTCGCAGGACTTCAATACGTCTTTAAGGTTGGAAGGCAGGTATTTAATAACGATTTTTTCGAATTCTCCAACTTCGTTTACTGTTGATATAAATATAGGTTCGGTTTTATTATAGAGTGAAGAAGTGTTGAAATCTTTTACCACACCGATTACCTCATATTTTGTGCCATTTCTTGAGATTGATTTTCCGACAGACTGATTCCACCCCAGGATTTTGGCAAATGTCTGGTTGATTATGACCTTATTACCGTCTGATCTGATATTTCTGAAATCACGGCCATCAATAAGTGAAATTTCCATTGTTTTCAGATAGTTTTCATCGACATACACAGCACGGGCCAACATCGGTTTCTCAACACCTTCAGGAAGATACCCGTTCATGAAAAAGCCCACTCCGGGCTCACCACCAGCTGATACCGATACGGAAGTAACGCCGGGAATGGAAGAAAACCTGTTTAATATCAATTCATATATTGCTGCAGTCTTTGAATTCAGGTTTACAAGGAGGATATTTTTTTCATTGAATCCTTTATCGCTCTTTTTTACGAATTGCATTTGAGAATAAATAACCAGGCAGGATATAATTAGTGCAATCGAGATCGAGTACTGAAATGTCACCAGAATATTCCGGGAGAATTGTTTTCTTTTCCCACTGTTTACACTTGATAGTAATGCCAGAGGATTAATCGAAGAAAGATAGAAGGAGCTATAGAAGCTTGCAAAAACAGTACAGAAAATAAACAGGGAAAAATAGATCAGTAACCAGCTAATTGGTTTGAGAGCTGATAATGACAATATTTCTCCAATAAGACCTGATGTAAGGGGAAGCAAAATCTTGACAAGTAAGAAAGCCAGGAAAAGAGAAACAAGTATTGCGATTGCCGATTCAATAAAGAAAAAAAGAATAATATACTTTTTGTCTGAACCAAAAATTTTCATTATGGAAACTTCTTTTGCCCTTCTGAAGGAAAGAGCCGTGCTGATATTTACAAAATTGAAGCATGCGATTAATAATATTAATAAGCCTATACCTGAAAAAACAAATATCTGTTTCAGGCTTCCTTTATCCCCCAGTTCATATTCAGCCTCAGAATAGAGGTGAATATCACCGATTTTCTGAAGGTATGGATTTAAAGCATACCCGAATTCCCGGTATTTTTTATTAATTGCACCCTCCATATATTCCAGTATATGTTTTTCAAGAGCTACCGGATCCGTGCCTTTCACCAGTTTCAGGTAAGTATAACAGGACAGTCCGCCATCCCATCCGATATGCATCTTTCTGGCAATTACCGAGAGAGGAGCGAGGCATTCAAACTGCATATTGGTGTTAACCGGAGGATCTTTCGCAACAGCAGTGACTGTAAATGTCTCCCCTGAGATGAGTATTCCTTTTCCCATCGGATCTTCGGAACCAAAGATTCTTTTTACGGTTTTTTCTGTCAGTACTATTCCCTGAGGGGAATTAAGACAATTTTGTTTATTCCCGGCTACCAGGTCGAATGAGAACATATCAAAGAATGTACTATCCGTATATATTACTTGAAGTTTGGTTATCTTATCGTTATAAATAACTGATTGTTCATCAAGTTCGAACCTGACCATATTCTCAACAACCGGAAACTCTTTTTTAAACTCAGGTCCTGCAGGAGCATTAATCTCTGCACTATTTATTTCCTTATTAGGAGTTTTCATGATCATTCCAACTCTGTATAATTGGTCCCGGTCTTTATGAAATTTATCAAAACTGGTTTCTACAGAGATCCAGATAATTATTATCAGAACTGATGCTACGCCAATTGTCAGCCCCAGAATGTTTACAAATGAATATGGTATTTGCTTCACCAGTGATCTGAAACCATTACGGAACAATATTTTTATCATATTACTGAAATTTGGTAAAGTTTCCCTGGAAAAATCTCAAAGCCTGTGCCAATAAATGTATGTATCACATATTCAGTAATATACTTTAATAAGGTTCGTTTCGAAAGAAACCATTTGTAAATAAATCACACAAAAGGGTTCAAATTTTTAGACATAAAGACAGGATTGTATAAAAATAGTAGAGACAGGTCTCAGACCTGTCTCTACACATATTGAATTAAAAAATATTGCTTTTTCTATTTTTCAGTTACAACCTGTCCGTCAAACAGATTAATAATCCTATGAGCATATCCTGCATCCCTGTCGGAGTGGGTTACCATAATGATTGTTGTCCCTTCTTTATTCAGATCTGTAAGCAGATTAATAACCTCAATACCATTTTTAGAGTCAAGGTTACCTGTCGGCTCATCAGCAAGAATAAGTTTCGGATTTGCAACAACTGCACGGGCTATAGCCACTCTCTGCTGTTGACCTCCTGAGAGCTGCTGAGGAAAATGCTTTGCACGATGTCCTATTTTCATCCTTTCAAGAACGTCCTCTACACTTTTCTTTCTGTCACTGGTTTTCATCTTCAGATAGATTAGCGGCAACTCAACGTTTTCATAAACATTTAGTTCGTCAATCAGGTTAAAGCTCTGGAAAACAAAACCAATATTTCCTTTGCGGAAAATTGTTCTGTCGCGTTCTTTCAGATTAGCCACCTCAGTTCCATTGAAAACATAACTTCCTGAGGATGGATTATCTAGTAAACCAAGTATGTTAAGGAGTGTGGATTTTCCACATCCTGATGGGCCCATTACTGCCACATATTCTCCCTGCTTTACATTGAGAGTCACTTTATTAAGTGCTGTAGTTTCAACTTCTTCAGTTCTGAAGATCTTAGTTAAATCATTAGTTTTAATCATGACATTAATTATTAATAATTATTTAGATTTTTTAAGAATAAGCTTCTCATTTTTTCCGAAGGTTTCATATCCAGAAACTATAACCTTTTCACCTGGTTTCAGACCTTCGAGTACTTCATAATATTTTGGATTTTTTCTTCCGATTGAGATATTCCGTTTTGTTGCAAATGATTCGGTAGGATCGAGAACAAATATCCACATACCTCCTGTCTCCTGGAAGAATCCGCCAATCGGCACAAGAACTGATCTTTTTGGCTGTCCTAACTGCAGACTGATATAATAAGTCTGGCCGGTTCTTATATTATCAGGCATGCTGTCACGGAAAATCATGTCAATTTTAAATGTACCGTTCCTGACCTCAGGATAAACTCTTCTTACAGTCAGGTTAAATTTGTTATTCTGCCTGTCAAGAGTTGCATCAAGCTGGGTTCTTACCCTGTCGATGTAATGTTCATCAATTTGTGAAGTAACTTTATAGGATGTCAATACATTTATCTGTCCCATGTTTTCTCCTCGGTTGATATTCTGTCCGATTTCAGGACTTAGCAGACCAAGTTCCCCATCGACCGGTGCAGTCACATTCAGGTTTTCTACCCTACCCTTTACGAGGGCCAGGTTTTTTCTCATATTCACGAGGTCGTTTTTTATTGTCTCTACGTTCACAGAACGAAAAAGAGAGTCCTGAATCTGACGTTCAATAAAAAGGTCCTTTGATTGTTTTGCCATATCCAGGTCCTCTTTTGAGCGGATGTATTCCTCTTTTGAAATAAGGTTATCTTTGATCAGAATTTCATTCTGCTGATAATTACGATCCTTTCTTTCAATATCATACTTAAGAGTGACAAGCTCTCTTTTAATAGACAGCTTCTCCTGTTCCATCGAAATCTGTGTATTCCTGAGGAAGTCTTCCTTTTCAGCAAGCTGTGCCTCGCTGTTGAGGATATTTAGATAGAGGTCAGGATTAGATAGTCTTAAAATGACATCTCCCTTTTTGACCATCGATCCTTCTTCAATAAGTTTCTCTTCAACGCGTCCGCCTTCCTGGGCATCGAGTTTTATTGTGGTTATAGGTTCAACTGTCCCGGGAACAGTAATATAATCATTGAACTGATCTTCAGTTACTGTTTCAATTATCAGTTTATCTTTTTCAACTTTATATGTTGATGTACGATCGGCAAAGAAAGCCATATAAGTAAGCACGATAATTGCAATCCCGATAGCAATATATCCTAAATGTTTTTTCTGAATGCCTTTTTTCTTTGGGATCACTTTATCCATTGTTTCACGAGGAGTATCCATTTCAAGTTTTTATTAAAAATTAGTAATGTTTTATATTATAAATGTCTAGAGTGCCTAATGTGCCTGGAATACCAGGAGCTGCTATTATTATGTTAATTTTCAATTTTTTCAACTTTTAAACCTTTTCAAC
>OCZT010005157.1_pt1 | contig 13090 bp, 12 predicted proteins | sample 1539031 | NCBI WGS metagenome assembly OCZT01 (sample SAMEA3539308, study PRJEB22396) | soil metagenome | biome: tundra; feature: field; material: soil | place: USA | collected 2010-05 | depth 0.15 m | reverse complement strand
GGGATGAGTACGACCTTCCAGAACTCCGCCATGGTGCTCTCGATCGGGATCTTCTTCTCCCTGATGGTCACCGGGCTGTCGGGCTCACTGCCAGGCGCGATGGCCAGCGGGCTCACCGCCCACGGTGTGAGCCAGGCGCAGGCGCAGCTGGTCGCAGGACTGCCTCCGGTCTCGGTCCTGTTCGCCTCGCTGCTGGGCTACAACCCCATCGGGTCCCTGCTGGGCCCCGCCGCGATCGGCCATCTGCCGGCCGGCGACGCGGCATACCTCACCGGCCGCAGCTTCTTCCCGTCGCTGATCTCCGAACCCTTCCACCAAGGCCTCGTTGTCGCCTTCGGCTTCGCCATCGCAGCCTGCCTGGTCGCTGCCGCAGCGTCGTGGCTGCGCGGCAAGAAATACATCCACCCCGACGACCCGGTCGAACCGCTGGAGGCTCAGTCGCCGACAGACGATCTCGAGGGGGCCCTCAGATGACGTCGGCCCAACCCTTCCCAGCCTCCTCCGACGACGGCCTCTGCTCCGTCGACGACCTCGCCGGATCGCTGCGCACCGAGCTCACCCGACTCGCCTACCACCTGCGCACCCCGGCAACGAAGTCCGGCATCACACCCACCAGGTTGGCTGCCCTCGCGGCACTTGCCCGTCACGACCAAGGGTGCCGACAAGGTGATCTCGCAGTCGAGATGGGGATCTCAGCGGCGAGCATGACCCGCCTGGTCGACATCATGATCGACGCGAATTGGGTTCTCCGAAGACGTGATCAAAGCGACGCCCGGGCATTTGTGCTCCGACTGTCTGACCACGGCCGGCACACCCTGGAAAGCCTGCGCAGCGAAGGCACAAGCCAGCTGTCAACCGACATCGAACACCTGACCGGTGACGAGCGCCGGACCCTGGCCGCGGCCATTCCGATCCTGCGTGGCATTGCCGACCGACGCCTCGGTGCCGATTCCCCCACCTCGTGACAATCAGCGCAGAGCGCAGAGCGTTGTCACCGGGCCTAGGCCGACGAGGCTTCGCCTGATCGGGCTGGTCGAGTCGGGTGCACGTCAGAAGAGCGCGATGCGGGGCACCCGCGGGAAGATCGTGTCGAGCTCGGCGAGGTCTTGCGCGGACGGCTCCCACCGGGCCGCCTTCGCGTTCTCGCGGACCTGTTCAGGGGTAGTGGCGCCGGCGATCACGCTGGCCACCGCTGGCTGGGCGGCCAACCAGGAAACGGCGACGGTAACCTCGTTCAGCTCGCGGGCAGCGGCGAACTCGCGGAAGCGTCCCAGCTGCTCGAAGTCCGCCTCCTGGAGAAGGTGGGAGCGCGACCGGGCCAGCCGGCTGCCCTCTGGTGCGGTCCCTTTGCCGTATTTCCCGGTAAGCAGTCCGGAGGCGAGCGGGAAGTAGGGCAGAATGCCGATCCCATAGGCCAGCGCAGCCGGGACGACCTCAAGCTCGGCACGCCGGTCCAGGAGATTGTAGTGATTCTGGGCGGAAATGAATCGGGTACGCTCACCCATCCGCGCAACGAAATCGGAATCAGCGATCTGCCAACCCGCGCGGTTGGAGTGGCCAAGGTAGCGAACCTTGCCCGATGTCACGAGAGCATCCAGCGCGGCGAGGGTCTCCTCGATCGGGGTAAGTGGGTCCGGAGTGTGGAACTGGTACAGATCGATCCAGTCCGTGTGCAGTCGGCTCAGGGAAGCCTCAACGGCGCGGATGATGTACCGACGCGACCCCCGTGCGCCGTGATCGGGACCATTGGTGCCACCCATGTCCATTCCGAACTTGGTCGCCACGACGACGTCCCCGCGTCGCGTTCCCAACGCCCGGCCCAGGAGCTCCTCGCTCAAGCCGGGAGTCTGGCCGTAACAGTCGGCCGTGTCGAACAGAGTGATCCCCGCGTCGATGGCGGCGTTGACCACAGTCGCTGCGCCGTCGGCCGTCTCGGTCGCAGTGCCGGCGCGGCCCAAGTTGTTGCCTCCCAGACCCACGACAGAGACGGTCAGGCCGGAGTTGCCAAGTCTGCGTATGTCCATGACGACGAGACTACGGCCAGCCGGCTCACGGCGTGACCTCGTCGGTGGGGCGGCTGATGGCTTCTCATCCCCACCAAATCTCCCAGCCCGGTCAGCGTGACTGAATCAGCCGGGTTCGCCTCACAGCGGCGGGGAATCGCTGGTCGGTGCTTCGTCCTGGTACAGCTGCTTCGCTGTCGAGATGGGCCCCAGAACCGCGAGCTGACTCATTCGGCCCCCTGATCATCAGCCTGCTCCCGGTGTCACAACAGCTGGGGGAAGCTGCGGGCAGCCGTGTAAGGCGCCACCGCGACCAAAGACATGACGAGGGCCCCTGTTACCCGCTCGGGGCGCACCCGGGTGACAAGCCGACCTCCGAACAGGCTGCCAACACTTGCTGCGAGGGTGAACACGACAATCGGCAGACAGTCCAGCTGGACGCCCTGCCCTTAGGTGAGGTCTCATTCCCGAAGAGCCCCCGCTACGTGAACGACCGTCCACCCGAACACGTGGTCACCTCAAATCCACCGGCCGACGAGCACCGACGCCTGCTCCGGTCGCGAAGGCTGCGACAGCGCCGATGACGATCACGGCAGGAGAACGCAGCTCCCTCGGGTGGCCGGAGCTGACGACCGCGGCCAGAGTGGTCACGACGACTTTCTGGCTGGGCAAGCCGCCGTCCATGACGCAGGCCAGTGGAGTATCTCCGTCACGACCAGCGTCCACCAGCGCACCGACAATCGACGAAAGGTTCTCCACGCCCATCAGGACGACGAGTGTGGTTCCTGCGCAAGCTAATGCCTCCCAGTCCAGGGTGCTGCGGGGATCGTCTGGGGCTGCATGACCGGAGACCACCGTGAATCCTTGCGAGATGCCGCGGTGAGTCAGAGGAATACCGGCCAGTTCAGGGGCGGCAACCGCGGACGTCACACCGGGCACGACCTCGACCTGGACTCCGGCCTGAGTGCAGGCGATGACCTCTTCCATGCCGCGTCCGAACACGAACGAGTCTCCGCCTTTGAGCCGGACTACGACACGACCCTCGCGCGCTGCACTGATCAGGATGTCGTTGATCTCCTCCTGAGCAGTGAACCGTCCGCGCGGGATCTTCGAGACGTCAACGATCTTGACACCCTCACGCAGCCCGTCCAGAACAGCCAGTGGCGCCAGCCGGTCGACGACCACGACATCAGCATCGGCCAGTGCCTGAAAACCCCTCAATGTCATCAGTTCCGGGTCCCCCGGCCCGCCACCGACCAGGGTCACCATGCCAGAGCCGGCACCCTGGGCTCGGCGTTGGCTCCGCCCTGCAGGGTCCCCACGAAGCGCGGCTTCCACCGCAGTGATCGCCACATCACGCAGTGCGGCCGCGGTGTGGGGGTCGCGATCACCGTGGACGCTGACCGTTGCTCGTCCGGTCCGGCCGATCGCTGGCATCCAGGCCGAGGCCTGCGACGCGTCGTCTGCGCGCAGACAGAAGATACGTGCCTCGTTCGCGGCGGCGAGCACGCGGGCGTTGACCGCCGCGTCCGCTGTGCAGGCCATGGCAAGCCAGGCCCCCTGCAGGTCACCCGGCCGGTATGGCCGTTGGTGCCAGTCAATCTGACCTCTTTCAGCAAGGTCCTCCAACGCCGCCACGGCGGCCGGCGAAACGACGGTGACCGTGGCCCGCGCAGCCATCAGGGCAGCGACCCTTCGAAGGGCAACCGATCCCCCGCCCACAACCACAACCAGGCGGTCGCGCAGACGCAACCCCAGGGGCAGCAGCGGCTCTGGTCGTGGCGGCATGCTCATTCCCTCAGCCGAGGCGGGGACCAATGACAACGCAAGAGCCATCCCGGCCCCTTGTCCAGGCGCGTCTGCAGGTCAACAAGGGACACCGTCCCTGACGGTTCCGATTCCGAAAGAGAGGACACCTCAGAGGCTCTTTTGTGTTTGACCTGCGACCACACCACGACGACGACGGATGCCACGCTCGAATGCGGAGAAGATGGCGTCGACGGCGATGCCAATCGCCAGGATTGCGATCATCAGGGCAATCATATAGGACGTGTCGCTCAGCTCGCGGCTCTGGTTCAGGAACTGGCCAAGACTGGGCCGGTTGGCGATGGAGACCATCAGTTCGCCGGCGAGCAGCGAACGCCAGGCGAACGCCCAGCCCTGTTTGAGGCCCGTCACGATACTGGGCAGAGCGGCGGGCAGCACGACGTGCCGATACAGCGACAGGCCGCTTGCCCCGACATTGCGCCCGGCCCGCACGAGCAGGGCGGGGACGTAGTCGACTCCGCCTATAACGCCGTTGGCGATCGAGGGCACGGCGCCGATCAGGATGACGAACAAGATGGCTTGTTCGGACAGCTGGAACAGCAGTATCGCCAGAGGGAACCAGGCAATGGACGGCATGGTCTGCAGCCCGGTGATCAGGGACCCTATGGCAGCGCGCAGAATCCGTGAGCGTGCGACAAGAACCCCGAGCACCAACCCCAGCGCGGCGGCAATCAAGAACCCCACGACGCCGCGGGTCATCGTGATGGCGACGGCCCTCCAGAAATCCCCGGTGACAAGCTGGTTGCCGAGCTCGGCGAAGACCGGCACCGGGCCGGGCAGGACATAGCTCGGCCTCCAGCCACTGATGGCCACCAGCTGCCAGAGGCCCAACGATATGCCGAGGGCGGCCAGCTTGGGCCATGCTGCTTGCCACACAGAGTGGGCCAGATGCGGGGTGGATGAACCCAGATCGAGAGCATCCTGACCACGGATCTCGCTCTCCCGCAGAGCCTTTCGAGCGTTTTCATTGCGGTCGATGAGGTCAAGCGCCATGGCGTGTTACCTCCTGACGCAGGGCTGCAGTGATCTCCCCGGCCAAAGCCGCGACGGCTGGATCCTCGATTCGGCGAGGACGGTCGACTGTTACGTCATACTCCGCGACGATCCGCCCCGGGCGGCTGGACAGCAGCACAACCCGATCCCCCAGGCGCACGGCCTCACGCACGTTGTGCGTGACGAACAGAACGGTCAGGTTGCGCTGCCGCCAGATCCACTCGAGCTCATCGTGCAGCAGATCGCGCGTCATCGCGTCGAGTGCGCCGAATGGCTCGTCCATGAGCAGTACGGGCGCCTGGGTCGCGAGGGTGCGGGCGATGGCCACCCGTTGCTTCATGCCGCCAGACAACTCGTGGGGGCGACGGTCGGCGAAGTCGGCCAGCTGAACAGCCGCGAGGTACTCCCGGGCCTGGGCCTCGCGGTCCTTCTTGCCAACTCCTCTGAGCCGCAACGGTGTTGCCACGTTATCCAGGGCCGACAACCAGGGAAACAGAGCGTGCTCCTGGAACATGAAAGCAGCCTTACCGTCCACCTCGACCGACCCCGACGTGGGCTGGTCAAGGCCGCTGACGAGGTTAAGCAAGGTGGACTTGCCGCAACCTGATGCCCCGACCAAAGTGAGAAACTCACCAGCTCGAACGGTGAGACCGATGTTGTCCAGGGCCAAGACCCCGTTCTGACCGGCATACCGCTTGGTCACACCCTTAAGCTCCACTGCCCACGGGGCGATCGAGGATCGCCCGACGGGCTGCCCATTCCCGAGGGCTGCCCTCCTTGAGGCCGTTGAGGTCGTCATGAGGCTATTGCCGGCCTTCCTCGCTCCTTGAGGAGCTGGTTGAGCAGGGTGAGGTCGATCAAGCCGTCGAGCTTGGGCTCGGTCTTGAGCACTCCGACCTGGTAGGCGTGCTGTGCCCCCGCGAGCAATGAAGAGGGCACCGGGTCGACGGTGAACGCAAGCTGTTTCCATGCGGCCGCGGTCACGGAGGCTTTGAGTGGTTTACCCGAGATCTTGGCGATGAGGTCGCCGACGTCCTTCTGGGCCTTGGCCGGATCCTTGGCGATGAAGTCTGAGGCATCCAGGTCGCCCGAAAGAAGCGCTTTGACTGTCTGCGGATGCGCTTTGAGGAAGTCGGTGCGTACTGCAAGGACGGTGATGGCGAACTTCTTCCCCGGCCACAGGTCGCGCTCGTCCACCAGGACCTTGCCGCCGGCCTGAACGAGCTGAGTGGCATATGGCTCCGGCACCCAGGCGCCGGCAATCAGCTTCTGTTTGAAGGCGCTGACGATCTGGGCGTTGGCCTGCGGAAGGACGCTGACGTCGCCACCGCCCTGGAGATCAGTCTTGAGGCCGTTCTGCTTGAGCCAGTAACGCAAGGCGATGTCCTGGGTGTTGCCGAGCTGGGGCGTGCTGACTTTCTTGCCCCTGAGATCAGCGGCACTCTTGATCGACGGATCGACGACCAGCGAAGTGCCACCGGTGGCGGCTCCGGCCACGACCGTCAGAGCCTGACCGCCTGAGTTGATGTACGCGGTGGTGGCCGGACCCGGACCTACATACGTGGCGTCTAGCGCACCGGACTTCAGCGCTTCGATGGCGTCAGGGCCAGCGTTGAACGTCGAGACCGCCAGACGGGTCGTTCCCAGGTGCTTGGCGAAGAACCCCTCCTTGTCCGCGACAATGGCCGTGGCGTGGGTGATGTTGGGGAAGTAGCCCACGCGCACCACGGCGGGCGCAGCAACAGAAGCCTGAGTGTCCCCGCCACAGGCCGACATACCAAGCGTGGCGACGAGTGCGCCGACTGCAAGTGCAACGCGAGCAAGAGGTCGAGACATCAGGGACTCCAGATTCTCCGCGCGACCGCTGGCCGCGCCAGCTCGCGCCTTTCGGCGATAGCCATTGGCATGTGAACGGCAGGAGTCTTCTATAGTCTGAGGTTATTGGTCAAATAACTCGACATTATGTCTCGGATGCTGGAGAGGATCCCCGATCCGGACACCTCGGCGCCCCTGCAGGCACATCGGCGCCGAGGTCACAAGTCCCGGATCCTGATACTGATTTATTAGCAAGTGTTTGGATATGTCAAACTCCTGGTTATGACAACGACTGCCGGACGCGCGCGCGTGACTCAAGGCGGCCAGGGTCAGTGGGCCCTCGGCGAGCTCGAACCTCTGAACCCCAACGAGAAGTTCAAGTTGGAGGACGACTCACTCAACGTGCGGGCACGGGTTGAGCAGATCTACGCCAAGGAAGGCTTCGACTCCATCTCGGATGAGGACCTGCAGGGCCGTTTGCGCTGGTGGGGTCTGTACACCCAGCGCAAGCAGGGAATCGACGGTGGCAGGACCGCCACCCTGGAGCCGCACGAGCTCCAGGACAAGTACTTCATGCTCCGCGTCCGCATCGACGGTGGCGCAATGACCACCGAGCAGCTACGTGTCATTGGCGAGATCTCCCGCGACCTCGCCCGCGATAGCGCGGACCTCACCGACCGGCAGAACATCCAGCTGCACTGGGTGCGCATCGAGGATGCGCCGCAGATCTGGTCGCGACTGGAGGCGGTCGGGCTATGGACCACCGAGGCCTGCGGAGACTGCCCTCGCGTCGTCCTGGGCTCCCCGGTCGCCGGCATCTCCAAGGATGAGCTGATTGACCCGAGCTGGGCGATCGGGGAGATCAAGCGCCGCTTCATCGGCAACCCCGACTTCTCCAACCTGCCCCGCAAGTTCAAGACAGCGCTGACCGGCATGCTCACCAACGACGTCGTGCACGAGATCAACGACATCTCCTTCGTCGGTGTCGAGCACCCCGAGCTCGGCGCAGGCTTCGACCTGTGGGTCGGCGGCGGGCTATCCACCAACCCCCGCCTGGCCGAGCGCCTCGGCGTCTTCGTTGCCGAGGGTGAGGTGCCGGATGTCTGGGCCGGGGTGGCCTCCCTTTTCCGGGACTACGGTTACCGCCGGCTGCGGCACAAGGCCCGGATGAAGTTCCTGCTCGCCGACTGGGGTGTCGAGAAGTTCCGCCAGGTTCTGGAGCAGGAGTACCTGTATCGCGCCCTGCCGGACGGTCCGGCTCCGTCGCCCTCGACCGAGCGGGGCGACCATGTCGGAGTCCACGAGCAGCGGGACGGCAGGTTCTATATCGGGGTGGCCCCAACGGTCGGCCGCGTGTCGGGCACCACACTGCTCGCTCTGGCCGATCTTGTGGAATCCCATGGTTCCTCACGGATCCGGCTGACGCCGCACCAGAAGCTCCTGGTGCTGGACATCGAGGCGTCGCAGGTGGAGCCGCTGATCGACGCCCTGCAGGGTGTCGGGCTGCAGGCACGGCCGTCACTCTTTCGCCGCAACACCATGGCGTGCACCGGAATCGAGTTCTGCAAGCTTGCGATCGTCGAGACCAAGGCACTGGCAGCCAACACAGTGGCCACCCTCGAGGATCGGCTGGCGGACATCATCAAGGAGATCGACGTCCCGGTCACACTCAATATCAACGGCTGCCCCAACTCGTGCGCCCGCATCCAGGTCGCCGACATCGGGCTCAAAGGCCAGCTAGTCACCGACGACGCCGGCAACCAGGTCGCCGGCTTCCAGGTCCACCTTGGCGGAACGCTGGGCCTGGATTCCAGTTTCGGCCGCAAAGTCCGCGGCCTGAAGACCACCGCGGAAGAGCTTCCGGTCTACGTGGAGCGGGTGGTGCGCAACTTCGCGGGCGACCGTAAGCCGGGCGAGCGTTTCGCGACGTGGGCTCTGCGTGCCGACGAGGACCTGCTGGTATGACGACCGCGCCCGCAAACGTGACCCTTGACGTGACGAGCCTTCCCGACCTGCCTGCGGCAGAACGGGATCAGGCCCTTGCCGCAGTCGCGGCAGCACTAGAGGGAAAACCCGCCGAGGAGATAGCCACCTGGGCGGCCGGCGTCTTCGGCAGGGACATCATCGTCGCCGCCTCCATGCAGGACCTGATCCTGCCGCATCTGTTCGCCCGGGTGATCCCCGATGTCGAGGTCCTCTTTCTGCAGACGGAGTATCACTTCAAAGAGACGCTGCAGACCCTCGACGTGGCCATCCAGGAACTGGCGATCACCGTGATCGAAGCGTTGCCTGCCCAGAGCGTGGCCGAGCAGGACGCGCAGTATGGGTTTAAGCTGCACGACCGCGATCCAAACCTCTGCTGCTTCTTGCGCAAGGTCGACCCGCTCGCACGATCTCTGCAGGGCCGGGCTGCCTGGGTCACCGGTGTGCGCAGGATCGAGGCGCCGACCCGGGCCAACACTGCGATCGTCTCCTGGGACGACAAGCACGATCTGGTCAAGATCAACCCCCTGGTGGCCTGGTCCGACGAGGATGTCGAGGCTTATCAGGTCACACACAGCCTGCCGCGCAACCCTTTGGTGGCGCAGGGCTATCCGTCGATCGGGTGTGCTCCCTGCACCCGCAAGGTGGCCCCAGGCGAAGACCCCCGGGCCGGACGCTGGTCCGGCAACGACAAGACCGAATGCGGGATCCATCAATGAGCATGAGTGCTGAGACGGTAGAGACCGTCATGAAGGCTGAGGGTCGGTTGACCCTGGACCACCTGGACACCCTGGAGTCCGAGTCGATCCACATCTTCCGTGAGGTTGTCGCAGAGTTCGAGCGGCCGGTGCTGCTGTTCTCCGGCGGCAAGGACTCCGTAGTCATGCTTCACCTGGCTGCGAAGGCCTTCTGGCCCGGGCCCGTCCCTTTCCCCCTGCTGCACGTGGATACCGGCCACAACTTCCCTGAAGTGCTCGCCTATCGCGATCGCGCCGTCGCCGACAAGGGCGTGCGCCTGGAGATCGCCACAGTGCAGGACTACATCGACGACGGTCGCCTGAGCGAACGCACGGACGGCACCCGCAACCCGCTGCAGACGCAGCCACTGCTTGATGCCATCGCCGACCACAAGTTCGACGCGGTCTTCGGCGGCGGACGTCGAGACGAGGAGAAGGCCAGGGCCAAGGAACGCATCTTCAGCCTCCGCGACGAGTTCGGTGCCTGGGACCCGCGCAACCAGCGTCCTGAGCTGTGGAACCTCTACAACGGCAGGCACCGCCCGGGTGAGCATGTCCGGGTGTTCCCGCTGTCCAACTGGACCGAGCTCGACGTCTGGCGCTACGTCGCCCGCGAGGATATCGACCTGCCCGACCTCTACTACGCGCACCAGCGAGAGGTCTTCGAGCGTGACGGGATGTTGCTCGCGGCCGGCCCGGTTTCGCGGCCGCGTGAGTCCGAGACCGTCTCCACCAAGCAGGTTCGCTACCGGACCGTGGGCGACATGTCATGCACCGGCGCGGTCGAGTCCAACGCGGTGACCGTCCAAGACGTGGTTCTCGAAGTGGCTGCTACCCGCCTGACCGAACGGGGTGCGACCCGCGCCGACGACCGGATCTCCGAAGCCGCAATGGAAGACCGCAAGAAAGAGGGGTACTTCTAGATGTCGACCACTTTCCTGAACAACCATGTGCATCCTTCGCTGCTGCGTCTGGCGACGGCTGGCTCGGTGGATGACGGCAAGTCCACGCTCGTCGGCCGCCTGTTGCACGACTCCAAGTCGGTCCTGGCGGATCAGCTCGATGCGGTCGAGCGTGTCTCCCGTGACCGCGGTCTGGCCCACGCCGACCTCGCCCTGCTGACCGACGGTTTGCGTGCCGAACGCGAGCAGGGCATCACCATCGACGTGGCCTACCGCTACTTCGCTACGGCCGACCGCTCGTTCATTCTGGCGGACTGCCCGGGGCACGTGCAGTACACACGCAACACGGTCACCGGTGCCTCCACCGCCGACGCGGTGGTCCTGCTGGTGGACGCACGCAAGGGCGTCCTGGAGCAGACCCGTCGACACCTGGCGGTTGCCGCGCTGCTTCGCGTCCCTCACGTCATCGTCGCCGTGAACAAGATCGACCTCGTCGGCTTCGACCAAAACGTCTACACGCGGGTCGCGGCCGATCTGGCAGATGTGGCGACCGACCTCGGGCTTCCCGACCTGATCAGCGTCCCGGTCTCAGCCCTTGACGGCGACAACGTTGTTGACCGCTCGTCGCGCACCGACTGGTACACCGGACCGAGCCTGCTCGAGATCCTCGAAACCCTGCCGGCTGCCGATGACCCCAGCCAAGAGGAGTTTCGCTTTCCGGTCCAGCTCACCTTGCGACCGCAGGAAGCCGCGCGCGACGCGGCTCACCGCGAATACCGCGGGTATGCCGGTCAAATCGCATCAGGAGTGGTTCGGGTGGGCGACCATGTCGTGGTCCTGCCCGGTGGAAGCCGAACCACCATCGCCGGCATCGACACCGCCGACGGCGAGCTGACCGAGGCCTTCGCCCCGCGCTCGGTGGTCTTGCGCCTCAGCGAAGACATCGACGTGGCGCGTGGTGACCTCATCGCCGCCGCGTCCTCGGCTCCCGAGCCCACGCGGGACCTCGCCGCCACCGTCTGCTGGCTCTCGGACGAGCCGTTGAGCAAACACAGCCGGGTGTTGCTCAAGCACACCACCCGCACGACGCGGGCGATCATCAGTGCTGTTGACGGGATTCTGGATCTCGATGCCGTTCAGATCGTGGCCGCCCACGACCTTGGGCTCAACGACATCGGACGTCTGCGGATCCGCACCGCCGAGCCGATCGCCGCCGAGCCGTACGCCCGGCACCGTCGCACCGGTGCGTTCCTGCTGATCGACGCGCAGAGCGGGCAGACCCTTGCCGCCGGCATGGTCGGAGATCCCCTTGCCGGCGACGGTGAGCACGCCGACGAGTGGGACATTTAGTTAGGAGCGCGTCCCGGTGACCACAACTGATGCAGTCCTGCTCCTGTCGCACGGGAGCCGTGACCCTCGTGCGGCCCACGTCGTGTCTGAGCTGGTGGCCGCCGTCGCCGGACGCACCGGTCGTGAGGTTCGTGCCGCCGACCTCAACTTCACCGTGCCCACCCCGCAAGTCGCGCTCCGCCAGCTCGCAGACGATGGTTTCCGAGCGGTACGAGTCGTGCCATTGCTGTTCACACCGGGTTACCACCTGACCCACGACGTTCCGCTGGCCATTGCGGCCAGCGGAGTCACCAAGGCGATGACCGTCACCGTGGCACCGGCGCTGCTCGCTGGCGAGGGTAGCCAGCGAGACCTTCTGCTCATGGCACTGGCCGACCGCCTGCTCCACGCCGGGGGCGAACGCCATGTCGACGGGCTCGTCCTGGCATGGGCAGGTTCAAGCTCGCAGAGAGCACGTATGTACATCGAGAACCTCGCCCGGGACCTTGAGCGCTCACATGGCATACCGGTGGAGCCTGCCTTCGCGTCCGCGGGCTCCCCCTCGCCGACACAGGCACTGGAAGCCTTGTCAGACAAACGTATTCGGAGACCGGCGGTCGCCTCACTCTTTGTGGCAGCGGGCAGGCTGTCCGATTCAGTGGTCGCCGCCTGCGCGGATGTGCCGGTGGCGGAGCCGTTGGGCCAGAGCCCGGCGTTCGTCGAACTGCTGGTTGCGCAGTCACAGTTGCAGTTCGCAACGAGCTAGCCTGACGGAGCGCCCACCGAAGTGCGGTCCTTGGCCACTGACCGAGCAGCCGGCGCTGACCCAAGAGTGAAAGTCCATGTCCAGTCATGAGAAGGCGCCAGAAGGCCTCGATCTTGGAGACCAGCCAACGACCGGCAACCTTCGACATGGTGAGCATGACGCGATTCCGGTCGATCTGTGGACGTTGAAGTCGTCCGTCCCGGACGGGCAAGGTGAGCTGTTCCCCGACTACCGCCACCACGGGGTGTTCACCGACTCCCCGCTGACGATGCTCCAAGCCGAAAAGACTCATCGCGCCCACGCGATCGTCGATTATCTTGATGTCCGGGTTATGTCCATGTTCCGCTGAAACAGCAGATCAGCCTCAGACCTCCTTGAGTAGGTGACCGAAATGCCTTGTGGCCAGGGCTTTTTCTTTGGGTCTAACCGTCGAAAATGTGTTGAGATAGGATAGGCTGTATCCATGGATCAGGGGGAGCTGGAGGGCATGCCGGAACCGGCAGTATTGCGCCTGGCAACCAGTGATGGCCAGGTCCTGGTGACCTGGGGCCACGCGCTGGTCTACCGCTACGAGATCGAAGACATCGGGATGCGCAACCTGGCGATCGTGGCGTTGACCGACGCCGGCCGGCGCGTCGATGAGGTCGCAGGGGTCTTCGGCTTGACTGCGACGTACGTGTCGATGCTGCGGGGACGGGCCCGCCTGAAGGGCTCGGCGGGGCTGGTGCGGCGCCG
>OCZT010005155.1_pt1 | contig 13091 bp, 9 predicted proteins | sample 1539031 | NCBI WGS metagenome assembly OCZT01 (sample SAMEA3539308, study PRJEB22396) | soil metagenome | biome: tundra; feature: field; material: soil | place: USA | collected 2010-05 | depth 0.15 m | reverse complement strand
AGCTGAAATGCTGAAATGGGCTTAGGCGGGCTGGACGAACGGTAGCGGTGGTCGGCGCCGTGAAGGCAGAGCGCAGAGCACAGAAGGCTGCGGCGTGGCAAACCATTACTACGCCAGCCGATCAGGCTCCTGGGTCGTATGCGGCTGGCGTTCCACGTCTTGCCGTCTCATGTCCCCGCTGAGCAACCGCGAAAGGCCGGGCCGAGTCATTCCGGTTTTAATGAATTCTTCCACACCCAATCGCCTGGCGTCACATTCTTCAGGTCGCCTATGTCCGACACGCTCTTGCCTCCATCGTCCGTTTCGTTCCAACCGACGGAATAGAGCAGAAACGTTCCATCCTCCACCCGGCGATAGAGCAATGGCGCGCCGTTGACGATGTCGCGTGGCAACTTCTCGATAAACTGCGGAACCAGGGTGTCCAGCGTTTCTGGATAGGTCCCCTGCGCGAGACGGTAACGCTCCAGCGCGCAGGCGATTTGGCCTTCATTGACCAGGGTTTGAATCCGCAACACGACAGGCAACCCCTGCTGGGCCTTTTTCCACGAGGCGAATGCTTTGGTGGCTTCGCCGGGGTGGATGATGCCGTCGGCGGGAGTCAGGGCGTTGATCATGTGCCGGAAGTTTATGCTTACGCTGGTGGCTCGCTCATATTTGATTCCCGCTGCCTGAAGCGGGAACGGGTCAGCCGCGACGAAGCGGCTTGCCGCGCTTTAGTCTGGCTAGTGGACGTGGCCATTGTGCAAACTGCAGGCCCCATGCGCATTGTTACTGGTTATCTGACCCTCGCGGTGTTCTTGTTGGGCGGCAGGCTGGCAACCGCCGCTGAAGCTCAGGTTGCCTGGCCGCGGATCACGCTGGCGGAGGCGAAGCAGGTGCAACTGGCAGGCCCGTTAGCCGAAACCTTCGCGCGCGGGGTGGCGCGGCTGGCAGGAGAGCCTTACACGCTGGATTGGCTGCTGGCGGATGTATCTTTCAAGATGGGCCGCATTTTTACCAACTACAGCGGCGACGTTTCCGGGCGGTTTCTCGAATTGGCTGTGCTCAGCAGTCCACCGGGACGGCTGTCTCCGCCGACGCTTGCCCCCGCGCTGGCCGAAGTCGCCAATTATCAAAGAGGCGACGGCCATTTCGGGGCGGAGATGGACCTGAGCCTGCGGCTGACCAACAACAGCCCGCCGATTCCGATGCTATGGGGCAACGCGCGGCTGCTGGTCGGGTTGGCGACGGCGGCGCGGGAGCTGAACGAGCCCAAACTGCTGGCGGCGGCCAAACGGCTGGGCGATTACTATGTCAATACCGCCGGCCAGCTTTGTTCGAACAGCCGCGAAGCCGAATACCACAGCAGCGGCACTTACGGCGATGGCTACACCTGCTGCTACTTTCCGGGGATGGAAGGGTTGACCATGCTTTACCGCATGACCAGGGATGAACGCTATCTTCAGCAGGCGCGCCGGATGGCGGATATGTTCTGGAAGTTCGACGCCCTGCCCGTGGACCATAGCCACGGCAACCTCTGCGCCTGGCGCAGCGTGCTCGAACTCTATGATCTAACGGGTGAGCCGATGTTTCTGGACCGGGCGCGGGCCAAATGGGACGCGGCGGTCAAAGGCGGGTTCGTCTGGCCCCTTGGGGGAGTGGGTGAGCACTGGTATGTTTCCTTTGGCGGCGATGAAGGTTGCAGCGAGTCGGATTGGCTGCGCTTCAGCCTTGATCTCTGGAAGTTCACGGGGCAAACGCGGTATCTCGACATGGCCGAGCGATTGCTGGAAAACCAATATGCCGCCAACCAATGCGGAAATGGGGGCTTCGGTTACCGCGAACTGGACAGCGACCCTGCCGGCCCCATGGCGACGCGCGGGTCAACCCGGGAATGGCCGTTTTGCTGCAGTTTCCATGGCCCCCTCGGCCTGCATTTTCTCCGGGGCTTTCTCGCTGCCGGCTCGGAGCGCGGCATTTATGTGAACTTCCCCTTCAGCTTCATGGCCCCGGTCAAGGCGGGCGGAACCGATTGGCGCGTCTCGGTGAAAACCAGCCCTGATCTGCTCGCGGGCCGGGAGAACCTGGAGCTGGAATTCGCCCCCGCCAAAATCAAATCGCCCAGGCCGGTTACGCTTTGGCTGCGGGTCCCGTCGTGGGCTTCGGAAGTGAGCGTCGGAGGTTCCCCGCGCGCGGCTGCTGCCGTGGAAAATGGCTACCTGGCGCTCAAGCGCGATTGCCGGAAGAAAGAGAAGTTCCTGGTCACGTTCAGAGCCGGGCTGGCAATCGAAGGGCGCCGCTTTACGCCAACGACTGCAAAGCCTGGCGAGCTTTCCCGCTTTAGCGATGTCTCGCTGGTGCTGGGGCCGAAGGTCTTGTTTGCGACCCCGGCTCCGGGGCCGGGGCGCGACAACCTGCTGGCGACGGTGGACCGCCAAGGCCGGTTGGATTTGCTGCGTGACAGCAAGGGCGGCTTTATCAGCGTGAGCCTGCCCAACAGCAACGCGACGGAAGCGCAAGTTCTCGCTGCGCTTGAAACCGCGCGGCCGATCACGCTGCAACCTTGGCCGGTGCCAACGAGCCGACGTCGGGTTGCATTCTCGCAGAACCTCGTCGTCGTGCCGGCCGACTCCATCCCCATGGCGACCCGGACAAAGTTCGCCGACCGCCTGACAGCGGCCAAACCTCCGCTTCCCGGTCCGCGCTACGGCACTCATCTGGAAGATCAGGCCCGCTTCTGGCCGGATGTATTGGGCTGGGTCTTCACGCCGCAAGGCATTCTAATTACCGGGGGCGACGTAGGTTTGATCGAGGGCGAAGGCTATGCGGACTATTGCTTCGAGTTCGACTTGACCCTGCCCAGAGAAGGCCAGGGCGTCACGGGCTGGATTGTGCGGGCGCAGAGCGAGAGCGACTGCCTGATGTTCCAGATCCAAAGCGTCGACTCGCCGTATCGAGCGCCGGAGTTCAAAACGCGCCCTAACACGTTGCGTCCCCATCTCCGCCGCTGGGATGGTTGGACCATCGCTGACCCGGTGCCGCTCCCCAAGGAGATTCGCCGCGGCGAAACCCACCATATTGCTACCGAGTGCCGCGGAAGCCGCATCGCCGTTTTTGTTGATGGAGAAAAGGTCCATGAGCAAAGCGACGCCGGATTCCAGCGCGGCTCAGTTGGCTTCCGCGTCTTCGCGCCGGCGGAACAGGGCCGTTTTCAAAACATTACGTTGAGGAAGCTGTGAGCTAAGGGAAAAGCAGAAACCGGGAAAGCAGAAAGCTGAAATCGGAAGGTGGCAAACTGCGTGCCGGTGCGGACCGACGTGAATATCGCCACAGTCATGCTTTTTGGTGCGTCCAACAAAAGATGCGACAACGCCTTGCTGGTTTCGGGCGACACCGCGCGCATCCGAGCAACCTGACGTGTCCAGGGCCGGTGTCGGTCCTCACTATTGAGACTTCCCAAGGAAACAGGTTGGGAAACGTGTCAAACCGAAGTTTCGCAACTGTAATACGTCGCATGCCGCTTGTTTGGTGCGCGCAGCTCGGATTCCTGTCTCGGCTTGATCCTTTCTTCCGATCAAGCCCTCCACCCTGGCTATTTTACGGGGGTAGTTTGTGAAAACGCATGGATCAGCCTCTGAAGCTTATCGCTGGGTATCCAGAAGGTCTGAAGGATTACCGGAGCAATAACTGCCAACCTGAGAATCGCTTCGGGAACAGCCCGAGGGTCTCCATTAGCGCTGAGTGATGAAATCGTAACATAACCCAGTGGCAAAAGGATCCATACCACGAGCTTATAACCTCTCGGAAACCGGCTCTTGAACCATGCTCCAAGGTCGCGCCGGAGAATGCGTTCTTTATGCGGCTCTGTTACGCGTTCGGCTTCCCCTGCACTGTCCTGCGCATGATTCAGCTCATCAGAAGATTGAGTCGGGTTCGCCGCGGGAATGAATTCGTGCAGCAAAGTTCGGATGAAACTCCATTCCGCAACCAAGCCCAACCAGGCGACTCCCGAACAGGCAATGACTTCAGGCAGTAATAGCCCCTTGCCCCACGGCCCGCCTCGAAGCCAAAGGTAAACAACCCCAATAACGACACAAAGCCTGCCCATCACTGAAGCCAGGGCAAGGAACGCTGCCATCAGAGGCTCTGGGATGGCACACCAAAGCAGCCTTGAGAAAAGCTTTACGGCCCAGGTTGCTGCCACCATAAGCGCCAGGGGCACCACGAGGCCGTACAACGCTATTGGATTCAGCCCTTTCTCGAAAGCGTTCGACTTTCCCATGATTGCCATGGGAATGAAGACCAAACAGAGGATCAACCCGATTAGCGCCCACAAGGCATAAAACCAAGCGATCAAGACGGTACCAAGATAGCTGTTGGCGAGGCGGAGACCACGCTGCACAGCCTTCCATCGTGCACCCCTAAGTTCAACTGGGTCGTGAGAGCAATCAATCATGGCTCGCTCCGGCTTGAAATCCACAGGTTCCGTCAAACACCGGTCTGGGATTCGTCAGGCAGGTGAACTTTCTCTCTCTCGTCCCGCCCTCTCGTGAGACGCCAGGGCCTCACTGGGCGAGAGGGCGGCCACAACTCCTCGAAGGATATATCCTCGCTGAAACAGGTTCTTCTCGCGCAGCTCATTTCCATTGACGCCGAGAAGGACCATGATAACCCACCTTGCCGACTCACAGACATGGTCCAACGATCTTGCGCTTTTGTCCCCCATCGCAAACAAATCGTCAACCTTCAATGACAGAAGCACCACCACAATTACACCTCCGAGCACAATGGCGCCAGCCACGTACTGCCTTTTCACAAACGCCCAAATGAATCCGAAGAAGAACGCAGGCCAAGACCAACCCTGCTTGACAGCTTCTCTGCGACCAACCTCGTTCTCGAATATTTTGTACTGCTTCATGGCCCAACCTTGCACTTTAAGGTAATGCCAACCCGCTACCAAATCAACCAACCCTCAAAACCATCAATAACCATGAACACCCAAGTATTATTCCAACCTGACGGAACCGCACAATGCCTCTGGAAACGGGCTAAAACCGGTGATTCGCAACGATAATACGTCGCGTGCCACTTGTTTGGTGCGCACTGCTCGGATTCCAATGTCCGGTTTGGGCGCGCCTCCGCTCCACTCGACCAATCAAGTGTACCTGGAAACGGGTCAGACCGGAGATTGGAACTGGAACTGTGCGCGTCGTGGGGAACTTGGGGAAAAGCAGAAATTGGGAAAGCAGAAAGCTGAAATCGGAAGGTGGCGAAGTGCGGACTACGGGACGACGAGGGGAAAAGCAGAAACGCTGAAATGGGCTTAGGCGGGCTGGACGAACTGTAGCGGTGGTCGGTGCCGTGGCCGACGGAAGGGAACCGGCGCTCCTCGGCGGCGAGGTTTTAGGCATCTCAGCTTTTCAGCATCGCCCTTCGACTTCGCCCCCGGTTTGTCTGGGCTCCGCCTTCAGCTTCGCGGCGCGCTGGCCACATGGTTGTTAGTGGACGGAGCGAAGACCAGGGGACTTAGGGTTGGCTCATGACCGCGCGGTAGAAATTGGCCCGGTTGGTAGGTTGCGGCAGCACGAAGGAGGCTCCCGGGACAGGTCCTGCAAAAGCATACCCCGGCGACCCGGAAAGTGTCTGCCAGTGGGCAAGGTCGCTGGAATACTGGAGCGAAACCCCCAGCTCTCCCGCGAGGAAGCGAGCCAAATTGGCCTTGAGGTCCACAAGCACGCTGAGCTCAAGCTGTATGAAATCAAGGGAAGCAATCGTCGGTTTGGTAGCCAGTTTGCCCGGCGGCGGTCGCATCAGCATCGCAATCCCCTTGATAGCGGCGTTTTCAGGCGGGTTGCCGCTGCCACGGTCCAGCACGGCGACTTCCAGAACGCCATTGGTCACTTGGACATCGAACGCGACCTGGGTGGCGGTGTAGATTGCGCCGAGGCCGTCGCCGTTTGGCGGCAACGCCGCGTCGGCCTGGTTGTAGGCGTTGAGGCGCTGGCCCTGGACTTCGAGGTCGAAGATCCGTGCGCAATTGGCACACCCAATTCCCCCGAGCGCCGGTCCCACACAGGTATTGCAGTTCTCCGAAAAGTACAGAATCACGGTGTACCAATTATTTGGCACCGGGAATTGATACACGATGTTGCCGTCGCACCACCGTTCGCTGTTGAGCATTTGATCGGGGATGAAATGGTCGCGCAGCAGACCCTTGTTTACGGTGATACCCGTGCCGGTGAGAGTGGCCGTGGAGGTCGCGCCGGTCGAGGTCAGGAATATCGCGTCCGGCAGCCATAAGCGCCCGATGGAGTCTCGATACTGCTCCGTTGCACCGCAATCAATGTAGAATGCGCCACCCAGGTCGAGATCCACGTTGCCGAAATACTGCGTGAACAGATTCGGCGGAATAACCTGTTGCAGTGCCAACAGGAACGGCACGAAGTTCTCGGGATTGCCTCCCCCCACGCGGCTGGAGACCAGCAGGTCCTGCAACTGGGCTGCCATGCGCTGGAGTTTGTCATAGTTGGTCTGCCCTGACCGGCTCAACAAAGCACCGAAGTTGGCGCTGAGCACGTTATCCAACGCGAATTGATCGTCCCCCGACGCGGTGGACACGTCGAAAAACGGATCCGTTGCCGGGATGACTTTCTTCTGGCCGCGGCCCAGCACTAATTGGATATGCCGGTACGCCTCGCCCACATTCTGGGGATCGTAAGCCAGAACGTCATCGAACCCGTCCAGGTTGACGTCACTGACCGGGCGCACGCCCGGCGGCGGTTTGGCCACACCACTGGAGCCCCAGGTGCGCCAGGTTTCCGTGGGCGAAATCCCGCTCGACGAGCCCAGGAAGTACGAAATCCTTCCGTGCACACCGTCAGCATTCTGATCGTCAGGAGCGACGATGGCGATGTCCGCAAAACCGTCGCCATTGAGATCGCCTACGCCCGCGAGGTCGGCGCCAAAATGAGAGAAGTTGGCGCCGCCAAACCAACTTGTGGCGGGGGTTGAGATAATGCCGGAAGCCGAACCGCGAAACAGGGAGGCGTAGCCTTGTTCGCGCTGGCTGTCGGAACCGGGATGGTAAGGGGCGCCGACGAGCACGTCCCCGTAGCCGTCGCCGTCCACGTCACCCGCACTGGCCACCGCGTAGCCGAACTGCGCGCCGGCAACTCCGCCTGTCAGAGTGCGGATGGGCGAGGTGCTCACACCTGACGCCGAGCCGGGATAAACAAAGATCGCCCCTTGATTCGAAAGGCCATTGTCGAAAAGTGGCGCACCCACAATGACATCGGCGAAGCCGTCATGATTCAGATCCACCACCGCCACGGAGTAACCGAACGAGTGCTGGCTGAACCCATCAACGCTCGTGGGAATCAGCATGGTCGCGGGGGTTGTCGCCAGGCCGTTGGACGAGCCTAGATAGACGAATACGCGGCCCAATGGAGCCAGCGGCGAGTTCGGATAGGTCGGCGCGCCCACGACGACGTCGGTGAACCCGTCTCCATTAACATCTCCTGCCGCCACCGAAAAGCCGAACTGCGCGTTGGTAACGCCCGATTCAACGAACCACGTGGCGTTGCTGAATCCGAAGGTTCCGCCGAGGCCAAGTTGTGCGCCGGAGAAAAGTAACGCCGCGCCCTCCTTGCTGATGCCGTTGTTCGAGTAGTACGGCGCCGCCACGAAGAGGTCGGGCACGCCGTCGCCGTCCACGTCGCCGACGCCAGTGAGGGTGCGCACGCGCTCCAAGCCGTTGCCAAGCCCAATACTTGCCGGGATAGTCAGTGAGACGATGCTGCACGGCGCGGGCGAAAATCCCGTCTGGCTGCCCAGGAAAAGGCGAGCCTCGGAACTGAAACCTGCGGTCCCGAAGGCCACATCCGGCACGCCGTCGTGGTTCACGTCCCCCAGCAGCGCGGCGCTGCTCCCGAGCACGTTTTGCGGGTCCACGGGTATCCACGGGTCCTGGCCCGAAATGCCGGGCGAAATCATCCCCATTTCTGACAGTGGCGAGGTGAATCTGCCGAAGAGGTCCCGGCCACTCATCTTGTTAGTGCACACGATCAAATACTGCTGAGCAAAGGCGGCCGCTGTGGGGCTGAGTGTGCCGTTATTCAGTATCGCGATCCGTTGCGAAAGCAACGTGGCTTTGTAGTCATCGTTGTTGCTGATCAAATACTGCTCGCCGTCGCCGGAGAGGAGAGTGTGAGCCCGTCCCGGATCGTCGTTCATAGGACCGTCCGACTCGAAGCCGGTTGTGAAGACATTGGCATATCCGTAAACCAATAGATCCGAGCCCAAACGGTGGGACGGGTCAAGCTCCAGCGGCGCGCGCTGCAGGACATTGTCGGAAGCGCCGGTTTGCCATGGCGGACTGAAGGTCAGTGTGTCATGCGCGTTGCCGAACCCATCCAGAATCTTCGTCCAGGGCTGGTCAGAGCTGGGCAACATCAGCCACATGTGCCAATCCCCGTCTGTGAAGAGATCCAGGTCATTGTAGATGTCCATCTTCTCGAGCGACACACGCCATTGTTCCAGGCCCCAGTTGTCTGGCGATGGATATACCCAAGCCGCTTCAATCCGCCGCGAATACGTTGAAAAGGCGTAACCGCGCAGGTCCAAGTGCACCCGCAAGTATTCGTATGTCACCCCGTTGGTGGTCTCCGTCATGCGCGTGTAAGTCGGGTCCGGGCCAGGGTAACCGTAGGGATTGGAGATATTGACATACAGCGGAGCCCGCGGCCGGGTAAAGCCAATCTCCGCAAACGCCTGCCCGGGGTTCTTGGGCAGATAAATGTTGAAGTCATATTGGCGCTGAATGGGCGAGCCCACGATCGGACTTCCCCCGAAGTATGGAGGACAGAGAACCGGAGGGATACCCGGGCACAATGGGTAGTTCGGATTGCACTGAGCGGGCTGCGCCAACGCGGTGTCTCCTCCCTGAGTGATCTCCCCGGTGTGGGCGTTAAACCAAAGGTCGCTGGCGATCCCGGGAACGTACAGCCGAGTGCCGGCCGTGGCGGTGACCTGGTTGGTCAGGAAATCAAAAGCGAACGTCGCGTTGTCGGGAATCCGCACGGGCCGTTCTCGATGCACCGCCCAGCCAACCACCGGGTGAATCTCTGTGTAGAACGGTTCGTGCCCGCAATCCAGATTCCAGAATCCCCATACCGAAACGCGATCACCCGGGAACGGCCGAAACCGCTCGGGAATCTGCCAGTTCTCCACCTCACAGCCCATTTCAAACGGATAATACGCGTCTTCCGGATTCGTCGAAACCAGTGATCGGAACTGCGGGTCAACTCCCACTCTGAGATTGATGTCGTTCATGATGTAGAAATCCGAACCCTGGAAGATCAGGCTGTGGTTCAAGGGGTCGTCCCCGACAGAAATCCACGTGTCACCCGCGCCACCTTCCAGCAACCGATAATCATTCGGACCATTCCAGTTATTGACCGTCACCCACTGCGGATCGACAGCTCCCCCACCCCCCTGGCACATGCACGAACGTTGCTGATCCGTCAACTCAAGCCGTTTCGCTGGCACGAGCGCTGACGGCGGCAAGGCTGGACCGGTCGGCGGATACATCGGCAACTGCGCCAGCGCCGTGATGGTGATGGAACCCGAGGAACTGATCAAAGGTATCGGGGTGTATCCGGGAGAGGGCGCAAAACTGCAATTGCCGCTGGGGCAAACGGTCAAGCCTACGACATAATCGCCGGCCACCGGCAGGCTCAGCGTGGCCTGGTTCCCATTGACCGATAGAGTCGCGTTCGCCCCGGCCGGTTGGCTGAGGATCGACCATTGCTGAGGCACGTCGGGCGGCAGGTCGAAAATAGATATCGTCGTGCAGTCCCGGTTGAGAAAATGAATCTTTGTCCGGCTCGAAAGCAGGTTCACCTTGCAGCCCACGAGGTTTTGCCCGCGCCAGTCGAGCATCACCTGGGCCACACCCGGCAAACCGCTGCAGTCCGGCCTCGGCGTGCCGTCGGGCATGGTGGGCTGCAGCCCGCGCGCACCAGGCGCGAGCGAGAAGAGGGCGCCGGCGGCCACGAGGGCAAACGCTAACCGAGGCCAGAAAAGGCGCAGACTCATACTTTCCTTATAGTCAATTGAGACGAGTAATGTTGCCACCCCCGGGGTCCGGTAATCCCGGACTCAGCAATGGCTGGCTATGGCGTATGGCGTCTAATCTCAACCATAACCTGCGCTTGTCAACGGCACCGACTCAACGCGGGGAAGTATTGGCGCAAATGGGTTTGGCCCCAGCGGAGTTTGGCGAACGCGAACATCACGCGCGGCCAGCAGTCCGACAGTTACTGCGACAAGGTGTCAAACCGAAGATTCGCTCAGGTGAACCGCCCCACCGGTGCTTGTCTCGGGGTGCGCGTTAGTCCGATACTGTGAATTTCGTGCCGCACGCCAATCTCCGGTCTGACCCGGAGACACAGGAAGCCATTGGTCTGAACCGGTCGCGTCTCCGGTTCACTCGACCAGTATTCCAGGTCCCTCGATCGAATATTTTGGCCTCCCACCCTCAGCGGGACAGGTCCTGCGATACGGTAATGCTTAAGAACCGTTCCGTCGGAATGAGAACGTCCATGAGTAGGGCATTCTGATCGCGTCTACGTTGATGCGGGTTCCATTGACAGTCCCTTCCAGGGCGACAGGGGTACTTTTGGTGAAGGTCACCTGGTCGATGGAGACTGGCTCGGGTCCCAGGTAGACGGTGTCCAGGAATGTGTGAGAGCTCGACGAGCCTGTGCCGCCTGCGTCGCACGGCGTGGTGAAGCCCTTGGCGACTTCTGTTGTGTTCACGGCCAGATCACCGCTGACCAGCGTCCGAACGTTGAAATCTGTCAACTGGCCGTCCTCGAACGTGAATTCGGCTTCAAGATCCAATGGGCCGGAATTGGCGCCGTTTTTCCGGTGCGTGGTCGTTATCATGCCGCCGCAGTCCAGCCTTTGGGTGCTGAATGAGTCGCTAGCAAAAGAACCGGCGGCTTGGGGAAAGAGTTTGAGCGTCCAGGTTTGCTTCGTAAAAAATGGCGGAAAAGACTCGTCGAGAAGCTCGGCACGTTCCACGTCCACCTCGAAACTCAGGGCGGCGGTGCTGGACGCTGTGCACGTAACGCCAGGGGACCCGCCGGAGCAATCCCACGTCCGGCTGCCACTATCCGAGTAGGACATGACGCCGAACCATTCCGGCACGCAGGGAAGCTTTTTGTTTAATGCCTGCTCCATGAAAGTGCTTAAAGAGCCAAGGCCACAGTCCGCCATAGCGTCGCCGCCGCCCAGGAGTTGCGCCTGGCGTTCCGCGCCCAGCATCGTTCGCAGGAGTGTCTTGTCCGAGATCTTGCCTTCCTCGCATGCCTTGATCGCTTCAGTCAGGCAGTTGCACGTCCAGGCTTTCGAGGTCGCCGATCCCAGGAACCCCGAGCCGGGACCACTTTCCAAGCCCAGGAGTTGGCTTTGCCGCTCGACCCCAAGAATCTGCCGCGTGAGGAATTGAGACAGCGCGCAATCTTTTTCCGCCTCGGCAAAAAAAGGCTTCAGGTAGTTGTCGTAGTAATCTTGTTGGCGGAGCTCCATCTCCGCGTTCAAATCGGTTCGCGGCTCCTCCCCCAGCAATTGCCGCTGTCGTTCCGTTCCCAGAATCCCGGCGAGTTCCTGGGACATCCGGTCTCGGGTGTTGTCGATAAACGCTGTCACCGCGCTCGTTCGGTCCGTCGCCGCCCACAAGCCGCTTCCGACTCCGCTAAAATGCGTCACGGGGATCCGCACCCGGTTCGTGGAAACGACATCGGGTGTCAGATGAAACCCCTGGCCGTCCCCGTTGAACGCGAAACTCGAAAGCTTCAGGAAAGGGAGGTTCGTTGGGAACGAGATTTCCAGCAGCCCGGCACCGTAAAACTCGAAGCCGCTCGGTTCGAATACCACCGCCGTGCGCATTTCGTTCTGATACGGGAACGACGCAAAATTCGTCACCAATTGCATGCGAACGGCCACCGTATCCAACACATTGGAAGGGCCGACGGTGAACGAATAGCGAATTCCGGATTCGTTGGTCAGGACCAGACTGCCCCCGCTCTCCATCGTGATCAAGCCGCTGGCAACTTGATTCGAATCCACCTGCGGCACGATCGCAATCAACTCGGGAAGTTGCCGCCCCCGATAAAACACTGTCCCGAGTTGCGCTGCCTCGCTGTGCACAAAACTAAACGCCCCAGTCCCGGCAGGTGCCGACATCACACTAAACCACTGACTGAGATTGGTGGACGCCTCCAGGAGGTACCGGCCCGCCGTCAGGCCGGACATCGACAAGGTTGGCCGCCGCTGGCTGTCCACCGCCACACTCAGCCTGAATGCTTCACCGTGGGCAGGGAGGCTCTGCGCCCAAACAGCCGCCAACAATCCTAGCACTACCGTGAAACGAACGTAAATCATAAATTACCTGAATAGGAGAAAGCCCATCGAAGCGGAAACTGTTTCTGCGAGCGGACCTTCAGTCTTGGATATGCTGACTAAACGTTACCCGCAACTCTAGGTAAGTCAACTGATGAACTGATAATATTGATAAGAATTTGCTTTTCGCGTGCTTGTCGGAGGCGAGCCGACGCAACTCCTCGTATACCAGAGGCAACAACTCCTTCGCTGTTTGGGTACACGACTGCCTCGACAATGCGTCAAACCGTAGATTCGCTCAGGCGATGCGCCCCACCGATGCTTGTCTCGAGGTGCGCGGTAGTTTGATCCGCCTCCCACCGCGCGGCTCCAAAACCGACCCAGGCTTGTAATTGGCAGCGGGGCAGCTCAACGGCTATAACTTGCGCGTGTGGAATTTAATGGAATTCGTCACCCGCGTGAGCTTTTGCCTAGCCGCCGGTCAGATTCTTGATATGCGCACACACCGAGAATTTGTTTGTCCGCACTATGGGTTGTCCCCAACATCCGCCTGAAGATGCCGACCGCGCCGGTCATTGAAACGCAAGCCCTGACGAAAGTCTTCGGGCCGCAGCGCGCGTTGGATGGGGTGAACCTGACGGTCGCGCCGGGCGCGATCGGGCTGCTGGGCCCCAACGGCGCCGGCAAGAGCACCTTCATGAAGTGCC
>OCZT010005154.1_pt1 | contig 13092 bp, 16 predicted proteins | sample 1539031 | NCBI WGS metagenome assembly OCZT01 (sample SAMEA3539308, study PRJEB22396) | soil metagenome | biome: tundra; feature: field; material: soil | place: USA | collected 2010-05 | depth 0.15 m | reverse complement strand
GTGTGCTCTTCCGATCTGGGGTGCTGAATATGTGAAGGGAATGAAGCGACGCGAGAAGAACAGCGCCGTCCGCGGTCTCGTGGATATGTGGGCGGGATACTTTGTCGGCACCGAAAACCTGTTCGTGAGCCGGACCGAAATGCCAATCCGCTTTGGGTCCCTCGAAGCGTTTGTAGTCGATCGAGGCATTGATGAGCGAGCGTGGAAAAGGCCGTCCGAAGTCGCCTCGACTGGACTCGGCGATACTCCGTCGCTATTCGAAGCATCATGAGGGCGTCGGTATTTGACGAGCCTGAGTTGGAGTTCGCTGGTGGATCTCGCCACGTCGATCCACGATTTGGGATCGCCGACTACGGTCCCGTTGATCTTGGGACGCCTGGAGCCCCCCACGAAATCCGTGTGGGGATGATTGGACCAGCTGACGGACTGGATGGCGCACGCCTGTGGCTTGAGCGGTGCCGCGAACCGATCGCTGCGAAGCCTACACAGAAGAGCCCGCGACTGTTTCGGGACTTCCCCGGGTTTGATAGCGACGCGACGTTCAGATCGCGGCTCGTCTTCGACGAGGCGCTTACCCGAACAATTCCGAGTAAGCGCCTGACGAAGGCTGCCTCTCGCCAAGGCGCAATCGGCACAGTCGAGACTGTCGATCTCTACGCTGCTGAGGCGGCGGACCTCGCCTCCACAAATCGGTGCGACGTCATCCTCTGTGCGCGACCAGACGGACTAGAGGACCATGAGGTTACATCCGGGGCTGAGGAAGAGGCATTGGACGGGCCCAGCGTTAAGGTCAATGCCAGCGTCGTCGACTTCCGTGACCTTCTGAAGGCGAGGCTGCTTGGACTTGCTCCACCGTTGCAGCTCATCCGGTCTTCGACCTGGGATCCATCGAGAGCAAAAGTACAAAAGACTGGTCGCCGGCGCGGCGCTCCTCGCCAGATGCAGGACCCGGCGACCCGAGCTTGGAATATTCATACTGCGCTCTACTACAAGGCTGGCGGCACACCGTGGCGAATGGTCCGAGCTTCGAGCGACCTCTCGACTTTGTTTATCGGCGTGTCGTTCTTCCACACTCCCGAGCGCCAGAACGTCCACACGTCGGTCGCACAGGTCTTCAACGAACGCGGAGATGGTGTTGTTGTGCGCGGTGGGCCAGCGGCTGTGCAAAAGGATGATCGCCAACCTCACCTTCGTGAGGCGGATGCGGAAAGGCTGCTGAGTGATGCACTTGCCGTATACAGACGTGAGCACCACACCTCTCCTGCTCGGGTCGCCTTGCACAAGACTTCGGAGTTCGACGATTCGGAGGTACGCGGTTTCGAAGCTGCCTCGGACGCGCATGCGATTGAACACCTTGATCTGGTGTGGGTCCAGTCGTCCGAGCGAGTTAGACTTTTTCGAAATGGTGACCATGCCGTGCTCCGCGGAACGCTTGTACGCCTTGAAGAGCACCGAGCGGTGCTGTTTACGCGTGGAACCGTCGATTTCTACCGGCTCTACCCCGGCATGTACGTACCGGTTCCCCTGGGGTTACGTGTTGCGCTCGCTGAACATGACATAGATCACCTGGCTGCCGAAATTCTCGCCCTGTCAAAAATGAACTGGAACCAGAGTCAACTTGACGGTCGACTGCCCATAACCCTTCGAGCAGCAGCACGGGTGGCCAATGTGCTCAAACACGTCCCGCCGGGTGGAACCGTTGCTCCTCGTTACGCAAACTACATGTGAGACCCGTTGCGCCGGATCGGGCTTAGGCGACGCCACATCAGGCCCCGGGTCACATCCCAGTTATCTCCTGACGGACATGGAGATTCAGTTGTATTTCGTAGGTTTGAGGTTGTGAAGTTGGGCGAGATCTCACGAACCTCCCAGTCCGATCGGTGGTAGGCGATTGCCCCATGATCCAGGCGGGACTTGACACAGATCGCCAGCGCGCAGACTTGTCTACAGGACGCCAGGTTCTGACTGGGTCCAGGTGATTTCGGATCACAGGGTATTCGGCGAAGGTCTTTAGGTGGATGAGTCGGATGCCCCTGGAGCTGGCAGCAAGTACGACTGGCGGCTCTGATGCCGTTCGATCATAATGGCCCGGTGAGAGCCCCAGCTACTTTTCCGTTGCCACCTCGAACGGTTGGCAGTTGGTACCGTACACAGCCGGAGTCCATCTTTCGAGGAATGTGGCTAGTGCACAAGGTCTCCGTGTGCTCCGTCTTTGCCCGCACTGATGAGTAGTGGCACGTATGAGAATCGCCTGCTCTTCCATTTCACGCATGAGCGCAATATTCCCTCCATCGTTGAAAAGGGGGTGCTGATGAGTGACACCATGGCTCAAACGGAGGGTTGCATCGCAATCGAGGTGGGCAATCGCGACGTAAAGGATCTTCGTCGTTCGACGGAGATCCCGGTCGGACCGGGAGGTCACCCCGCCGACTACGTGCCTTGGTACTTTGCGCCTCGCTCGCCGATGCTCTTCGCTATCTCCAAAGGAAACGTTCCTGAGTATCAAGACGGCCAGGATCCCCTCGTTTATCTGGTGACCGACATTAAATCCGTCGTCGAAACTGGCCGCCCCTGGGTTTTCAGCGACGGCAACTGCGCGAACGCGATCACGGAATATTCAGACGACCTCGCTGACCTGGCCGAGGGTGCCGACTGGCTGGTGGACTGGGCGATCATGAAGGAGCGCTACTGGGCGGACACGATGGAGGACCCTGACCGGAGGCGGCGTCGGATGGCCGAATTCTTGGTCCACGGATTCCTACCCTGGTCGGCCGTCAAGAGGATCGTTGTCCGGACGCATCCGGTATCCCTGCAAGTTCAGACCGCACTCGGTAATCTTGGTGATCGAACATCTGTTCGTGTTAATTCGGAATGGTACTACTGATGAGAACGCAATGATCAGGGAAGAGCGAGGGAACCTGCTCGCGGCTGATGTTGACGCACTGGTGAACACGGTCAATGCGGTGGGCGTAATGGGCAAGGGCGTCGCACTGCAATTCAAGCAGGCGTTTCCCGATAACTACCGAGCCTACGAGCGGGCCTGCAAGCGGGGCCAAGTGCGACTTGGTCGGATGTTTGTCTTCGACACGGGACGCTTGGCCGGCCCCCGATACATCGTGAACTTTCCGACCAAGAAGCACTGGCGGTCACGGTCCAAGCTGGCTGACATTGAGCTCGGGCTCGAAGACCTTCGTAACGTCATAGAGGAGCGCTCAATCAGGTCGATTGCTGTCCCAGCTCTGGGTTGCGGCAACGGCGGGCTGGACTGGCGAGACGTCTACCCGATGATCAATGAGGTGCTCGGAAGTTTGGTTGACGTCGATGTGGTTTTGTACCCACCGCAGCCAACGCCGACGGTCAAGACGATGCCGGTGGGGACCACACGAGCGCGAATGACTCCCGGTCGAGCGGCTTTGATCGGTCTATTGGACCGCTATATCGGTCCGGGACTGGGCGCAACGCCGATCGAGATCCAGAAGCTCATGTACTTTCTCCAGGCCGCAGGGGAACCGCTGCGGTTGAACTTCGTTAAAGCTCAATATGGCCCGTACGCTGACAACCTGAATCATGTGCTCCAAGCTATTGAAGGCCATTACCTACGAGGATACGGCGATCGTAGCGAGCCGGTCCTGGATGCAGAGCCAATCGAACTCATGCCTGGTGCATCTGAGCAGGCCGCGCAGTTTTTGGCCGAGCACCCCGATACGCGTGGACGGTTCGACCGGGTGGCAACTCTCGTCAAGGGGTTTGAGTCCCCGTATGGACTGGAACTTCTCGCTTCTGTTCATTGGGTGGCAACGGTGGACGAGAGAGGCGGGGCTAGCGATCCCGAGGTGGTTACGCGGCAGGTTCAGTCATGGACGTCTAGAAAGGGACGATTGTTCACGGAGCGCCACATCGTTCTCGCTTGGAGGCGCCTCCGCGATGAAGGTTGGCTAGAACCGGGCGATGGTCGGGCCGCGTGAAGGAGATGGCGCATCAGAGCACCTCCAGGGATGTGCGCCGCTACTCTGAGGTCGTCGGAGAATGAAGGCGAAGGGATGGGATCGCGATCGACCGGCCAATCCGGGCCGCTCGGTAATGGGCCGGTGCCTCTCGGATCTAAGTCTTCCGCCTTTAGAGGCAGATTGATCAAGGCCATCGCCTCAAACGGCCGTCGCTTGTGCCCGATTCCGAGAGGCGGGGACACGGCTTCGTCTGTTTTGGTCACTGATTTGCAGCCGGTGCGCGTCAACTGGAACCTGACGAATGGATCACTCTCTTGGCGCGTCTCCGGCTATGTACGCAAGCCAGAGGATGCCGATTACCCCACGTGATAGTCGAGCGCTACGGGCCGGATGCCACCCTGTTCATTCAGGTCGGTGATCTCAGTGCCGCCTAGCTCCAAGCGATCGACGCTCCTTGGCCTCTTGGCGGACTGGAGCAACTCAACCCGTTCGGAACTCCTCGTCCTCGGAGCGTTTCCCTACGCCGTTGGGGCCGCCTTCGCAGGGGAGTCGATCCCAAAGGTGGCCGTTGCCTCACTGGCAGGAGTTGGGCTCCACTGGAGTACGGTGTTGGTCAACAATCTGGTGGATCGACAGTCGGACTCCCTTCACCCCCGAAAGCAACGCCTTGCCATCGTTGCTGGTCGCATCACTTCGCGACAGGTAATAGTTGCAATCCTCGCATCCTTTGTCGTCTATCTGACGATGCTGTTCGCTACCGCCGCGGGCTGGGCTGTCTTCGCCCTCTTCATGCCCCTCGCAGTACTCCAGGTCTGTGTAAACGTCTTTCAGAAGCATTCGAAGTGGGTACCGACTCTGGCAATGGACTTTCTGTTCGGCGTCACGGTGGCCTTTCCGGTCTTGGCCTACCCCTTGGCTCAGGGTTGGGTGATTTCAACCTCAGAGGTGATGTTCGCCCTAACCCTCGTCGTCGATGCGGCAGTGCTCAACATCATCGTCGGTAACCTGAAGGACCTCCCCTGGGACCTCGAGGCGTCCGACGCCACGACAGCAATCTCGCTAGGAGTTCGACCCGATCCCAACAGACCGGCGGCTCTTAGAGTCACAGTCACCTATTTGACCTTGACCTTTTGCCTGTTGATCGCTCGAACCGGATTGGTCAGTTCAGCTGTGGCCTCAGAGGGTCGCTCTCCGGCTTGGACAGCGGCACTCATCGTCGTTTCGTTGTTGGGGGTGGCCATGTGGATCCGCGCCCCGCGGGGCGGGTCATTGATTCCCAACACCCGCTACGCCTATCTGTTCGTCGCCTGCAACTTCATCACCCTCTTCACCGCGGCCCTGCTCATTGACCCGACCGCAACCATGGTCGCCGTGATCGCAGGGACGGTGGTATTTGCTCCGGTTAGCGGCTCGTTAGTCTCAAGGCTCCAAAGGTGGCGTCCGGTCAATTGACCTCGCTCGCCAGCCACTAAAGACACTCAGAACCGGAAGAAGCCATGGTGTCTGCATCTCATTCTCCATTCCGACCAGACCGTCGTCGCCAATCGTGCACCACCTCAGGTCGGCAACCTCGTCAGGATTAGGATTCAGGGTGTCGCGGACTGTCGCTACGAAGACGTGGTCAAACTCCCACTCCACTAATCGAGAATGGTCGTCCTCAGCTCGATAGATGAACGAGCCGCAGTAGTCGAGCGTACCAAGACGGACACCCAGCTCATCGAGAGCGGCCCTCTGGACTGCATCACGGTTCGACTCAGCGGGCAGGGGATGAGTGCAACATGCGTTAGACCATTGCGTCGCGAAGTGGTACTTCTGAATATGGCGCTGCTGGAGGAGCACCCTCTCAGAGTCGTCGTAGATGCACAGCGACACTGCACGATGTAGGTGGCCCGGGGCTTCGTGTACTTCTGCCTTGTTCATGTGCCCCAACTCGTTGTCGTCCTGATCGACGATCACAACCTTGGTTAGTTCGAGACCATCGGTCACTGCACCCACGATTGGTTCCTCTCTGCGATCGATTCTGACCCGGCAATGAGACGGGTTACCGAGTCGAAGCCATGTTCGACCGGGCCGACGGTGTTGGCTGGTCGGCGAGTTTTCCAAGGATCCGTTCCGTCGACTGATGGGCGTCGCGTTGGACTGTCCGTGCCGTATCTAACCCACGACAATGCGCCTTGGGACGTAGGCGCTTACCCTCGATTGCTATTCCGGTGAGGTTGACCCAGTTTGCGCGCTGTGAACGTGTGAGGAGCTCATCCATATGCCGAGTGACCAGCTGAATGAGATTACTCTGTTCGTAAAGGTTAGTCACCCGCCCTCACTCGCGGAGCTTGCCCAGCTGGATACCTCCAAGACAGGCGGAAGAGCACCTCCCATGCGACAACGACCCCTACCACCACCCCGAGCAAAACGAGGTCAGATCGGGCAGAGAGGATCACAAGGTAGGCCACCATCCCGTAAGCGAAGTAGCGATCGCGCCCATTGGGAGAGGGTTGCCGCCTGCCACTTGTGATCGAGTTGATGTTGGCAACGCATCCAATCCCGAGGAGGCTCACTACTACTACAACGACGACTCGATACGCGCCGGTGGCAGAGTCAATTCCGGTCCAAACGAATGAACCTGCGATGACCAGGGAGAGCACACAGGTATAGCCCGTATACGTACGAGAAGAGTCGATTCGATGGTCAACCATACGCACACCTAGAGCAATAGCCACCGTCCTAAAGCCGGTCTTGAGATCAGAGTCGATGTCTTTGAGGTTGCCTCCAATCGAGTTAAGGGCAAGACAAAGGCCGAGGAATGACGCTGCCAGCAGCCATGCCGAGGTTGGGATCTGCTCACGAACGGCCGCGATGCCTACGATGATTGGCGCTGCCATCGCCGCGGCAAACAGCAGGTCGAGGATCACCGGGTGGATGCGCTTGGGCGTCTTTTGAAAGACGTCCAAGTAGGCACCGAGCAGCACGCATAGCGCAAAAGCCGTCGAGGCAGACCTACTCCAGTCGTCGATGTCGATGATCACCCACATGCAGATGGGGAGGGCCACAGAAAGGGCCAGTGCAGTCGCTGGGTTGACTGCCTTGCTCACGAGCGGGCTATGGCGGCGGCTGGGGTCCAGACGGTCCCGCGGCAGATCAGCTAAATCGTTTAGCACGAAGATGAAGGCGTTGACCATGACCGCCAACAAGGCCAAGACGAACCACGTGGCGTAGTCGCGGTGCGATCGAACGAGGAGCGGACCCGACAGGAACACCAGTATCTCCCAGCCTGCTGTGTGCAGGCGGAAGAGATTCACCGCCGCTCTCGCCTTCATGCGTCCCGTGTACTCGCGCGACGCAACCAGAAGCGACCGACATCGATCTCTGGCGTGCCGACCTTCTTAACTACGACCGACATGGCCATACTTCCGAACCGTCGGATGAGCTCAGGTGGACCTGAGACCCGCGCGACCAACTCGACCAGCTCGGCGCTGTGCGATTGTCCGGTCGAACTTAGCTCTAGGCTCGCACGGCGTCTCGGGTACCGGCTTCCGGGAATCAATCGTGCTTCAGGACACTTCGCCCACATGCAGGAGGTAACTCGCTTGGGCCAGATGGGTGTAATGCACACCCGGCCTCCCCATCGCGCGACGCGTAGAAGTTCTCCGACCGCCGCGGAGCGATCGCTCAGGTGCATCAGAACATAGGAGCAGTGCACTTCGTCGAAACTGAAGGCCCTGAACGGGAGGCATGGGACGGCGCCAGCCACCCCAGCGGAATCGCCGGTAGGCCGGCGCGCGTAATCCGGATCAAGAGCGACCGCAGAGAATCCTGCAGCCCGGAGTTGGGCCACGAGAGGGGAGTTGCCGGCACCGACGTCGAGTACCAGCGCCCCGGGCCTGACCGATCCGAAGGTGTGCCGGCTTCGCTCGAGAGTGACTCGACCGGTCCGGATAACGCAGCTAGCCATCTGGCGCGCCTGCCATGAAGAAGGAACCGGTGATGCCGAGATCGTCAGCCATGGAGCGAAAGAGGGCCAGCTGCCGTACGAGCAAGAGTGCGTCTATTCCGATCTCAAGAGGCTTGGCGGACCGGCCCGCAGCGCTGTCAATAGCGTCAAGCGAACGCAGCGGTCCGAGGGTCGCGTGCCATCCTCCGGGATCGACCAAGGCCATAATGGACTTGGCTATTCCGGAGACGGCCTCGGGGTCCACCTGTAACTCTTTGCCAAGGAGTGTGGAAAGGGACTCCGGAATGTCTGGCGGCTGAGCCAGAGCGAGATCGGCGACCACGGCCCGAACGCTTGCTCGAGCTATTGTGGTGCCAGCCAAGCGACCGAGCAGAACAAGCCGATCCTCGTCATCGATGGCGCAATTGGACCACTCCAGCCGTGCCGGAATCAAGCCGTCACGAACGACGAGAGTGCCCCAAACTTCGATCGCCTTCAGCAGGACGATCGGCGACGGACCAACCTCGAGGTCCGAGGGCGGCGACTCCTTCCATCGCCCCTGTCCCTCTGGTGTCAGTGCGATCGTTACAACCGCGGCTGGGTCGAGATTCCCAAGCTCCTCACGCTGGCGAGCCTCCTCGATCAGGGAACCTTCGCGCTCCAGTTCGGTGACTAAGACCTCAAACAGCGCCTTGGATGTGCGCGAATTAAGGACTCCCGTGAGTGGGCTCACAAGGCGTAAGAGGGCGTGCAAGACGTCTAAATCGACGCCGATCCGAGCCTCGTTTCCGTTCGCCTGTATCGAGAAGCCCCCAGCCTGGGGAGTCGTGACAGCGAAGGGGCCGAATGGGTCCCGAGGTAACTCCCGCAGTCCGGCTGCAATGTTGGGGCCCGCCAAGATCGGTACATCAGCCAGCACCTCGGCCAGCCATGGATAGATTCCGCCGAGACGAAGGCAAGCCTTGCCGAAGGATGCCCCGAACTTCTGCCGTCGACCCGGGTCGGACCCCATGACGACCATCTGAGGCAAAAGCGGCGCCAGCGAGCGACTTATTTCAGTGCTCCGCAATAGCCTTTGCGAATACGTGGAAGCCATCGCTAGTGATGTGGCTCGCGAATGAACTCGGGGCAAAGGTCACTTGTGATTTGAACGAAGCCGAGACGTCGGTAGGTCTCGATGAAGCGAGTCTCTTGAGACGAGGCAAACGACATGATTGCATCACAGGTGTCAGCCAGTGCAATAACGGCCCAGGCCAGCCGGACACTCGACGACGGAATGGCGCTCTTGCTAGCCGCCAAGTTCACGATACGCCAAGTGCTCTCGGATCTCTTCAGTGTCAAAGGGATGTTCGCTCGGTCGAAGGCGCGCCCGCGCTGGTCGAATTGCCACCTAAGGGCTGTCCGCGCCCTCCGGCTGCTCGTCACTATCCCCACCACCACATCCGCGTCGGCTGTTGTGAGGTGCGGTGTGGTCAATAGCTTGATGGAGTAGCGAATCCGGGAGAGTCGTGACCCGGGCGAAAATGTGTCGCGGAGTATGGCCGAGAGCGATCGCAAGTCAGACCAGCCGACCCACCTCAGCTGCCGATCACTCTTCTGTGGCACCAGTGAAAAGGGCCTTGAAGAGGAGGTCGCGACGCATATCGACGCGTCGGCCCCAAGTGGCAGCCAGTTCGCTGATGACATTTGCGCCGACCGAAGCAGCGGTGCACGCAGCGAGCGAGAAGAGGCTCTCTGAGATGTCCAGGCAGTTGGCGAACACGCCGCTGTCAGCTGCCACGGCGAGTAGGTCGTCGGGCTGGAGGCATTCCGATGAGCTGTCAGGGCCGAGGCTCAGGATGATTTCAGTCAGGGGCATGGAGTAGTTGCCGCCGGCAAAGTCCTCGCTCAGATCATTGACATCGTCGAGCACCTGGAGCCCCGCGCAAAGTTGCATCACTGAGGTGACCGCACCCACGGCCGAGTCCTCGTGCCCGGTCCAGTCGGCGATCAGATGGATCGTCGTGTTCCCCGGCGCCGCCTTCATCCCCAGCTCGAGGATCTCTGCCGGGGTGAATCGGTGAAGACGGGAGCGGTGGGCCAGCTCCACCTGCAGTGCGGAGGCGTACCATCCATAGTACTGGTCGTGCCACCGGCGGTAGCGACCGGGGTCGTCGGGAGCTTCATCGGCCAACTGGTCAAGATAGGTGAGAAGGAACGTATCCGAAAGCAGGCATAGCTGCGGCGGCGCGCCGCCATCGTCGATGACGAGGTCCTGAAAGGCGAAGTGTCCATGCCCGATTGCAAGTAGCCTGAGCAGGCGACCCAAGCTGGCGTCGTCGGCCCGCCCCCACTCAACAGCAAGGGCGGCAGGCAGGTAGAAGAATCCGCTGGAGAGTCCGAATACTCTCGGATCGAGCGCGGCTATCTCGGATGACAACTCGGGTAAGCGCTCAGCAAGTATCCGCCCCGCTCCGCGTGCAACATCCTCCCATGGGAATCGTTCTTGAACTACCTCAAGAAGCGCCGGTAGCCGCATAGCGTTCGCATTCCGGGCAGCTACCAGGTGTCTTGGTCCCCATTGGCTTGCGGAGAAAGGATCTCGCGGATGCGGCGACGCCGCTGGGGGGTCAGGGCCCCGGAGCCAGCATTCTCCGTGCTCATCCGATCCAGCACAGCATCGATTTCTGCCAGTGTCTCGTCTACGGTTACCAGCTGTTGCACCGCTACATCCTTTCTTGAGTTCCCGCATTAAGAACGGTACCACCAGCCGTTGAGGCACGCCACAGGATCCCTCGGATGTGAGGGCGTGAGGAGGTTCGAGCTGATACCGGCGATAATTGGGAATGGAGTCTTTCGTTCTGAAGGATCGCGTCGAGCAGAATGGACCGCAGTGTTTTCACGTGTCGCGTCCAGGCTGAACCTCATTTGGCGTGGAACTACCAATCAATGACGCACGAACTGAAGGCTGAGACGGATCAAAGCGACGGACCTCGAGCGATGTCACAGTGGTTACTGACTCAGCGGACGCGTGCGCACTATGAGCAGTTTCCTTTCATTCAGGGCGGGGCTCTGAGGATCCAAGCGTGGGCACGACGCCTGCAGACGAACCTGCCAGAGTTGATCCCCGGAACTGCGGTCCTCGATGTCGGATGCGGTTCGGGAGAGGTGGCGGCGGCCTGTAGGTCTTTGAGCCTTGAGGTGTGCGCAGTGGACCTCACAGCTGTTGCGGTAACCGCGACCCACGCCCTCAATGTGCCGGTATGTCAGGGTGACGCGCTGCATCTGCCGTTCCTCGATCACTCCGTTGATCACGTCGTGGCCATTGGGGTGTTACACCACACCCCGGACTGCGCCCAAGCCCTCTCTGAAGCGGCAAGGGTTAGCCGCTGTACAGTGATCGTTCTCCTGTACTCAAAGTACACGCCATACCATCTTCTTTACGCACTCGCCCACCCTCTCCGTCGCCGGGTGGATGTATCGTGGCTTGAGCGTGTGCCGAAGTCGATGCTCTTGTTGGCTCGTCTCTCGGCGAGAATGCTCACTGGCCAGACGCTGGACGACGATCAACTTCGTCGAGTGATTGCTGATCAGTTCTGGACACCGCAAGCGTCATTCCACACTCGAAGAGAAGTCGTACGCTGGGCCGGTACTCTCGGACTGCGTCTAGTAAGGCGCCGACGACACCTCGGCTACTCGGGGCTCTACGTGCTGCAGCACCTCGATGCGCCTTGAACATGGCGTCCTCTAAGAAGGGAAGTAGTCGGTTTTCTTCCACACGTACGCACTACGAGAGCTACCCATTCATTCGAGGCGGTCCGCGTCGAGTCGAACACTGGAGCAGCAGGCTACTCGAGGCACTGCCGGCGCTTCCGCCCGCTGGAAGCACGCTACTTGATGTCGGGTGTGGATCAGGCGAGATCTCCGAGTGCTTTGCCCAATGGGGCTGTGAACCCACGCTTATCGATGTCACCGACGCAGCCGTCCGCGGCACCCACGGCAGGACTGGGTTTCCCGCCGTGCAGGGTGACGCACTTCACCTTCCGTTCGGAGATGGGACATTCGACTGTGGAGTTTCGATCGGAGTGCTCCATCACACCGAGGACTGTCGTGCCGGCCTCGCAGAGCTCATTCGAGCCACTCGTGGCGTTGTCGTCATTATGGTGTACGGCTCATTGTCGGCCTACCGCCTTGTCTATGCGCTCGCCGGGCCGTTGCGCCACTGGGTATCAGTTGAGGCGGTTGAGCGACTGCCTCGTTGGGTATTGGGAATCATCCGACTTACTATCCGACTCCAAGGCCGTGGGGTCATGAATGACCACCAGATTCATTGCCTCTTGGCCGACTCATTGTGGTCACCGCGAGTCTCGTTTTTCAAGGCGACGACGGTGATGGAATGGGGTCATGAGATGGGTATTCGGCTCATCTACCAAAAATGGCTCATGTTCCACGGACACATTTTTGCCTTTTCGCGCACATAAGAATCTCCAGACCACCGCAGTTACCCAACGATGAGCGAATCCGCCACGAGTAGCAGGCCGCGAGGCATGGCCAGATTTGAGTTGTTTCCAGTGATCCTTGAGTTCCCTGTCGGCGTCCTTGCTGTGCTTCTCAATTCTGCGGCCGACGCCGCGGAGGATGATGCCGCTCAGGATCGCCAAGAGGAGAGTGACGGAGGCCATCAGGATCGACGCTGTCCCCACTACCGACGGGTCAAACCCGTCGATCCAGACGACGCGAGGACCAGAGCTCTGCATTGCGGAAAGCAAGACAATCGAATACACGCCTCCCAGGGCAACGATCACGACTGCCGTTGCCAGGAATCGAATCGCACTTACAAGGTGTCTCTCTGACCTTGGGAAGCCTTCGTCGGCGACATAATCTGCCAGATGTTCGCAAGCCCTCGAGGCATCTGAGATCCGGTCCATTGCGATTAGGTCTTTGATCTGAAAGTGGAGCGAACGCGCTCCAGCTTCCGCTGCGACACGTCGTTGAAGGTAAAAGCTCATGATGAACGCTTCGGCGGTGAGCATCCCCGTCTGGGTAGCGATAATCACCGATGGTTCCGCAGCCATTGCGAAAACCTAGCAACTGAACTGGAAAGAAACGATGAAAAGGAGAACGGCTCGTCGGCGAAGCATGGCCCGTTATGTGACGACCTGGGCCCTATTGTTGACTTGTGGGGCACTGTTGCATTGAGCGCGAACTTGCCTGGAACCGTTGGGGTTCGTGCCTCGG
>OCZT010005153.1_pt1 | contig 13092 bp, 10 predicted proteins | sample 1539031 | NCBI WGS metagenome assembly OCZT01 (sample SAMEA3539308, study PRJEB22396) | soil metagenome | biome: tundra; feature: field; material: soil | place: USA | collected 2010-05 | depth 0.15 m | reverse complement strand
GCCGGGGCCGGATTCGGCGCGGACAGGCAAGCACCCAAATGAGTGGCTCCGGCGGGCGGGACCCGGGCGCCTACTGAATTCCGTCCGACCGGCGAATGAGATGGCGCTCCCCCACCTCACTCGCTCACGCGAATGGCTGGCAGACGCGCTTCTGGAATGCGACATCTGCCACCAGATCGTCCCGCGTCAATCTCCGACGCAACGCCATTGCGCGGACTGTCGAATGGTTCGCAAGCGCAGGCAGAGCCGTGAGGCTGTGGCGCGCCAGCGGCGAAATGCTCGTTAGGCCGAGGGAGGAGGTCTCTTGGTGTGTCTAGGCCGGGGAGTAACACGCAGGAATCAAAGCCGATGCCCTACGAGCCGACAAATGGCCAGACGAACGCGGAGCAGGGAGGCCATGAGAGAAGCACGCGGCCGGTCGCCACGCGGGTTGTCAAGGTCGTAACCAAACCTGGAGATTGCCCAGTAGATGGCCGCGTCGGCACGAGCCCGCACATGCGGTGGGCGGGGAGCCGAACTAGTTGACGACTGAGTCAGGCATACCTAGACTTGCCCAGTACCTAGAGGACCTGGGTGCGCCGAGGCGAAGAGCCTTGCTGGCGGGTTGCCGGTTGGAGGGGTCATGAGCGGATCCTCGCCGCGAGCGGAGCTCGTCGGTCTCGTGCTGAGGACGCTATGTCTGCGCGAGACGTGCGGCGTCGACGTGGCGAATCTGCTCGCCGACCAGGGGCTCGACCTTTCCGAGGGCTCGGTCTACGCAATCCTCCGTGGCCTCGAACGTAACGGTCTTGCAATCGGCGTCTGGGTCGATGTTGGCGTTGGCCTGCCTCGGCGGCGCTATTACCAGCTGACCCCGAAGGGTGATCTCGCGGCTTCGAGATCGAGCGCTCAAGGCCTGAGGTTGGTAACAGCGGCGCCCCAGGTCGGACGGTCCGGGTCGTGAGCGCGTCAACTCGGTCTGGCCCGCAGCTGTCCCGGGGCGAGTTTGGGCTGCTGATCCTCGGTCTTCTCCATCGTCGCGACATGTATGGATACGAGATCGTGGCCGAGCTTCGCCGTTCCACAGAGGGAGGAATCGATCTGCCCGAGGGGACGGTCTACCCCGCCCTGCGACGGCTTGAGGGGGAGGGGTTCGTATCCGGCTACTGGGAAGAGGCACCTCGCAACGCCCCTCGCCGCCGCTACTACAAGCTCACGCAGTCCGGCGAAGGCGCACTGGCTACTGGTATGGACGATTGGCGCCGTTTCAAGGTCGCCGCCGACGCGGTGCTGGGTCAATGACCGAGATCGCAGCCGCCTCGTCCCAGTCCGAGTCCCGTCTCCGAGCCCACGTTGAAGCGACCCTCGTGAGCGCTCGAGTCCCGCGCCAGGTGCGCGACGACCTCGCCGAGGAGCTCTACGGGCATCTGTGGACCCGCTGGCAAGAGGCCATCGGGTCCGGGCTACACGAGCAGGCCGCAGCGGAGTCGGCCATCCGTTCGTTCGGCAGCGCTCAACGGCTCGGCGTCGAGATGACCGCCGCATATCACTCGCGGCTCTACGCCTCGACGATCGGCGTGCTCCTGCCGGCGGTCGCGGGCTCGGCCGATCGGCCCGCGGGGCTGGGCAGACTTCAAGCTCTGCTTCTCATTCCGATTCTTGGCACCGTGGCCGTAGCGGCGGGCGAGCTCGGGTCGCTGACGCCCGGCCGCGCCTTGCTGGCCGTGGTCGGAGCAGCTGCGGCAGTATCGATGAGCCTGACAGCCATCCTCGCGATCGGTCGCGGGCAGCGCTGGGCGCTCCGATACGCGCAGCTTCTCGTGTTCCTCGCGCTCGCTTTCGCGGTGGATACCCTCGTGATCATGCCGGCACACACGTACCAGGTGTCCATCGGCGGCCTGCTCGGGCTCTACTGTCTTGGTCCGGCCCTCGGCGCCGACATGAAGAAATGGACGGCCGCCTCCCGACCACTCGGCAAGCTCCTAGGCCCGCTGGTCGTTCTAACAGTTGCCGCGGGCCTGAGCCTCCCCTTCGCCGCTCCGATCCTGCCGGACCCTACGCAGGTTGGCCCGGGAGACCTGAACCTGCGCCTCTCTCTGATTTGCACGCGCGATACCAGCGGATACGTGACCGCCCTTGACCTGACGACGGAATTCCGCTGGAACCGGCTCGATCTGCTGCCGAGCGGGATCAAGGGCGGTCTTAAGACCCTGGAAGGCAGGAGCGCCGACGGCGACGGGCTGCTGTACGGGGTCCTTCCTGGCGCTGGCTCCCATCTCGACGAGTACAACGGTAAGTGGCTGGACCCGCCAGCGAGCGACTTCTCCAGCGCGACATGGCCAGGGGTCAACGCCAGCCAGCAGGAACTACGAGACAACGGTGCGGTCGTCGGCTCCTGGCAGTGGTGGAGCGGTCCAGAGCCTCAACTCGCCGAGACAACGGATCGCATCTACTACGCCGATGTCGAGACCATCTCGGCGAGCATGCTGCAGGCGGGTCACCAGTACGCGCTTCGGCAGCGCGTCCTCCCGAGTTCCATTGCGGGCGCTGCGGCCGATCGAGATCCCCTGATCTTCATCCGATACCAGCATCTGGACAGGTTCGTTGTCGAGGCGGTGGCGACCTGCGAGCGACCCGGGATCGGAGTCCCCGTCGCGATCCCACAGGTCCAGGTGCCGACATGAACGGGCTGCCTCGCCAGGTGCTCTTCCTGTTGGCCGCCGCCGAGATCGGCCTGGCGCTCGGACTCGCACCCGGGATGACTCCCGGTCGTGCGGTTGCGGTGGCCACAAGCCTCTGCGTAGCTTCCGCAGCAACATTGGCATTGATGGAGCTGTCTGCAACGGACTTCAGGCGCCTCACGACGGTGGTCGCGGCGGTCGCCTTCGCCATCGGGCCGTTGGCTGGCAGCGTCGCTGCTGGATCGAGCGACCCGACCCAGGCGCGGCCGTCGGATCTGGACCTTCAGGTCAGCTGCAGCGTGTCAGCCGATCAGCAGACGATTACCGCGCAGGTGTCCTTCGTCTGGCACAGGGTAGATCTCGCCATCCCTGGCACCAACACCGGTCCCGGATACGACGTTGTCGGCGTGTACCCCCAGGCCCTGGTCGAGCAGCAGTCCTGGCTCGACTTCCCATATCCCAACCCGCCATTGGTCAATCTGTCTTGGCAAACGCCGTATCCATGGAGCCAGGATGGACCGTGGAATCTCAGGGTCGATGGTAGGTCGGACGGGGGCTTCGGACGGAGCGCCCTCGTTTACGACGGACGGGACCTGGTGCCGAGCTTTGTTGTGAACGACGGGAAATACCTCCTGGATCTGGCCAGCTCGACGCTCGAATCGGACCGCCTCTACTCTGCACAGTGGCGCTTCACATACCACCCAGACGTGTCCGCGCTCCCGGCTGACCAGTTGATCCTGATTGCCGACTACGGACATGCCCGTCGTTTCGTGGCCCAGGCCTTCGCCGAATGCGGTCCGTCTCCGAAACCCCATCCGCAACGCTCGGAGACCTTCGTTCAGTACTAGTGTCAGGCAATCAACGACCGCTCGCGTGCCCTCGGCCGCGACGCGAAGGATTGCTAAGCTTGGCCGGTCGAGCAGCAAGACCGTTACGCGCCTAGCAGCGCAGTCGGGTCCCGGTAGGAAGGTAGTGCGTCAACCCACCCGAATGAGTGGCTCCGGCGGTAGGATTCGAACCTACGACCAAGCGGTTAACAGCCGCCCGCTCTACCACTGAGCTACGCCGGAACGAGCCGATCGCCTGGGGCGATCCGTGGCGCCGTGGCGGCGCCGCGCGACAGAATAGCACGGCATCGGCGACGCGTGAGACGCGCATTGGCGCACGGAGACGAGTGTTCGAGCAATCGCTAAGCGGCTCCTGGCAGCTTCGCCAGGTGGGGATGGAAGAGTGGCTACCGGGCGTCGTTCCCGGAGGCGTCCATCTCGATCTGCTGGCCGCCGGCCGCATCGAGGACCCGTTCCTGGGCGACGAAGAGCTGCGCGTTCAGTGGGTCGCGGAAAGCGACTGGGAGTATCGGCGCGAGTTCGCGGTCGAGGCGACAGTGGCGGCGGAGGAGCATCTCGCCCTCGTCTTCGACGGTCTCGATACGCTCGCCGATCTCCGACTCAACGGGGAGCTGCTTGGCCGCGCCGACAACATGTTCCGAACGTGGCGCTTCGACTTGACCGGCCGGTTACGTCCGGGCACGAACGAGCTGTCGGTCGCATTCCGCTCCGCCGTCCGGCGCGCCGCCGAACTGGATTCGCGGCGCCACCTCGCCTCGGTGAGCGACCAGCTGCCGGGAGCCCCGTACCTGCGGAAAGCGCCGTGCCACTTCGGCTGGGACTGGGGGCCCAAGCTGCCGAACGTCGGCTTCTGGAAGGGTGTGCGGCTGGAAGGCTGGAGCACAGCCCGGCTGGGAGACGTCCGCATCGCGCAGGCAGTCGAACTACGGCCCGCGGTCGAGGCCGATCGCGCCCGGATATCCGCGCGGGTCGGGATCGAGCGGACGGGCAAGGCCGGCGCCGGCGCGGGATCCGGCGCGGGATCCGCAGGCCCTGCGATCGAAGCCGTCTTGCGCGTCCTACACCCGAACGGTCGAGCCGAGACCGTCCGAGCGGTCGTCGATGCCGACGGATCGATGGCCGAGCTTGCCGTCGAGATCGCCGCACCGGAGCTGTGGTGGCCGAACGGACTCGGCAGCCAGCCGCTCTATGACGTCGAAGTCGAGTTGCTGGCCGGCGGGCAGCATCTGGACGCCCGATCGTTCCGGGTCGGCCTGCGGACTCTCGAGCTTCGACGCCAGCCGGACCAGTGGGGCGAGTCCTTCGGCTTCGTCGTGAACGGCGTGCCGGTCTTTGCGAAGGGCGGCAACTGGATTCCGGCCGACGCCTTTCCGGCTCGCGTGACCGACGCGCAGGTCGAGTCGCTGGTCGGTGCCGCCGCGGACGCCAACCACAACATGATCCGGGTCTGGGGCGGCGGCTACTACGAGACCGAAGCCTTCTATGACGCCTGCGACCGCCGGGGCATCCTGGTCTGGCAGGACTTCATGTTCGCTTGCAGCGTCTATCCGCTCGGCGACGGGGAGTTCCACGCGAACGTCGCGGCCGAAATCTCGGAACAGGTTCGGCGCCTCAGGCACAGAGCGTGCCTGGCGCTTTGGTGCGGCAACAACGAGATGGAGCGGGGCTGGGCCGATTGGGGCTGGGACGTGCCGGAGAACGCGGACCTCAAGGCCGCGTACCTGCGCTTCTTCGGTGAGACGCTCCCGGGCTGGGTCGCGGCTGAGGACGCCGCCACTCCCTACTGGCCGAGCTCGCCTTCGTCGGGACGGCCTCTCGTAGATGCCATCGGTGCGCGCACCGGCGACGAGCACCAATGGGTCGTCTGGCACGGGCTTGCGCCGTTTGCCGCCTACGGCCGCGAGGTGTATCGCTTCGTGAGCGAGTTCGGATTCGAGTCGCTGCCGGCGATGGCGACCGTTGCTGCGTTCGCGCCGGACCCGGCCGACTGGAACCTCGGATCGCCGCTGCTGGACCATCACCAGCGCTGCCCGTCGGGAAACGCGCGAATCCTGTTCTACCTGGCCGAGCAGTTCCGGTTGCCGAAGGACTTCGGCGGGCTCGTCTATCTGAGCCAGGTTCTCCAGGCGGAGGCGATGAGGGTCGGCGTGGAACACTGGCGGCAGGAAATGGCCCGCTGCCGGGGCGCGCTCTACTGGCAACTCAACGATTGCTGGCCAGTTTCGTCGTGGTCGAGCATCGACTACTTCGGCCGCTGGAAGGCGCTGCACTACGCCACGCGGCGGTTCTACTCACCCGTGCTGCTGTCCGCGCGGGTGGATGGCGAGACGGCCACGTTGTCCGTCACGAACGACTTGCCGGTCCCGTGGCGCGGCGAAGTCCGATGGTCCCTCGAAGGGCTCGACGGGACCGTCGTTTCGGCCGGTGGCGGCGCCGTCGAGGCGGCGGGCCTGGCGACAACGTCCGTCGCCGTGGCCACGCTTCCCAGATCGGCGTCGGAGCGTCGATCCGTCGTGGTGGTGTCGGAACTGCTCGAGGCGGGGTCTCGGCGGTCCCTCGTCGTTACGCCGCTCGTCCCCGACAAGCATCTCGCTCTGCTCCGCCCGAAGATCGAGCTGGCGCTGGAGCCGGCCGCCGAACGGGCCGTCGTCCGCCTTCGATCCAACGCGCTGGCGCGCTGGATCGAACTCTCACTCGAGGGTGCCGAGCCGGTCTTCGACGACAACTACTTCGACGTGCCTGCCGGGCGCGAGGTCGCCGTGTCCTTCGAGCTTCCGGACGGCTGGGATCTCGATCGGGTCCGGGGGGCGATCCGGGTGCGATCGATCGTGGACACCTATTCCTAGAGGCTCGAGTGGAGGCTCACGTCTCCACGGGCAGGTCCGGCCGATTCCCCCACTCTTCCCACGATTCGGCGTAGTTTCGGACGTCGCTCAAGCCCGCAAGCTCGTGCAGCGAGAACCAGACCAACGCGGCCCGGACGCCGCCCTGGCAGTAAGTGGCACGCAACTCAGCGGGGTTCACGCCGGTCGCTTGGAGCGCCGCAAGCGCGTCCTCCGGGGGTCGGAGCCGCGCATCCGGCGCCACGAAATCGTTGAACTGGCGGTTACGCGCGCCGGCGATGTGCCCACCGCGCTCCGCCAAAACCTCGCGACCCAGGAACTCGCCGATCCGCCGCACGTCCAGCAGACGCGTCGGCCCACCTGGAGACGTGGCTTCGCGGCTCCACATCCGGACCTGGTCGGCCGTGGCGATGAGCGACTCGTCACGATCGTGGAGCCGTTCCGTGGCCTCGACCGGATGGGCTTCCACCGCCACGTCCGTCGTGGGCCGCTGCTCGGCCTGCCAGAAGCTCAGGCCGCCGTCGAGCACGTGCAATCGCTCGGCCGGGAAGCCATACAGGCGGAGCAGCCAGTAGCCGCGAATAGCGTGACGGCCCTGGCCGACGTCGTCATAGAAGACGATGCGATCGCCCGGAGCCACTCCCCATCGAGCCAGAGCGGCCGAGACCTCGTCGCGATCCGGGACCAGATACTGGCGCCGAGCTGAGCCAGTTTCCGGCCGAAGGCCCGCCTTTGCCAGATCGACGTGCAGGTCCACGAATATTGCGCCGGGCAGGTGGAATCGGTCGTAGGCCTGGCGGTCGATCGAGACGTGGACGATGCGGAGGTCCGGGTCGTCCAGGTGCGCGGCCAGCCACTCGGCCGATACCAGCGGCCCAGGCTCCGATTCGGTCATCCGTCGCCTCCAGATTTGCGCTTGCGATGAGCGAGACCCCAGTAGCCTACCGGCTCGGAGAGATTGGCACCCGGCCCTCGCTGCCGGCCGCTCGCGGCTCGCGCTCAGCTCTCGACGGTGCTCATTGACATGGGCAGGCCGCGCGATCAGACGAGGACCAGTCCGCTTCCTCCAGGATCGCGCCCTTTCGCAAGTGCTTCCAGCACGACATCGCCTGCAACCGGAAGATCCGCATGCAGCGCGGTGGATTCGTCCCTCACGAGCTTCCGGTTGTGGCGGCTGTCGGCCAGGAGCAGGACCACTGCCCCGATCCCGGGATCATCTCTACACTTCAGGGCCACACGCCTCTGCAGTGCCTGCACGTCACGCGGCCGCGTCTCCGCTTCGATCGCGACCTGTTGGGTGCCGATCAACAACACCGCGTCCCAGGCGCGCTGGTCGCCGATGATCGGGAGAGGAACCTCGCACCGCCACGCGATCCCGGCGGACACCCGCGCTCGCAGTCGCTCGATCAGCGCCCTGTGTGCACCGTCGTGGATGGGCGGCCCCGCAGGATACGCCCGCACCGACAGCTCCAGCCCAACGACGGCCATGAGTCGCGCCAGATTGGCCAGTCGAACAAACGGCACGTCGCCCCGCTCTATGCGCCCCATCTGTGACCGCGAGATCCTCGCGGCTGTTGCCACCGCAGCCTGGCTGAGGCCGTGTTCCAGGCGAGCATCGTGCAGCTCACGCCCAAGCTCCGCCACAATCCGGCGGGCCCGGCGGCTGCCTATGTCTGCGGGACGCTCCTTGACTGCCACGGAGCGATCCTAGCTGGCAGGGCTTTGCTCAACCTTTACTGCGGATTTCATTGCCGCTGCACCGGCCCATGGCCCCGGTTCCTCGTGACCAGGTCCCGTGCGTTCGATGCGGCCAGGTTCCCGCCGAGGCGTGCGCGTGCGGAGATACATGTTCGACGAATTGGCTTGGCGAGAACCCGGTTGCGCGTCGAAGATGCGCGTCCACAGATGCAGAACCGACCGAGGACCGCGCGAAGGTGCCAATCCTGCGCGCGTATAGGTGCATGTCTGACCGAAGCTGGCCTGCCGCGAGGTCAGGTTGTCCGACATGTACCTCTCGACGCGCATCTCAAGCACGATCTTGTGCTCCCGGTCGCGATTGCATTCCCCGACGCGCACAACCGCCGCGCGGGTGGATGGGCGGGCCGCCCCACGCGCCGCGCCGCGGGACGAGGCCGTCCCGCGGGACGAGGCCGCCCCACGCCGCGCCGCTCCCCCGCTCCCCCGCTCCCCGCTCTACTCCAGGTAGTCCTTGAGCTTGCGGCTCCGGGACGGGTGGCGCAGCTTGCGCAGAGCCTTGGCTTCGATCTGGCGAATGCGCTCGCGGGTGACGTTGAACTCCTTGCCCACTTCCTCCAGGGTGCGGGCCCGGCCGTCCTCCAACCCGAAGCGAAGCTGCAGGACGCGCCGCTCTCGACCCGTCAAGGAGTCGAGTACCGCCTCCACCTGCTCCTTCAACAGCTGATGGGAAGCAGCTTCGGCCGGCGCCAAAGCCCCGCGATCCTCGATGAAGTCACCGAGGTGCGAATCCTCTTCCTCGCCGATCGGCGTCTCGAGGCTCACCGGCTCCTGCGACACCTTGATGATCTCGCGGACCTTCTCCGGGGTGACGACCACCTCCTGGCCCTTCGACATCGCCTCGGCGATCTCCTCGACCGTGGGCTCGCGCCCGAGCTCCTGCAAAAGCGTCCGCGACACCCGGATCAAACGGTTGATCGTCTCGACCATGTGGACCGGGATCCGGATCGTGCGGGCCTGGTCGGCTATGGCGCGAGTGATCGCCTGGCGGATCCACCACGTCGCGTACGTGGAGAACTTGTAGCCCTTCTCGTAGTCGAACTTCTCCACTGCGCGGATCAGGCCGATGTTGCCTTCCTGGATCAGATCGAGGAACGACATACCGCGGCCGATGTACTTCTTGGCGATCGAGACGACCAGCCGCAGGTTCGCGGAGGTCAGCTGCTCGCGTGCGTCGCGGCCGATGCGCACCAGCTCGCCCTTGCGATGAGCCAGCTTGGTGTTCGCCGGAACCTCCGGGTCGAAGCCGAGACGCTTCAGCAGGTCGGCATCGTGGTCGGTCTCGATCCATCGCTGCAGCGCCGGGAAGGCGACGCCGTCCCGGGTCCAGTCGTAGATCGCCCGCAGACCTATGTTGTCGCGCGAGTCGAGGTCGCCGTTGTGGACGGCGAGGTAGGCCCAATCGAGCAGCGGCACGAACGTCTCGGGCGACAACGCCTCGTTGTACGCCGCAACCCGATGCTTCGCGTCGCGCAGCAGGGTCTTGGTGCCTTCGGACTCGGCGTCCTTACCGGCCTTGATCAGATGGAAGTCGGGCGTCGGCACGAGCAGGTCGCCCGCCTCCGGCGCCGAAATCGCATCGTTCACGATTCGAGCCCCTTCGGGCCCGAACGGCAGGCGGTAATGCGGCTTGATCGTTCGAGTCTTGCGTTCGGTGTCGTGGTGCGTCCACTCGTGGAGCGACACGATGCCCTTCCAGGGCTCCTCGACTAGCTGCTCGCCGAGCTCGATCGCCTTGGCCAGGACGACCTCTTCTTCGGCCGTCAGGAGGGCGACCTTGCCGATCTCCTTCAGGTACATCCGAACGGGGTCGTCGATGCCGATCATGTCGGCGCTGAGAGCCTCGAGTTCTTCGGGAGTCGGCTCCTCGAGGGCCTCTGGGTTCAGCTTGACCGGGACCTCGGGCACGACCCGAGTCTCGACCACGCCGTCTTCTTCCACTATTTCCACGCCGAGCTCGACCACGCCGAGTTCGACCGTCTCGTCGAGCACGTCGGGCGGCGGGACGTCGTCTTCGACGAGCAGCTCGTCGTCGTCGTCGAGCGAGTCGTCTTCTGCGGACCGTCTCGTGTGGACTCCCGCCAGCTTGGCCTCTTCGAGGTCCGCCTTGCGACGGCCGCCGCCCGAAAGGGCGACCTCAACGAGCTGCTTATCGAGCGGATCGGTCATCGGTGTCCTCCAGAGGATGCAAGAAGGCTCGTATCCTCTCGACGTCGGTCGAGGGAACGGCGAGCCTCATTCAGGTTGCGTTGTATGGCGGCCAAGCGCAGGACTTCTTGCGAGTCGCCTGCGGCCTCGGCCTCTTTCTGTTCACCGCTGTTGAATGCGATTTCCTGCTCCAGCCGGTCCGCCTCGAGGGCGAGCAGGCACTGGTCCACGCCGATACGGACTCGGTCGGCGGCGAGATCATTCGGATCGGGGCCGCGCTCGGCGTAGAGCGCGATCGCCAGGCCGTGCATCTCCAGCGGCAGCGCCTCGAGGAAGCGCATCCGTTCGAAGCTGCCGCTGCCCCCGGCTTCGCGGTCGAGTTCGCGGTCCGCCAGCATCGCGGCGAGCAACTCGCGGGCCGGCGTGCTGGGCAGCTGCGCTCCCTCCGCCTTGAGCGTATCGGCTACCCGTTCCTGCTGATCCGGGCAGAGCAAGAGCAGCCGCAGAAGCTTGCGCTCGTCGAGCGAAACCGACTTGAGCTCGCCCTTGGTGTCGATCGAATCGGGGGCCGAAATGATCGCGTCGGCGGTGAATCGACCGGAGCCGCCTGCTCCATCGCTGGTTCGGCCGCTTCGGCTGCCGGGATGTCCGGCCGGCTCAGGGGCGCGCATGGCTTCGAGCAGAACCCGCTCCTCCACACCCGTGCGCCGCGCAAGGGTTTGCAGGTACCCGTCGCGGACGACCGGGTCGCGGATCTCGCGCAGCAGCGGAATGAGCGCGGCTACGGCCTTGCGCTTCCCTTCCGGGCGGCGCACGTCGAAGGACGTGGCGTAGTAGTCGATCAGGAATTCGAAGATGGGCTGGGCAGTGCGGACCGCTTCGCGCCAAAGATCGGGTACTTCCCGGATCACTTCGTCCGGATCCTTCCCCTCGGGCAGCCGGGCGATCCGAACATCCGCGCCGTCGACCCAGCCTCCGGTGGCTAGCGTTCCGATCAGCCCCAACAACTCAGTGGCGCCGACCGAGCCGGCGTGCTGGCCGGCCGGATCGACGTCATAGGCCAAGACGATTCGGTTGGTGTAGCGCGTGATGACCGCGACCTGCGTAGGGGTCAGCGCCGTGCCGAGGCTCGCGACCACGTTCGCGAAACCGGCCTGGTGCGCCATCAGCGCGTCGGTGTAGCCCTCGACGAGCACGGCCTGGTCGCCGCGCCGCATCTCATTGCGCGCTCGTTCGATGAGGTACAACGTGCGGCTCTTGTCGAACAGCGCGGTCGCCGGGGAGTTGAGGTACTTCGGCGCGTTTGCGTCGTGGGAGTCGCCCGGCAGCACGCGGCCGCCGATCCCTACGGCTGCCCCCGCCGCGTCGCGTATCGGGAATATGACACGGCTCCGGAACTTGTCGTAGGAGCCGCGACCGTTCGGTCGAGCGCTCGTCAGGCCCACTTCCGCGAGCTCCGGCAACGTCACGTTGCGCCTCGCCTGGAGCATCTTCGTCATCTGGTCCCAGCCTTCGGGCGCCCAGCCCAGCTGGAACTTGCCGATCGTTTCGTCCGTGAAGCCGCGGCCGTGCAGGTATTCGAGCGCCGGCGCGCCCGTCTTCGATTGCGTCAGAACCGCGTGGTAGAAGGCGATCGCGTTCTCCAGGACTTCGCGCAGCCGGGCCTTGTGGGCATCCTCGCGGCTGGTGCGCTCGTCGATCTCGATGCCGGCGCGTGCGGCCAGACGCTTGAGCGCCTCGGGGAAGCTCAGGCTGTCGCGCTTCATGACGAAGCTGAAGATGTCCCCGCCCTCGCCGCAGCCAAAGCAATGCCAGCTCTCGCGCGCCGGAGTCACCACGAAGCTCGGGGTCTTCTCACCGTGGAACGGGCACAGCCCCTTGTACGTGGTGCCGGCCTTCTTGAGCTGCACGACCTCGCCGACGACGTCGACGATCGACAGCTTGCTCTTCACTTCGGCGGCAACACCAACGGCCAATCAACATCTCCTGCCATGTCAGACGATCCGCGCGGCCTGGACGTTCGATCATTTCCAGTCGACCGAGCGCTGGGCCCCCGCCCGCCGCCCGATCGCCCGTCCCCGCCCGAACCCCCGCCGACCACCCTGACATGACTAAGGGCCTGTCAAGTCTTGACAGGCCTCCGCGACCCGAATCCTACACCTTTGCCGCCAATGTGTATACCCCCAGGGGGTATTGACATGTCAAGTGCCGAGGCCGGCTCAGGGATGGCACGAGGTGCAGTCGCCTCCGATGAAACGCCAGGGCCGCCACAGGAACTCGGCGGTCGTCGCCGGGGCCTCGTCGGGCAGCTCCTCCTCATACGCCAGGCGGCTGTGGTCGTCGATCGCGACGTGGACCCGGCCCCAGCCGATGTGCCGGGCCCGGTGATGCCGCTCGCCCGTGACACGGTGACCGCCGCCCTCCCCGATCCGCCGATCATCTTGGGCGGGGCCTAACCCTTGTGGGCCTCGGGCGACCCCGCGACAGCCCCCCTACCCCTATCCCGCGGGTGTGTATGCGGTCTTGCTCGGGCGACCAACCCGCCACAAAAGGCCGTCGGGCGTTTCCGTACAGAGATGTCGGACCTGTTCAGGGGCGGAATCCCTTAGGACTTCGCTTTCTTCGAAGGTTTCGACTTGCCAGAACTGTTGAGGGCGACCGCTTGGCGAACGAGCGCCTTGAAGGCGGACTCGTCAACTTCTTCTCCTTCGTGGATGTCGATCGCGCGGCGTGTGTTTCCGTCGAGACTCGAGTTGAAGAGACGGGCCGGATCCTTCAGAGACGCGCCCTTGGCGAAGGTAAGCTTCACGACACTCTTGTAGGATTCGCCAGTGCAGA
>OCZT010005152.1_pt1 | contig 13094 bp, 14 predicted proteins | sample 1539031 | NCBI WGS metagenome assembly OCZT01 (sample SAMEA3539308, study PRJEB22396) | soil metagenome | biome: tundra; feature: field; material: soil | place: USA | collected 2010-05 | depth 0.15 m | reverse complement strand
AATTTGCATTTTTACTATTTATTTAAGCTAAAGATATTAACATATATCGTTGATTATTAACATTATATGTGCGTAAAAAGACTTTCTCAGCAAACCCTAAGTATTCAAATAATAGAAATCTAATAATTTCTATTTAAAAGTTTTGATTCTTTGTTTTTTAATTTGGCTATACATACTAATTATTAATATTTTAATACAATATTCTAGGGGTAATTTTTTAAATATTAAAATAATGATCTTAAGATATCTTTTAGAAATAATTGAAATATCTCTCTTTAAAAGTTTTTCTTTTAATTCGGAATAAATATTATATACACGATATTTTATAAGTAAGTTGTTTTTCCTATGAAAATTTGATGTTTTTGTAATATAATTTATTAATTTGATTCGTTGTTCAAATGCATGATTTTGTGTACCTTGACCATTATGAATTGTATAAATCATTAGTGGTTTATTCAATAAAATGATTGGGCCTAAATTCGCAATGTCCATAATAAATGCAGCATCGCAGTGTTTGCCCCCTTTTGATTGTTCAAAGCGTAATTCCTTAGCTACCTTTCTTCTGTATAAATATGAAGGAAAGGGAACAATACCGTATCTAATAAGAAGTTGTTTCACAACTGCATCTTTGGAATTAAGAATCAGGTTCTTATTTGAATTTCTAAAAACTTGTTTATATGTTGTTCTTCCATTAATATTTAAGTACGCATTAGCTCCAACAGCAATGACATTTTCATGCTTAATGATCATCTGATAGAGTTCCTCAAGCATGTTAGGAAGCATAACATCATCATCATGAAAAATCATAAAAAAATCATAAGTAACATCTTGAAGAATTGCATTCAGATGATCTATTGGAGATAATGAAGGTATTCTTCTTTTATAAGATAGGCGTTTGTCCCTTAATCCAGATAAATATAATTCAGTTTCATTATTTGTTGAATTATCTGAGACAATCACTTCAAAAGAGTCGAAATTTTGATTTAAGGCAGAATTAATTGAGTTAAGAACTAAATGGGGTCGATTATACGTTGCTATAAATAATTGAATTTGTGGCATTTTTTATTTGTGCTATTCTAAAAACTATTGAATTAAAGTGTCTTTTCAAAGTTTGATTCCATTTTTCTGATCTATGCTATTTTTTTTTGTTACATATTACTATAAACATCTATTAAAATTTCAAATAAAATGGTTAGAAGTAATTTTCAAAAGTGATGTTAAGCTAGTTTCATTTTTGTCTGTTATTATAATCGAATATTATTTAATCCTATATCTAAAGTTACTTTTTTACTTTGATTTATTACATTCCGATAAAGCGGATAGCAGTAATTTTATAAATAAATATCTAAAAATTAATGTATTACTACGAAGTAGTAGTTATTTAAGATTTCCTTTTAATTTGAATTCAATTTCAACGAAAAAGTCATTAAACATATTTTAATGAAAAGTCACTATTTGTTAAAAAACTCTAAACTTAATTCGAGCCCGGCAAGTTTTCTCAGATAATCCTGTGAACCTGCTACCGAATAGAATTTATCGGGGATTGCAATTCTTTTTACAAATGGCAATTTGGATAACCTTTTTTCTTCAATAAGATCGTTCATCACTTCAAGAATAGCAGAGCCGAAACCACCTTGAGCCTGGTGTTCTTCAATTGTAATTATTCTCTTGTGTGCTTTTAGTATTTTAACTAAAGTATTTTTTTCTATAGGTTTGATAAATGGGAAACTAAAAACAGAAGCCTTAATATTGTTTTGTTCCACGAAATCAACAACATATTTTAACATTGATCCAGTTGAAAATATTGCAACTTCACCATCCTCTTTTATTTTGAGTATTGCTCCTAAAGAAATACTCTTAAGTGAATTCTCATGAACAAGTGGTTCACCTGCTTTACCTATCCTAATATAGCAAGGACCTTTATACTGTGTGGCAAAATTAGTAATAACCTTTGTTTCAATGGGATCTCCCGGTGCACAAACAACTAAATTGGGAATTGTCCGAAGCATACCAATCTCTTCTGTAGCATGATGAGAAGCTCCCAATGAACCATATGCAAAGCCCCCACCAACTGCAACTATTTTAACATTTAGATTATGATAGCAGATGTCGTATCTGATCTGTTCCATACAACGTAACGTAGGGAAATTGGCGATGGAATATATATAAACACAATATCCTTCCATGGCAAGACCGGCTGCAATTCCTGCCATGTTTTGCTCTGCAATTCCAATATTTAAATACCTTTCCGGAAATAATTCTGCAAATGGTTCAACAACACTATATCCCAAATCGCCAACCAGTAAAAATATTTTTCCGTTGGTTTTAGCATTTTCTATTAATTGATTGATAAATGCTGTCCTCATTATTTGTTTAGTTCGTTAATGGCCTCATTTAATTGTTCTTCACTTGGCGATTGGTAATGCCATAACAATTTGTCTTCCATAAAAGAAACACCTTTCCCTTTAACAGTATGTGCAATAATTGCTTTTGGTTTACCATTTAAATCTCGACTTTTTATAAAAACGTTTTTCAATGCTTGATAATCATGTCCATCAACTTCAAATGTTTCCCATCGAAATGCCGCAAATTTATCTTTTAGTGGATTTAAATCTATCACATCTTTTACCGTACCCAAGCTTTGGATTTTATTATAATCTACGATAAGGATTAAATTATCCAATTTTAATTGTGGGGCAAAAAGGATCGCTTCCCAATTTGATCCTTCGTCTAATTCTCCGTCACTCACAAGGCAGTAAGTTTTCCATTCTGACTTTTTTCTTTTTGCTGCTAATGATAAGCCACAACTAACAGATAATGCATGTCCTAAACTTCCTGCCGAGATTTCAATTCCTGGTATATGATGATTGGTGTGCGATAAAAAGATACTTCCATCCTGAGCATATGAAGCTAAATCTGCAACAGGAAAGAAACCTTTTAAAGCTAAAGTTGCATATAGAGAAGTACATGCATGCCCCTTCGAAAGTAAAAACCTATCACGCTCAGGATTCCCCGGATTTGAAGGATCTACTTTAAGAATATCATTATAAAGGACAGCCAAAATATCTGCCATTGATAAAGCTCCGCCAATATGTGAGGCTTTTGCTTTATAGACCATCTCTAAAGTCAATTTTCGGATATTTTGAGAAAACCCTACCGTGTCTTTAAGAGAATTGAATGATTGATCCTTCATATTTTATACGTTTAAGATATCTTTTATGCTTTTGCAGATATAAGAAACTTCCTCTTGTGTCCTTTCGTGTCCACTTGGTAAGTTAATTCCATTATTAGCAATATGGTATGCCATAGGATTATCATAACTTTTAAACATTCTGAAAGAACTCATTTGTGGAAACAAAGGTCGTGAATCAATCTTCCTTTCTCGTAATTTATTCATCAATTCATCTCTGGAAACTCCAAAATTCTTGTTCAGGATTATTGAAGTCATCCAGTAAATTGATTTTTCCATCTCAGTATTTGATTTGTTCAACATGATACCTTCAATGTCTCTAAGCCCTGCCGAATACCATTCGTATAATTGGACTTTTTTAGCGATCAACTCATCGGCTCTTTCTAATTGGGCTAATCCTAGTGCAGCCTGAATATTTGACATTTTATATTTAAAGCCAATATCACTTATTTCAAACCCGGTAGAAACTCGTCCGTGTTCTGAGTAATGCTTTACAATTTCAAAGAGTTCAGTATTATCTGTGACCACCATCCCACCTTCACCTGTTACCATTAATTTCGCCCCCTGAAAGCTAAAAGCAGCAATATCTCCAAAGTTGCCAATGCGTTTCCCATGATATTCTGCACCAATTGAAGGAGCTGCATCTTCGATAACTTTTAAATTGTTTTTTTTTGCAATGTGTAGAATTTCCTGCATATCGGCTGGTTGTCCATAGAGGTGAACAGGAATTATGGCTTTAGTTTTTTTTGTAATTCTCTTTTCAATACTGTTTGGATCAATACACCAAGAATCTTGAAGGACATCTGCGAAGACAGGTTCTGCATCAACATAACGGATAACGCTTGCTGTAGCGACCCATGAAATATCTGGAACAATCACTTCATCACCCTTTCCAATAGACAAAGCTACTAATGATAAGTGTAGCGCTCCAGTGCATGAGGAAGTAGTAAGGGCATGCTTCACTCCTATGTATTCAGCAAAAGATTTTTCGAACTTTTTGATGTAGTCACCCCAGTGCTCGTTCCAACCATTTCTAACAGCATCATTTACATAGTCAATTTCTTTTTGAGTTATTGACGGACCTGCAGTTAAAATCATCTTTCTTTCCATAATTTTTCTTATTTTAAATTGATACAATTTATCTGAACCTTGTTTTAACTCAATTTCATGAATGTATAAAATCGATCAGGTTTTTCATCTTCGGAATTTTTTGTTTCAATCCATTTAATTTCATCTTTTTGGATTACTTTATAGAGTGGAATATCAAATTGTTTTTTAAAGCCATTTCTTTCATAAAAACGAATAGCGTGTGTATTGTCTGAAAGGACTCGGAGGTAGATATTATCAAGTTTTAGTACATTTTTGCCCCAAAAGATTAAGGATATCAAAGCATTTGACATAATTCCTTCATAACCTATTTTTACTCCACGTACTACATTATCTATTTCACAACTTTTTTCCTCAAAAATAAAACTGGAAAATCCTAAATGTCCTAAAGGTTCTCCCTTCAATGAGCAAATGACAAACAAAATCCTGTCCTCACGGTTGAGAAGAATATTATCTAACCAAAATTCGGTTCGTTGATTTGAAATTTCAAAAATATTTGCAAACCCTATTGAGTTTTCCCTTCTCCATTGGCTAAATATGGAAATATATCCAGGAAAAATTAACTTGTAATGGAAAGTTACCGGCTTTAAAAACCCAATCAGATTACTTTTGTCATTAATTGGAATTAGTTTAAATTCATCTGATCGTATTTTGCATTTGTAATTATTAAAAATTGCAATAATATTTGATTTAAAGTCATTCATAATAGATTGTTTATTTGTTGAATTTGTTCAAAGTGCATAGCTATTTTTTTCTTTTTGTAGTATCTTTAGGAAAAGAAAATGAGGGGCAACAATTACCACCAATCATCAGTAAATATTTGATTCACCGGTACTCCTTTTGCAAATAATGTTTGTTTGAAGGTTTTAATCATCAGAGGTGGTCCCGATATAAAATAGTCTCCTTTTATACCGTTTTCTAAAAAAATAAGGTCGATGTTAAGAAGTCCATCAACATCTTCATTGAAAACTTCCACATCAAAAAACTTCATTAATTTCAATTCCTCTTCATAAATATTATAAGATTCGGATCTAAAACCCAGATATATTTTAGGGTTCGAATATTCTCGAAATGAATCATGAGTAAATAAGGAAAGAAACGGAGTAATTCCTGTTCCTCCTGCAATAAATACAGTATTTGCTTTATTATGATGTTGTGAAAACAGGTCACCATAGGGGAGTTTAAGCCAAACTTCGGAGCCAACCTGGAGATAATTTTCCATTTGCCTGGTAAACTGACCTTTAACTGCATAGGTTATCTTAATAGCAACTTCATTTGGATTGCTCCTCATGGAAAAGCATCTTGATTCAGGCCATTGACCCCTACCATCATAATCAGTGTCAATTGCAATATGAAGAAATTGACCCGGATGGTATTTGTAATTTCCGTTCAGAGACTCAAATTCCAATGTATAGATTCCCTTAAATGGATTTTGTATTGAAACTAATTTCGACCGATACTTTTTAGCAGACATATCTTTACACGGCACAAAGCTAATTAACTATTTCATTGAAAAACTTTGTGTAATACATTGTTTTTAGTTGAATTTACCCTTAATAAATTCATCCAATACTCCTTCTGCAAAATCAAACATATTATTCGATAATCCAGGATAAGTTCCAAGGAAAAAGGTATTATTCATAATAAAATCTGTATAATTTAGGTTGTCAGCAATACGCCAGTGCCGGTTAATAAAACCAGGCTGCTTTGTAATATTTCCGGCAAACAGATTACGTGTTTCAATAAGGTTCGCTTCCAGGTGGTACGTGATTTCTTCCCTGGTGAAAGAAATCCCGTTTTTCAAGGTCACAATAAATGCAAACCATGCCGGATCACTGTCTTCAGTTGCTTGTGGTAGGATGAAATAATTTGGGTATTTCGAAAAGATACGGGTCCATTCCCTGAAGTTTTCTTTTCTGCGATTACAAAATTCCGGAAGCTTATCAATTTGGGCGGCACCGATAGCAGCCTGGATATCGGTCATTTTTAAGTTATAACCAATTTCGGAGTAAACATATTTGTGGTCAAATCCCAAAGGCAGATTCCCGAATTGCTGCGAAAAACGCTTACCACAGGTATTGTTATCGCCACCGGCACAATAGCAATCACGTCCCCAGTCGCGAAAAGCACGGACAAGATTAGCCAACTGTAGATCATTGGTACAGATTGCCCCGCCTTCTCCGGTAGTTATGTGGTGTGCCGGGTAAAAAGAGATGGTTGACATATGTCCAAAAGTGCCTGTTTTTTTCCCTTTATATTCACTACCAAATGCATCGCAATTGTCCTCAATTACCCACAGTTTATGTTCATTTGCGAATTGCATCACAGCATCAAGGTCAAATGGATTGCCCAGAGTGTGTGCAATAAAAATACATCGGGTTTTTGAAGAAATGGCTTTACGCATCATCTCTACATTGATATTGTAGGTTGGAATATCAACATCTACGAATACCGGAATTAAACCATTCTGAATGATAGGTGTAACAGTTGCAGGGAATCCAGTTGCAACTGAAATTACTTCATCTCCTTGCTTAAGCCTTCTCTCACCAAGTTTTTCTGATGTTAAAGCTGAGAAAGCAAGTAAATTTGCTGAAGACCCTGAATTAGTAAGAAGTACATGTTCAATTCCAAGGAATTCGGCAATCTTTTCAGCGAATGATTCAGAGAACCTACCTTCTGTCAACCAAAAATCTAAAGAAGCTTCTACCGCGTTTACCAATTCCTTATGATCGAAAATCCTTCCTGCATAATTTATTTTGGATTTACCAGGGACAAAATCAGGATTTGCAAATCTTGCCTGGTAATACTCAACTGTTTTTTGAATAATCTCCTTGCGAATTGTCTTATAATCACTCATTGCTTGAAATCTCTAAAACATTATTTATTTGTTCTGAAGGAAAAATTGTTCAATCTGACTGATGCTTACTTCTCTTATATCAGTATTGTTAAGATAAGCCTTATACCAACTAACAATCATTTTAAGAGTGGTTTCGACATTCCAAACAGGATGCCAGCCAAGAATGGTTTTCGCTTTTGAACAATCCAGCTTAAGGTAACTGGCTTCATGTGGCTGAGGTGTCCGATCTAGTTCATAGGTAGCACCATTACCCCAAAACTCGCATATTTTAAGTGTAATCCACTCTACATTTTTAGCATCGTTATCATCTGCCCCAAAATTCCAACCTTCTGCAAAATCAGGTCCTTGAGAATAGAGCTTTTGACACAACATAAGATAACCTGATAAAGGTTCCAGTACATGTTGCCATGGGCGAATAGAATAAGGACTACGGATTTTCAATTTATCCCCATGTATGATTGCACGGATAAAATCAGGAATAAGCCGGTCTTCAGCCCAGTCACCACCTCCAAGTACATTTCCTGCCCTGGCAGAAGCTAACGCAACACCATGAATACTATATTCTTTAGAATTGAAAAAGGAGTTTCTGAATGACGAAGTTACCAATTCAGAACAACTTTTACTGTTAGAATAAGGGTCATAACCACCCATCGGTTCATTTTCACGGTATCCCCAATACCATTCTTTGTTCTGATAACATTTGTCAGTTGTAACATTTAGAACTGCCTTAACGCTGTGCACCTGGCGGATAGCGTCAAATAGATTTACAGTTCCCATCACATTAATTTCATAGGTTTCGCGTGGATTCTTATATGATTCCCTGACTAGTGGTTGGGCAGCCATATGGATTATAACCTCCGGTTGTATTTCTTTTAGTGTTTTTAGTAAAAAGTTATAATCCCTGACATCCCCAATAGTAGAAGAAACAAGCTGATCAACATTTGCCAGTTCAAATAAACTAGGATTTGTATCAGGCTCCAGAGCATAACCATACACATCAGCTCCAAGCCAATGAAGTAAGATTGATAACCATGATCCTTTGAACCCTGTATGTCCGGTTATTAGCACCTTTCTGCCCTTATAGAAATCACCAAACAAAGTTTCTTTTACCATTTGATCCATGGTGCCTTATTATTTTCAATTAAAGCTTCAAGTTGGCTTTTGTCACGCTGTGTGTCCATTGGCTTCCAAAAACCTTCATGTTTAAATGCATAAAGTTGACCTGCTTTGGCTAAGTTTTCTAATGGTTCCCTTTCAAAAATTATTTTATCACCATCAGGAATATAGTCAAAGATTTCAGGTTGGCAAACAAAAAAACCAGCATTGATCCAGGCACCGTCTCCCGACGGCTTTTCTTGAAAAGAAAGAACTTTTTGTTCATCATTCACAATTAATGAACCATAGCGGCCTTCTGGCTGAACGGAAGTCATGGTTATAACTTTACCATGACTTTTATGGTGCAAAATCAAATCGGTGATATTTACATCAGAAACTCCATCACCATATGTTAGCATAAATGGTTTGTTTTCTACATACTCCTTCACTTTTTTAATACGGCTTCCAGTCATGGTATCCAGACCTGTATCTACAAGGGTTACATGCCATGGTTCAGCATGATTATTATGGTGGGTTATTGTATTAGATGCCAAATCAATAGTCATATCAGCCATGTGAAGAAAGTAATGAGCAAAATACTCCTTGATCATGTATCCCTTATATCCGCAAAGAATGATAAATTCATTATATCCATAAAAAGAGTAAATTTTCATAATATGCCACAGTATCGGCTTACTACCAATTTCAACCATTGGCTTTGGTTTAAGAGTAGTTTCTTCAGATAGACGGGACCCTAACCCACCAGCAAGAATAAGTACTTTCATCTTATTAACAAAAGTAATCACTTAAGTTTAATTGAATTTTAAATGTATATAATTTATTTCTCTTACAATCTGGAATTCATCATTTTTAAATAACTATTACAGATTTGTCATGTTCAGGATATTCAAAATCAGCAGAATTTCTATGTTAAAAGGTTAAATTTCCAATTTTTCTTACCATAAATTTTACAAAAATCCCAAGATTAACAGAATTTATAAAATAACTTTCTAAAATAATTCCCAAATATTATTTTGATGAGCTTTTTCTTTACAGTCTTTGATTTAACATAGGATAATAATCATTCTTCAAATGAACAGGAGTTATATTTCGGATTGTAAAAACCGTTTCAATCGATTTTCGAGCTTCCTGAATTCCAAATCCTTTATCATTTAAAATTTCTTCATAACTTTTTTAAAATCAATAATTTAATTCACTGTTTTCTCAAATCAATCAGTAAAGAGATTGTCAATATATATTGGATTTGATCATTGAATTTCAAACCAATTTTTCAAAAAAACGTTATGCACAACCGACTGTCCAAATTTAAATACAATAGTAAAGTTGAAACCGATTAGATCTTTACCAGTTTTTTAATAATCAAATCACCAGTATTACTACTCACCCTCAAAAAATATACCCCATTACTTATTCCAGATGTATCAAAAAACAGGTTAATCACTCCAATTGCATTCTTCTCTTGCTGATGAATTATTATTTTTCCATTCAAATCATATAGAACAAAATCAATATCCTGTTGATTAAAAACCTCCAGAGATAATCTTATATTATCAAGGAAAGGATTTGCACTCAGATAAACCAGCCTGATTCCTGAATTTTTCTCCGGGGAAGATATTAATTTTGGCCTGATAGTTATTGGCTGATTATCCGGCAATGCATTGAATAATATAAATTTACTTTTATTGTAGAACTCAGCTTTAATCTTTTCTCCATTTGAAATCCAAATACTATCCCAATTGGTTGGTACTTTAATTCTTACAGATAATGGTTGGTTATAGATGGAGTCATCCATATAATCATTGATCCTTATTTTATAAACCGTATCGTTACAAATATCGCATTTAATCTATGCGTTTTTTGACTCATCAATGTATTTGATAACATTACTGACAGTACTGCACCAAATATTATCCTCTACTTTTTTAATATAATCTAAATGTTCAGTAAGTACACTCGAATCTATTGGTGAGTAACCAACATTATTAATTCCATGTATAATTTCTACTAACCATAAATGATTCTGTATTGCATAATCGATCCACGGATTTGCACTATAAGCTCCGATTCGTTTATCAAAATTCTGCATCTTTAGAGCATATTTATCCAGCGTATATAATGAATTATATCCTACATCTGTTGATCTTGCTGCTAAATATATATTTCTCGCTATTTGTTTTACAGAATTATCATAAATCCCCCATGGATAACTCATAGTTAATCCTGAGTTTACTCCAAAATTTCTTTGCAAAAATGAATGTGAATTCAATAATTCCATTTTAGCGTCTTCACTTCCTATTTTTACCAGATTAGCATGAGTTACCGTATGTGATCCTACTTCAAAGTCCTTTGTAAGATTGTCGGAAATTATACTTTTTGTTATACTGTCAACTCTACCAGTTATTATATAAAATGTTGCCGGGATATTCCTTTGTTTCAATAGAGGAATACCAACTGTGAATTGAGAAATATATCCATCGTCAAATGTTAAGCTGACAATACTTTGTTTGAAGTCATATATTGGAGCTATCTGATAAAAAAAGTTAGAATTATCCACTGTTAACTTTTGTGCTTTCAGATTTAAATTGAAACTTATCAGGGTTAAGATAATAATATATTTATGATAGGACTTATGAATCCGAGACAATCCGCTACACTTTAAAATAACTTCAGATCTAAGCTTCACTTTTAGTATCTTCTTGCTGCCGCATAAATAAATCTGAGCAGAGATGCAGGCATCATCTTAGTTATACCTATAAGGAATGAGAACAAATAGGGAAAAACCGGAAAATCTAATGATTTGCTTATTTTAAATCTGGTTAAGATAAAATTCCAACCATATTTTGTACCTGATCTCCTTTTATAAAAATCCTTATCAATTCTTAATTTTAAAAGGAATTCCGGAATATTTGCAAACTTTAATCCCATCTTCAATGCCTTACCCCACAGTACATTATCCTCCATTAAGATTGTATCTATCGGATAAAAGCCTGCCTTTTCAATAAGTTGTCGCCGATACATAACTGAGGGATGTGCAAAAGGAGTCCTGGTGAAATATCTTCTTTTCAATTCTTCATGATCTGTTGGCAACTTCTTGTATGATAGATGCCTTCCCGTCTCATCAATCTCCTGATACCAACATCCCACACAGGCAATTGCTGGATTTTCAGACATAAACTTATGCTGCTTCTCAAAGCGTTCTGGTAAAGAAATATCATCAGCATCCATCCTTGCAATTACTTTTATGTCAGGATTTTTCAATATTATTTCCAGTAGATAATTAAGAGCTCTGGCTAAACCTCCATTTTTTTCCAATCTGAAAAGTTTAATACGACTATCCTCTATTGATGTGATATAACTGTCAATATCTGAAGCCACCGGACCATCAAAAACAATAAAATAATAAAACCGAGTAAATGTCTGATTAAGAATGCTTTGGACAGATTCTTTTACGAATTTCAATTTGTCATTATTGTATACAGCCATTATAACAGCCAGATCAGTCATTAAAAGACAAAAGATAAAAGTAAAAAGACAAAAGTAGATACAAGGTGAAAGGCAAAAGGAAAAAGGAAAAAGGAAAAAGGAAAAAGGGAAAAGTGAAATCAAATCAAAAGAAAAAAGTTAAAAGATAAAAGTTCATTGACCTGGATCTAGAATGCAGACTGGTATAATTCGAAATAGCGTTTTGCCATTAACTTGTCAGTATAGTTATTCAGATATCTTGTATAGGCTAAGTCAGTTTTTTTAATACCAGTTCTATCAGCCATCTTCAGAGCTTCGCTTAAGGATGTCAGATCTCCTGGCTTAAAAAATGTAACCTCTTCATTAGTTAACAATTCTTCAAACACCTCTATATCTGAACAGATTACAGGAATCTTTTGCTGAACAGCTTCTATCAGTGCAAGACCAAATCCTTCTGATCTGGATGGCATAATATAAAAATCAAAATGTTTTAAATAATTCACTGCATTTATCCGGAATCCACAGAATAGGCACCTGTCAGTTATTTTCAATTTCTTTGAAAGTTGCATCAGATTTGGAAGTTCTTTTCCATCTCCGATAATAACAAGAGCAAGTCCTTTTTCTTCAGCAATAATATATAGAATCTGATCAATACCTTTTCTTTTAGTCAGGATCCCTGAGCTTCCGATAATTTTATGCCCATTAGAACGTAGACTATCAATAACGCTAACAACATCATAATCGGGTACAAATGAAAAGTCTGGTTCAGGAATTCCATTATAAATCATTTCAAGCCTGGTTATCGGAAACCATCTTGCATAATAGTTCTTCATTGCCTTTGAAACGCAGACCAGTTTATCAGCCCGTCTCCATAAGATAAGCCAGAAATTTCCAAATAACCACGAGATAAGACGGTTATATGTGAATGTCAGATCATCAAAAACGAAATTATGAATTGTCGAAATATGATATTTGATCTTTTTACGATTTAAATAGGCAAACAGATCAGGACGTATTCCATTGGTGTGGATAATATCATATTCAGCAAAACAGAAGTTCCGACGTTCAAGCCTTTCTACCGAAACAGCCATATTGATTCTCTGATCAACATTTTTATCTAAGTAAAATACCGTAACTATTAGTTCGTCAATTTTACTGAGTGCGTTAACCAGGTTTTGAATAACCTTCACAGGTCCAAGCTGATCAAGACGTGATACAATGATTGCGACTTTCATTTATTTTAGAATTCTGAAATCACTTTGGTGTCACTTCTTGTATAAAGAAAATGAAACAATACAGGATAAAAAAAGAGCATAAGAATTACATCCAAACGGTTCAGAAAATTAGAAAAAATCAATAACG
>OCZT010005151.1_pt1 | contig 13095 bp, 6 predicted proteins | sample 1539031 | NCBI WGS metagenome assembly OCZT01 (sample SAMEA3539308, study PRJEB22396) | soil metagenome | biome: tundra; feature: field; material: soil | place: USA | collected 2010-05 | depth 0.15 m | reverse complement strand
CGGCGACCACCGAGATCTACGCTCTTTCCCTACACGACGCTCTTCCGATCTATGTACCAGCGCAAAGACGGCATCGTCGATTTCAGTTCGGAGCGTTGCATCGGGTGCAAGGCGTGCATGCAGGCCTGCCCCTACGATTCCATTTACATCGATCCGGACGAAGGCACCGCTGCCAAGTGTCACTTCTGCGCGCATCGCACGGAAGTCGGCCTCGAACCCTCCTGCGTAGTCGTCTGCCCGGAGCACGCCATCATTGCCGGGGATCTTGATGCTTGCGATGGAGAGATCGCGCAACTGCTGGCGCGCGAACCGGTGCGCGTGCGCAAGCCCGAGCAGGGCACGCGGCCCAAGCTCTATTACATTGACGGAGACGAGAGCGCGATCGTGCCTACGGCTGCGCGGCACGAGTCCATTTACATGTGGTCGCAGCGCAACGAGAGCATTCACGGCGGAGGAGCGCTCTATCCGCCAGACAGCCCGCTGCTACAAAAAGACGCGCTCGCCGCTTATGACGTTTCGCACGCGCGTCCCTGGGGCTGGCAGGTTCCGGCTTACTGCTGGACGAAGGCGATCGGCTCCGGCGCGCTGGCCATCCCGGCGATCGCCATGCTGCTCGGGCGTTTGGGGGCGGACCGATTGCGCGACGTCGCGCTCTCCACCATTGCGCTACTGTTCACTGCTCTCACAACAGTGCTTCTGGTTTGGGATCTCGAGCACAAGGCGCGCTTCCTGCGGGTTGTATTCACGCCGCAGAGCAAATCGTGGCTGGCGCTTGGAGCGTTCATCCTGATCGCGTATACCGGACTGAGCGGCGTGTTCTGGCTGGCGTCGGTGTTCGGGCTCTCGGCGGGTTCATCCGCGCTGTTGTGGCCGACGGTGCTGGTCGGGTTCTTGGCTGCCGTGTACACAGCGTTTCTCTTTGGACAGTGCGAAGGCCGCGACCTGTGGCAGACTCCGCTACTGCCGGTGCATTTGATCGTGCAGGCGTTGATGAGTGGGGCGGCCGTGTTGCCACTGCTTCCTTCCGGGCTTGGAGGCTCGCAGCAGGTTCTGGCGGTTGCGAAGGAAGCCCTCGGGTTCACTCTCGTTTTGCACCTGCTGATTGTTGCGGCTGAATTCATGATGCCGCATGCCACCGACAACTCCGCTTACGCGGCAAGATTGATCACGCACGGACCTTTCAAGGCCTGGTTTTGGGGAGGAACGGTTGGGCTGGGTGGAATTGTGCCATTGTTCCTTTTGTGGCTGGCTCCCTTTGACTTTTATAACGCAGCGTTTGCGGGAATGTTGGCGCTGGCGGGATTGCTGATTTTTGAATGGTGTTTCGTCATGGCCGGGCAGAGCGTGCCCAACAGTTAGGTTGGTGCATACGAGAAGCCGAGCTGCGCTCGGCGGACAGCCGAGAGCCTGCCCTGAGCGAAGTCGAAGGGGCGGCTGTCCCCACACAAAGCCTCCGGCTTACGGCACGATCACGGCCGCGCCATCCACTGCATCGTTCTTAAGTGCAATCAACGCTTCGTTTGCCTGATCGAGCGTAAACACGGTTACTTTTGGCTTCAGGCCAATTTGCGCGGCCAGTGCAAGGAAGTCCCGGGCGTCGGCGCGAGTCATGTTGGTGACGCTGCGCAGTTGGCGTTCGCCCCATAGAAGACGGTCGTAGTCGAACTGAGGGATGCGATCGAGATGAATGGCGTTGATCGCGACCACCCCGCCCTTGCGCAGGCTTCCCAGCGCGGCGATCACCACGTCTCCGCTGGGTGCGAAGGTGATGGCGCGGTCGAGTTCCACTGGCGGCTTCTCGGTTTCACTTCCTACCCAGATTGCGCCCAGCGAGGCTGCCAAGTCGCGGTGAGACTTTCCTCGGGTGGAAACATACACGTCGCACTGCCACGCGCGGAGCACGGCGATCGCGAGATGAGCGGACGCACCGAAGCCGAATAATCCTACGCGCTCGCCAGGTTCGACGCCGGCAACACGCAAGCTGCGGAAGCCAATGATTCCGGCACAGAGAAGAGGAGCGGCATGCAGGTCATCGAGTCCCACGGGAAGTGGGACGACAAAGTCAGCACGGGCGAGGGCGTACTCCGCGTATCCGCCGGGGACGGAATAGCCGGTGAAGGTGGGCGAGTCGCAGAGGTTTTCCATGCCTCGTTTGCAGTATGCGCAGGTGCCGTCCGTCCCGCCGAGCCAGGAAACCCCAACGCGCGAGCCGAGAGGAATTTCGCTTGTGGCACCGCCGACTACCTCGCCGACGATCTGATGGCCCGGAATCATTTCGGGCTGTTTCGGCGGTAGTTCGCCTTCGACGATGTGCAGATCGGTGCGGCAGACGCCACAGGCGCGCACGCGCAGCAGAACATACCCGGCCTTGAGTTGGGGATCTGCAACGTCAGTGATTCGCAGCGGGCGCTGTGAAACCGGGTGCGGCGAGGTGAGGACAGCGGCTCTCATGCGCATTCACGGCTGCGGGTGTGGCAAAGGGCAGGCATACTCGCACCAATCGCCGGGCTGCGCCCGGCGGACAGCCGAGGCGGCTGTCCCCACATGTAAACATCCTGGCACCACCAAGCACCTAGGAGGATGGTAGCAGTTCCAGGGTCAGCACCTGAAACGGCTGCAGGTGAAACGTGTGTTGCTCCTGCACGGGGATGGTGACGGCTGGATTGGCACCGTTACTCTTCCATGGGCTGCGTGCGGCATAGGCGTGCGCGGAATGTGCAGGCAGTTCCAGGAGAGTCGACAGGCTCGCCGTAAAATCCTGCGGCTGGTCGTTCGGATTGCGCAGGGTTACGATTGCCTTCTCGTGCGACCACGAGGCCCAGCCATAGACTTCGAGCCGCGCGGGATCGCCTCCAATCCAGTGGGAATCTTTGAGCGTCTGCGCGTTGTCCCGCGACCACTTTGCCGCCTCGGCCAGAACATCCCAGTCCTGCGAAGAGAGCAGCGACGAAGTGATGTACATCTCCTGCAGCTGTGTCCCGGTGCCGAAGTAGGAATGCACTTCGTCAGGGAAATCGTGGCTGGGATCGCTGCCCAGGCGCTCTGCATAGCGCGCAAAGATGAGACCGTGCAGCATGAGCGAATTCATGGGAAACAGCGGGCCCTCCTCTACGACCCAGCGGTAGATCTGCGAGTCGCGATAGGTGATCCAGCGCTGGCGGTTGGTGCCGACGCCGGCGAAGCTGTGGTCGTCGCCTCCGCGCCAGATCGAATCGGCATAGAGCAGCCAGAACGGCGAAGGATACGTTCCGGTGGTGAGGTTGACGTAGAGGTCCGGCTTCTTCGCGCGCAGTTCTCCGATCAAGTGAATGGCTGCGTCAAAGTCGCTCTCAAACTCGCTCCCTGCGATGACCTGGTTGGCGTTGCCCGTGCCATCGAACTTGAACTGGTTCACGCCGTATTTTGCTATCAGATCGAGGCACGTGTCGCGAAAGTAGCGATAGTATTTTGGCCCCGACAGTGCGAGCCCGCCTTCGTTGAGCTCGAATCCCTGCGCGCGGGCGGAGGCGAGACGCTGCTCCTTCGGCTTGCCGTATCCGCCCCATGGGGAAAGCCAGATGCCGGGCGCTGCACCGTAACTGGCCGCGGTTTGCGTCACCTTGGTTAATCCGTCAGGAAAGCCGGGATTGAACTTCCAGAGGGTTGTAGGATCGTCCCAGCCATCGTCGAAGAGGAAGCTGTCGAGTTTGACGCCGCGCTGCTTCGTCAGTTGCTCACCGAAATTCTCGACCACGGCGACCGCGTCCTGCTCGTTGTAGCGGTCGAAATATCCGAGGTCATACCAGGAGTTGTAATGCAAGAAAGTTCGATAGGGATGAGCGCGTTCCAGTTCCACATAGTGCAGGAAGTCGCGGCGCAACTGGGTGGCATGGGTCACGCCGATCACGGACGAGTAGGTCACGCTTTGACCGGCCTGCAGCGGAAGTTCGCGGGCGAGCCAGCAGGTGGCGCGGTCGGAGCGGACGCGGCAGTCGGACAAGGGATGCTCGAAGCCCAGGAACCAGGTGCCCGCGGTGACCGGCGATCCTTTCCCATGGCCAGAGACTGCGGCGCCGGGCACGACCGCGTCGATGAGGGCGATCTGGGCAAGCGCGAGTGGCTGGTGCAGCGCGCGGATGGTCACCTCCTGACGAATGTAGTTGGCGCCTTCGCGGAGCATCACTTTCCAAATGATTTGAATTTTTGCGGAAGGGTCTTCTAGTACGACGCGCAACTCGCGCCCGGACAAGCGGTCGGCAGCTCTGGACGATCCTGGAGAGGCCGGGATATTCCGAAGCACGGGCGCCGCAACAATCTTGAAGTCGGATGAACGCAGAACCGGACCCTCTTTGGGCACCAACTCGAACACACTGCCGCCGAGAGGCAAAGTGGCTCTTGTGAAATGGTTGGTCAGACTTTGCCAACGCAGCGACCCGCCACGGACGGACCACGTCGCCGAGATCGAATCATTGGAGAGGGTGATGCGGTCGCTTTCCGGTCCAGCCTGCGCGGCCGGAGAAACCTGACTTGGCGCAAGCGCAGTGAGGACCAGCAGCAACAGAGAGCGATAGAGAAGAAGACGTAGCATTCGCATTTCCTTGGGGCGCCGATTGGCAGCCACACAGACTACGGGACGAAATCGCATGAAACAAGAAGAAAGCAGTCGTAACTTCGCCGAAGACTCCTTCACAGCTGGGCAGAATCGAGCGGAAAGGCTGCCTGCTACACGCTCACCGCGGATTTGATTTTTGCTGCGATTTGACTTGACTTTCATCATAAACGAAAGTAATAGTGTTAACTCGTAATAATATGAAAGCTGTTGCTGGGAGGCTGCCATGCGTGTCTGCCGTCGCAGTTGGAATTCCGCCGCAGGTCTCATCTCCTTATTTGTGCTTCCATTGCTGCTCGCTACAGGAGCCTTGGGACAGGCCAGTTACACGGCGCAGGTTCGAGGCGTGGTCAAGGACCAAACCGGCGCCATGGTCGCGAAGGCGACCATCACGATCACCAACGACGCCACCGGCATCGTTGCCACGGCGCACAGCGACGACAACGGACTGTACATTCTTACAGGCCTTCGGCCGGCGGTGTACACGATCAAGGCGGACAGTGCGGGTTTCCGGGCGACCGAGGAAAAGAATGTCGTGCTGCAGGTTGACCAGCAGACCACGATTGACTTCACCTTGCACCCGCTGGGCGTAATCACGACGGTTGAGGTTACTACGGCTGCGCCCTTGTTGGACACGGAGAGTGCCTCTCTCGGTGCGGACGTCACCAACGAGTACGTGCTCAACATCCCGCTGTACAGCCGCAGCATGTTTGGGCTGGTGTTTCTGGCGGGTGGGGTGACGGAGACCACCGGTTCCGGGGTCAACGACAACTATCCCACCGGCACCAACTTCGTCTCCAACGGCCAGCGCAACGCCACAGCGCAAATCACCCTCGACGGCAGTTCTCTGAGCGCGCCGGAAGAGGGCGAGGGGGGCAACTCCAACGTCTACTACCAGCCTTCGGTCGAGATCGTGCAGGAGTTTAAGGTCCAGAACAACGGGTTTTCCGCCGAGTTTGGCAACAACGGCGGCACCATTGTCAATATGGTGCTGAAGCAGGGCGGCAATGCGTTCCATGGCAGCGGCTGGTGGTACGGGCAGCGGTCGGCATTTGATGCCCGCGACTACTTCAACTCCGGCGACAAGCCCGACCACGTGCGGGATCAATATGGCTTTGCTCTCGGCGGTCCCCTGAAGAAGAACAAGACCTTCTTCTTTGCCGACCTCGAAAAGGTTCGCGAGCAAGATCCCATCAACCTGGTGGGGATCGTCCCCACCGACCTGGAGCGTACGGGCGATTTCTCCCAGGACCCCGCGAACAGCGCCGGTATCTACGACCCGTGCGCTGGCAACCAGGGATCGTCCACGCCTTGTCCGCACGATCCATTTCCGGGCAACATTATCCCTCCGGACAAGATCGACCCCATCGGGCAGGCGATTCTGAATCTGTATCCGCACACCAACATCGCTGGCGCGACCTACCCTTCGCCCAACTTCCGTAAAGTGATTTTGAGCACCGATCCGGGCTGGCAGTTCGACGTCAAACTGGACCATCAGTTTACGGCCAACCACAAGATTGGCGGGCGTTACAGTCGTCATCACGACACAGCTACCGCACCCACCGTCCTTGGCAATAACGATGGCTATATCTACCCGACGACGGCACAAAACGGTGGCGCGGAGTACGACTGGGCCATTACTCCGTCCAAACTTTGGACCAGCCGCTTCAGCGTGGACCGCGCGCATGCCCCCGGCATCAGCAACAACTACCCAACCCTCAGTTCGGTTGGCCTTTCGCCGGTCCTTGCCGCCAACGGGCTGAACCGCATGATCACCGTCGGGGTCGATGGTGGTTTCACGCCGCTCTTTACCCAGTGCTGCGTGGATACGCACTTCGCCCACACCCTGTACAGCTACTCCTCTGTGCTGCAGTGGGTAAAAGGAGGGCATTCGGTGAAGTTCGGCGGCGAGCAGCGCATCTTCTTCAACAACTTTTGGCAGCCCGATAATCCCACCGGTATTTTCAACTTCTCGCGTGGTGTAACCACCCAGGACCCCACCAATCCGGACTTGGGAAGCCAAAATCAGGGGAACCCGTTTGCCACGATCCTAACCGGGTATGCGCTTTCGGCTTCGCTTCACCTGGTGCCCCCGGTGGCGGACAAGTCGAAAGAAACCGCCTTCTACGTGCAGGATAACTGGAAGGTCACCTCCAAGCTGACGGTCAATCTCGGCTTGCGCTATGAGTGGAGCACTCCGTACTCCGAGCGCTACAACCGTCTGCAGTTCAGCGACTTCACAGGAAACACAGGAATCAGCATTCCTGTGAGCCGGAATCAGGACCTAGATTTCCCCCAGCTTGATTTTGGGCAGATTGGCAACATCATGGGGACGACGGTGTTTCCCACTTCCGGCAAGCGCAACGCCACGGTGGACCGCAACAATTTTGCTCCGCGTCTTGGCTTTGCCTATCAACTGGCTTCCAACACCGTGCTGCGCGGTGGGGCGGGAGTTTTCTACGGGATGAATGTGGCCACTAACTTCCAGTATGCCGGCCCCTCATTCTCGAAGACAGCGCAGATGTATTTCACCAAAGACGCTTACGCAACCCAATACGCGTGTCTGGGACCTTCTCCGGTGCAGCCCAGCTGTACCAGTCCATTTCCTGCGGGCCTGGCGCCGCCGCAGGGAACCAAGTACGGCCAACTGGCGCAGTGGGGCTTCGGCAACTCCAGCGACCTGGACACAGGGACGGCGCGCAACGCCGAGATTTATCAGTGGAACCTGGGCGTTCAGCACATGTTTCCGGGGCAGATCGTAGTAGGTGTGGACTATTCCGCTAACCGCAGCACGCACTTGCCCTGGGCCGGAGCCGGTGGCATCTCCACCCGCAACCGAAACTTCCTCCCCTCGTCTATCCGCAACGCGCTGGTGGCGGCGGCCAACAACCCCGCTATCAACACGACCAACGACCCCCTTTTTGTAACGAACTATCTCAATACAGAAGTGCCCAACCCCTTCCAATGCTTCTTCTCCTCGTCTCCAGTGGTAACGGGGTCCTGGTGTCCGGCAACCCCGACTTACAATGCGGCCGACGTGACGGACTCACGCTACGGCGATTCCACCATTCCCCAGCAACTGCTGTTGGAGCCTTACCCACAATTCGATGGCGGCTTCGAGGGTCTGCCGACGTTGAATGCCAACTCGTGGTACCACTCGCTGCAAATCCGCTTCCAGAAGCGTGCCAGCCACTACATCAGTTTTGAAGGCAACTACACCTTCTCCAAAGCGACTGACGACTCCTCTGCCGGACGAAACGCCTGGCTGGGCAACCTGTGGCTGGACAACCCGCAACTGCTCGACAATCTTCGAGTCGAGCATGGGATCGGTTCCAGCGATGCCCCTCACCGTTTGACGGCGGCCATCATTTTGGATCTTCCCTTCGGGCGGGGCCGCTGGATCGGAAGCGGCATGAACCCCGTCCTGGATGGCATTGTTGGCGGGTGGTCATTCAACACCGTGGTCACCTTGCAATCCGGGAACCCACTGGGCGTCTACAACAGCGTCGGGAATTTGGCCGACGGCAACTCGCGGCCGCAGATAACCTGCTCCCAACTCACGACCGGCCTGAGTTATCGCCAAGCGGCCGCGTCGGGAGGGAATCTCGCTTACCTGAACCAGAATTGCTTCGCCGATCCCGGCGACAACATTCCCGGGAATGCGCCCCGGCACTTCTCCAACATACGAGGGGACGGTATCCGCAACCTGGATCTTTCTCTCTCCAAGGAATTCAAAATTCGCGAAGGCAAGGTCCTCCAGGTGCGTGCCGAAACGTTCAATGCCTTTAACCATCAGCGCTTTGCCTTCCCGGATACAGGATCTGGAGACGGCACTTTCGGCACCGTCACTTCCACGACCAACAACTTCCGTAGGATGCAGTTTGGGGCGCGGTTCCAGTTCTAGAAGCACACAACCCGGCGGCTAAAGCCTGTGCTTGGTTCCGCACTGTACGGCATGCCTGAAAGGCATGCCCTGATACGAACCTTGCGCACACACCTGAGTTTCTCGGTTCGCAACTGACGCCAGGAGTGAAATGCAACGAAGATCATTTCTAAAAGCTGGCGGAGTGATCACGCTGGCTGCGGGACTGGGAGCCAAGCCCCTGCTGGCGCATGTTCCCACTCACAATTTTGACAGGTAGCGATTGATGGCTTGGCACGGCAGATCGGCTACCGGGTACGGCCGTCGTGGGTATGGACCTATGAAGAGGCGGGCTATCCGGGATTGATCATCGGTTTCGTGAACCGACGGGATCGCAGGCGTCCCGGGCGTGCTGCGTGTGTCCGTAATGAGCGAGGATGGGAGAACGATTGTGGGAGGGCGTCTCGATGCGGGATATCCGCTTCCGGGAAAAGTGCGGCAAGCGAAGTTTGCGCTGCCGAAGGGAACGAATTGGAAGGGCCTGCATCTCAAGGCAGAAATCGAAGTCAAGGGGCAACGATATCCGGTGCGATGGGCTTGCGGGCAGAAACTGACTGAGGACGGAAGTTTGATACTGCGCCCGACCGCCGGCCTCGGGCCGGAAGATTAAATCGGCGGTGTGCCTGCGACGGGCGAGTAGCGCGCGTTCGGCGGTCAACACGAGACATCCAAGGATTGGCATGAGACAAAGAAGCTGGTTCGCAATCTTCCTTCCAGTGCTGTTCGCTTTGGGCCTGCGGGCCGCTCCCGATTCCGAGAAACAGGACTGGACCAACTACGTTCGCATTGGCGCTTACGGGCTGAAGGGCGGCGATGCGCTGCAGATTGTGCGCAGCGCGCAGGCCGGCGGGGTATTCGGCATCGAGGTGGACAATGATATTCCCGGACGGTACGAGAGCTTTGTTCATCCGGAAGAAAAATTGAAGGCGATTCACGCCGTCGCCGAAGAAGCGCACAAAGCGGGCAACTATGCTTTTGTCTACATTGCCGGGACAGAGTGCATCACGGCACACGCCGATCAGACGCCGCACACTCTGGCGAAGGAGCATCCGGGCTGGCTGCAGAGGAAGATTACGGGCGAGCCGGCGATCTTCGGTGGAGGAACAGCTTTTTGGATTCGGGCTGGGGACGAGGATGTGTGGGTGAGTCCTTACGCTGCGGAGTGGCGCAAGACTTACATGGAGCGGGTACGGCAGATTGCCGGGACGGGGATTGACGGCATTTATATCGACATTCCTTATTGGATGACACATTTCGACGGATGGGAAGATACGTGGGCCAGCTTCGATGACTATACGGTGGCGGCGTTCAAGCAGAAGACGGGGCTGGATGCGAAGCATGATTTGAAGTTGGGGGACTTCTCCGACCCCGCGTTCCGCAAGTGGGTGGAGTTCAGGATTCAGACCATTACTGATTTCCTGAGCGAGATTGACCGCAGCGCAAAATCGGTCAATCCGAAGATCAAGACGATTCCGGAAATCTATCCTGGGATTGAGGAAGAGGCAGTGCGCGTCGGCGCGGATGTTTACAGCTTGTACGCGGTGGTGGATGCGATTGCTCACGAGTACGAATTTGGCGGCGGCGACCATATGGCTTCTTCGCGGACGCCGCTGGACTGGTTTCGCTACCAGGTGGGCATGCATTCGTTTCGAGCGTTCGCGCAGGGGAAGGCCACCTGGATTCTGAATTACTCCTGGGATGGCGATAAGAAAGTGGAAAAGCGCGAGGCCATGATGAACCTGGCGATGTCGCAAGTCATGGCGGGCGCGAACTTCTGGGATGCGCCGGGGCATTCGATGGCCGGGTCGAACGACCTGCCAACGCGCAAGAAGATCTTTTCGTGGATTCAGGCGAATGAGAAGACGTTCTACCTGCCGCGCTCGGCGGTCGATCCTGTCGGCGTTTACTTTTCGCCCGACACGCGGAATTCTTATGCGGATGATTTCATCGCGTCCTATCGCGGCATTCTGACGCTGCTGATGCAGAAGCATCTTGAGTTTCAGATCGTGACTCCCCGAACACTGGGAGATTTCGGCGGCAAGACGCTGGTCTTGCCGGACGTGCGCGTGCTGGGGGACAAGGAAAAGATCTGGTTCCAGGCTTTCACGGCGCAAGGAAAGAGGCTTGTGATTACTGGGACAGATGCTACGGGGGCCGGCAGTTCGCAGAATGTGGTTCGGTTTCCCGAGTGCCCGGGAAGGGCCTATGACCGGGCGCTGGCAAAAGACTTCGAACACGCGTCCCCGGATTCCCAGCACGAATTCTTCGACAGCCTGCAGGGTGGAATTACGGTGCAGATCAAAGCTGGGCCGCAGGTGGCGACGTCGATCGCCCGCACTTCCGATGGCCACATCAACTGCTTCTTCGCCAACTTTGCCGGACTGCGCGGGGGTTCCAATCCCGTTCAGACGCCACAAACCGGCGTCGAAGTTCGAGTGACATCAAAGGTCGAAGGCCAGGGCTTCTTCCTTCCGTTTCTTGGCGAGCGACAAACGGTCAAGGGAATTCGTCATGGAGACAGCATCACCTACACACTGCCGCCAATTACCAAGGGGGCGGTGTTCTGGTACGAACACACGGAGAAAGCCTTTAACCGCGAAGGTCGCTGAGAGTTCGCGAAGGGCGCTGAGAAAACCGGATTACTTAGTTTCGGTCGAGCCGGACTCCCAGTTTTTGGATCGCGAGACAGCCTGGTTCCAACGGTTCCGCAATAGGCGTGCCTGAGACGAAGGCAGTTGCGGTTCAAAGCGGCGATCCTTGGTTGCGGAGGATGCATCGAGATCGGTCTTCCAGAAACCGACCGCCAGGCCGGCCAGGTATGCGGCTCCGAGCGCCGTCGTTTCCGTCACGGCAGGGCGAACGACCGGCACTCCAAGAATATCGGACTGAAATTGCATGAGGCTATCGTTGGCGGCGGCGCCGCCATCGACTCGTAGTTCCTGCACAGAGTCGCCGGAATCCAGGCGCATCGCATCCAGCAAATCCGCGACCTGGTAGGCAATGCTCTCCAGCGCCGCACGGGCGAGGTGACCTGCGGTGGCGCCGCGGGTGAGTCCAAAGATCGAGCCTCGCGCGTAGGAATCCCAGTGCGGGGCACCCAATCCAACGAAAGCAGGAACGAAATAGACGCCGCCATTGTCGGGCACGGACTTGGCCAGCGACTCTACTTCTTCTGATCGGCGAATCAAGCCCAGGCCGTCGCGCAGCCACTGCACGACCGCGCCGCCAACAAAGACGCTACCCTCAAGGGCATACTCGGTTACATCGCCTATCTTCCAGGCCACGGTGGTGACCAAGCGATTAGAGGACGGGACCGCACGGCGGCCTGTGTTCTGCAGCATGAAGCACCCGGTGCCGTAGGTGTTCTTGGTCAGGCCGGGCCGGTTGCATCGCTGACCGAACAGAGCGGCTTGCTGATCGCCGGCAATGCCTGCGAGAGGAATCTTCTCCAGACCATTCACCGCGCTCGCTTCGCCGTAGACCTCGCTGGAAGACCGCACGGCAGGCATCATTGATATTGGGACTCGAAACAGATCGAGGAGTTCGGAATCCCAGGCACCAGTGTGGATGTTGAAGAGCATGGTCCGCGAGGCATTGCTGGCATCGGTGGCGTGAACTCGGCCGCCGGTCAGCTTCCAGAGCAGCCAAGCGTCCACGGTACCGAAGGCAAGCTTGCCCGCTTCGGCGAGGCGGCGCGTGCCGGGAACGTTGTCCAGAATCCAAGAAATCTTGCTGGCGGAGAAATAGGAATCAATCAGCAGGCCGGTGCGCTGCTGGATAAGGGGACCGTGGCCTTCACTCCTGAGTCGTTCGCAGAAATCAGCGGTGCGACGATCCTGCCAGACGATCGCGTTGTAGACCGGTATGCCGGTCTCGCGATTCCACACGATCGTGGTCTCACGCTGGTTGGTGATGCCGATGGCCGCCACATCGCTCGGCCGTGCCGCGGCCTGAGCCAGCGCCTCTAACGCCACTGCGATTTGGGAGGAAGCGATCTGCTCTGGATTGTGCTCGACCCATCCCGGCTGCGGAAAGATCTGCTCGAATTCCCGTTGAGCGACCGAGCGAACTGCTCCCTGCTCATCGAACAAGAGAGCACGCGAACTGGTTGTGCCCTGGTCCAGCGCTAGCACGTATTGCACGGTACCTCCTCGAATATCCTGCGCGCCCCGAGTCGACTAGGAAGGGCGCAAGAAGCGCCGGATGCCGAAGTCATAGATGGCCGCTCCCACCAAACCTCCGAGCAATGGTGCGACGACGGGGATCCACCACACCCGGGTTCCGTCGGTGAGGCCGTTGTTGCGAAATCCGGCGAACACGCTGAACAGCCGCGGGCCGAAATCACGCGCCGGATTGATTGCATATCCATGCATGCCGCCGAAACTGATGCCGATGGCCACGACGACCAACCCGATCAGCACGGGAGTGAGGTTCGCTCCCGGAGGCGAGTTGAATTCGTCGATGATCGCGAAGACTAGAAGTACCAGCAGAGCGGTGCCGATCGTCTGGTCGAGAAAGCCTGCCTGCGGGAAGCCGGGGAAGGCCGGGAAGGTCGTGAATATGCCGGCGGTGTGCTCCAGTTGGG